>JACCEA011471908.1_pt1 | contig 19151 bp, 23 predicted proteins | sample 7449851 | NCBI WGS metagenome assembly JACCEA01 (sample SAMN15323453, study PRJNA562643) | freshwater metagenome | isolation source: river surface water | place: USA:Blue River Watershed | collected 2017-08-18
CGGTGAACAGAGGAAAGAAGATACCTGGGTACTTGCGCCCAACCCGGCCCTTTCTCTGAAGAGACATACTGGATGTAGTTGGTTTGGTTATCATTATATTGATACCGTACTTGGGGTCAAACTCGCTGGTGAACTGATAGGCTGTATCTATGCAGTACTTGAGAGTCTCCAGTGTTAGCCCAGTCTCAGCCACGTTGGTGGATACTATAACTCTACGATAGGCATTGAGCTTTCTATAGTCCTCCATAATGAGTCTATAGCTATCTGTACCACCATTGATATCTGCCGATGTTATACTGATTGGCAGTATCTTGTTGGCCAGTGTCTTGTTGAGACTCTCCAATGCTCCTATCATACGTTTGATAGGTCCAGTTGATGGCATGAATATGATTACATCGCGGATACCATGCTTGATGTCTTCGCTCGGATGCTTCTTCTCGTACTCATCCAGACCAGCTACTATCTCACAGGACTTCGCATAGATGTCTGGAACATCTACTTCTGGGTATATGGTTTCTATTGGCTTGGACTGACCGCGCACATCGAAGACCGTCTTAGTATTGAAGTACTCACAGTACTGCTCGATATTGAGGGTTGCACTCATGAGTATCAGGAATGGCGGGTTCTTGGTCATGGTTCGTTTGATGAGTCGCTTCATTAGCAGCAGTATAAGGTCAACATCCAAAGACCGGTCATGAGCTTCATCGATGATAACGAACTTGTATCTCTTGCAAAACTTGTCGTCTGGTAGTGTCTTCAACAGCTGTAGCAGAATACCAGTAGTACAGAACAGAACGCCTCTCTCCTTGGGTTTCTGGGTGTACTCCTGGGTTTGGTATCCCATGTTCCTGTACAGCTCTATGCTGAGTCCGTTCTTGTTTGGCGTCTTGTATGACTCTATCAATGATATGTCTCTTGGGATATCTATAGTGGTCAGCACTCGCGGCTCTGTACATATGACGTTGGCTCGATACTTGTTGAAGTGATGCAGATAGATACCAGTCGGTATACTGGAGCTCTTGCCCGATCCAGTTCTCGCCTTGAGTATAACAACGCGGTCGCTCATGGAGTTGGCAGTCTTAGACTGTAGCTTGGTTCCTATCCAGTCCATGATATATTGCAGAGGCACCAGCTTGTCAAGGTCTTCCTGCTTCTCGCCCATCTGAGGAACAAGGTTGCCCTTGTTGAGTAGCGTGATTGGGGCTGGCATGGTTGTATATTATATACTTGACAAACTCATATGAAGTCTACCAATATACACTCACCCATGGACAACTACTCCGCGCTGGTTCGTCTGGATCTAATCATCAATGGAATGAAGAGCAAGTATCCGTTCACGCTCAACGAACGTGCCAGGTTCACACAACATGAGCTACAGATATACCAACACAACTACTGTGGCAAGCAAGGTGGTGGTATGGTAGACGTGGCCATCGTACAGCTGTAGTCAAAAAAATATTTTTTTATATATCTACATCTACAGGTCATCCAAGAGGTCTCCGGATGTCTTGGTGTTCTCCTTGATGAACCTCTCATTCATGACTACACTGTTGTAGTTGGATCCGATATCAGGGGTCGTTCCCATAAGCAGCGAACTGCTGATGTTGGTGTGAACCATACTCTCATCTCCATTGATGGCTGCATCAGTGATACACTGGATTGGGTGGCTGTAGCTCATGGACAGCAATGCATTGTCTGGGTTGGACTCAATGATACCTCCACGTTCGATATTGCTCACATATCCATTGTATGTCAAGGTATCGGCAATTAAGGTGTAGTGCTTGATGTTGATATCAACGCCGCTCATCTCACGCAGACACTGGATGAGCTTCATTCGCGCAGCATCGATACCGTATAACTCCTGAATCTCCATGATGCTGTTGGATTGCGTCCTTGAGATGTCAACGGCTGTATGATTGACGATGTCAGTAAGGTTAGTTCCCTGGGTGCGGATGATATGTCTACGGATAACTTCCATAGAGCCATCTTCCTTCTCCACAGTTCTCGGAACGAAGTTCTTCATAACCTTAGCAGATATGATACCATGGATACCACGAATGACCGTCTTGAGCAGCTTCGTATGTAGGAAGTCGTGAATGACGTACTGGTCCACCACGATATCCCTCTTGAAGTGATCTCTCTCGAAGTAGATGCGCATGGTGATATCATCAGAGTTGTCATCGTTATAGATGATGTACAACTGTGGATATGTATCCATGAGCTTGCGGTATATCATACTCACCTGCATGTTCTTCTCAATCAGGATTGTATGAGACAGCTCGAACCGTACGCACCAACTGAGCAGATTACTGGGAACCCTCTGGTTTACAGCATGCTTCTCGAAGCTGCGAATCATCTTGTTGGCATCCTCCTTGTACATGGGGTGTCTCGTCTTCTTGTACTCCTCGAAGAAGATTTGGGAACGCGCCACGAAGGTCTTCAAGTCCATCATCTCAATCTCGTTGGCAATCCTCTGCATTGATGTGATATCATCTGAGAACTCCTCTTTGATGAACACATCCATGTATGGATCTCCGAGCTGGTCGGTACCCTTGGCTCCATAGACCTCCTTGATGCGGGACAAGAAGTTAGACTTGGATGCACCAGAGGCATGGATGGAATCTAAGATACGCTGGGTCATACTCTCAGATGTACACTCGGATGCCAGCATACCAATGGCAGTGCCATAGTCAACCAGGGACTTCTTGTACACGGACACAATCCTATCACTGATGATTCCGAACAGCCTGGTGTCTATCTTCTTGTCCAGAATATTTTTGTAGGTCAGTCCAATATCGATGGCCATGTTCATCAGGTTGAGTGCATAGTAGATGTATTCAGGGACGTATCTCTCAAGCTTCTCACAGGTCTCGTTCATATACGTGTATGGCAATCTTTTCTTCAGAGCATCCATGTGGGTCTTCCATTCCATAGGACTCATCACCTCATCCAAGGTCTTGATGTACTCCTGATGGTCATACGCCACGTTGTTGAGTACCTTATGCGGATTGATGGGCAACACCTGTTGCGCAGACATGAGGCTATCCTTGAAGTTGCATTCTTCTACGCGGCCATACGTTTCTCGGTAGCTCTTTCTAATCTCCATGGCATGCTCATACATATCTTCCAAAGCCTTCTCCATCGTCTTGTTTTGCATGGGCTTTGGAAGGTCCTTCATCTGCATCTTGAACACGGCATCGAACTTGTCATTGCTGGCCATCAGTATTCCAAAGTCAACATAGGTAGCCTTCCTGATATCAATACCATCTCCGCCATACAATGGCTGGACAATGAAGTCATACTTGACAGTCCTCCGCAAGTTATCCACAATGACAGCCTCAAATGCCTTGTTGGCCTTACGGTTATGGTACCCTGTAACGCCGGTCGATAGAGCCTTGGTAGCGATACCATTACGGCCATCCTGTTGCTGCGCGATAGCGGACATGAATGACACTCCTGTTACGAACGAGTCTGCGATGAATCCAACGGCCTCTGGTTCATCATGGAACCGACGGGCATATGGAAGAGCTCTCTCGAAGTCGAATGTCTTGCGCATACGACGACCCTTGATACTCATCTGACCGATAGACGAACTAATCTGTAAGATATTGGTTGGCTTGCCCTTGGTTCCAGAAGATACCAGCTTGGCCAGATTGTTTGTGTTGTGGTCAAGACTGGACATGACAATCTCGGTGAACTCATCTCCAGGACTAAGGATGTTCATCTGTTCTTGCTCATAGAACTCCTCCACAGTCATACCGATTGGCGGGGTAATAAGCCCCATGCGGTACTTCTTGGTCAACTCGTTGGACTGCTCGATGATAGATGCTGTTACGTCGTTGATGTTCTTGAGTGTCTTCTTGTCGATTGCAAAGTCGGTGTAGTTGATAGTGTAGCCCCGGCCGAGCATATACTGCGTGCATACCTGCTGCATGTTGTACAGCAAATCGATAGCAGCATCAACTCCGTAATCATTGTACACGTTGTGAAACAGACTATCATTGACTCCAGGTCCGATGGACTTCTTGTCAAGGACTCCACTCTTGAGCTTACCTCGTTCAATGACCACCTTAATCTCATCCTCCTTGTAGTCAATGAATCCAGAGTACTCCGGCTTGTAGAAGGCAGCCTTCTTGACGAAGTTGAGTTCTGGAAGTAGCAACGAGATGATATCTCTGCCCATGAACTTGTTCTTGGTTGGGTCGATTGGCTTGAACTGATGTAGATAGTTGTTGTACTTGACTTGGCTCAGCAGTTGCATGGCATGGTATCTATCCACGAATACATTGGAATGCGTGAATTCCGAGATACCGATGGCGTTATCGTGATAGACACCCATAGCAGGAGACCTATCCTTGTATGAGATGAACCATCGCTTGACATCGCTCAGGGTACCACACTCATTCCTTGCGATGAGACTATGCGGGAGGTAGATACTCATAGCATCTCCATCGAAATCACCACCGTACATCGGGTCAGCCACATTGACAGATAGTCTGAACGTATCACCATTTCCAAGAATGCGGGCACGATGACCAGAGATAGCACTATATAGCAATGATGGAGCTCGGTTCATAGCCACGTTATCGCCATCAATGAGGTCTCGATACAAGATATCTCCATACTCGAGCTTGATGTTGTCCTTCATGCTGGCAATGTGATACTTAGCTCCAGTATCTCCCTTGACAAGTTTTGAACAGCCTGGATAGGTTGTGTTCTTGTTAAGGAAGAAGGTCATCAGTCTATCGATGTTGTATGGTCTGACCACCTCTGGAACTTGGAGAACTTTGGCAATCTGGATTGGAATGCCTACTTCATCGATATCTATGAAGTTGTCTCCGCAGATGACGGAACGTCCACCATGCTGGAATCGCTTGCCCTCAAGATTGCCACGAATGCGGCCCTCCTTACCCCTCAAACGGGCTCCAAGACTGGTGAGCGTCTGGTTGTTGCCTCCAACAATTCTACTGGCAGTCATGGACCCGGCTGGGTCTCTAACCATACTACTGTACGTAATCTCCAATAGGTTGAGCATGTCCTCAGAGGCAAGGTGTTCCTCCTCAGTCATCATAGTGGGCAACTGCTCATTGGTAGATACGATGTTCTTGAGCAATGTAGTAGTGTCGTTATTGTTAGACCTCGTGGATGACTTAAGCTTCCTCACATCTGGACGGGCATTGTTCGGAATGGCAGGCACGATGTCCAGAATCAATGATGATGGATGATACTTGGCGCCTATCTTGGCTACCGTATCATTGCTGACTCGGCTAAATATCTTCTTAATCTCGTCGTTATGCATGCGAACCTCCTCGCCAGAAGCAAGCCTCTTGACCAGGAACAACGGCTCCTTCAGATTCTTCAGTATCAATGGTTGGTCCTTGCCGCAGTTGTTGCATACGATTTGTTTGCTGGATGTTGGCATGCGGATGGTCCCATCTACAGAGACCTTACCCAACGGCACGCCGCAATAATGACATACCTGACGGAGCCAACGAAGCACCTCCGCTCGGAACAACGGGTTCACCACAGGAGCTCGCAAATCGATGCTTCCGAAATGCCCAGGACACTTGTCCCTGGGATTCTGGCAGGTCTTGCAGATGAAGCTATAGCTGGTCGTTCCCATAGACAGCGCGTAGATGCCCTTCTCGAGCGGATGGTCGTTGGAGAACAGGTCCTTGTGCACAATCTCGCAGTTGGATGCCTTCTTGTGGTCCTCCGACCCCATCATGTAAAAACTTATCTTAGCAATCTCCATCTCGGGAAAGCAGACATCGTATTTAATGCTCATGGTTTGAAGAAGGTATAGTCTACCGTGGCACAGGCTGGTGGGTATATTTATTCATTCATAAATTCAATTTTATGAGTATTATATGGCCAGCCATAAAAAATGGACATGTTCTAACACGGCACCACGGCAATGGCCATGTCGCCCAAGGGTTGCTTGCTATCAGCATGTACCAGATATATGTTGTGGTCCTGGTCTATGGAGAAGATGTAGGGTCTCAGGATGAACTCATCATCCTTCTGAACCACCATCTTCAGGGTCTCAAACACAGTATTCACGCTGTTGATGAAGAAGTTGATGTCATTGTTGAATGCTGGGTCTTCCACCTCATTGTTGTGTGGCAGCGACACAGTACGCATAGTGAGCTTCTTGCCATCGGTCTCAATGATTGGGTCCTTCTTGGCAACATAGGCACACACCTCGGTAATATCAATATCCAACATCTCCGCCAAGTACTTCCACAATGGACGAGCTCCGTGGTAGTAAACCCACTTCATTGTATCCTCAGATACATTCTCGGCATGGCTCTTACTGGGGTCGCTCATATCTATACTATAAGGATAACTATCAAGATAATGATGATGTTGGTTATCGGTCTGGCAGAACCACTCGTGATAACATCTATAGTATGAGTGGTTGGCGGTGGAGTAGTTGTCGCTGGGGGAGTAGTTATTGGAGGAGATGTTGGAGGCCCATCCGATATCATAACTGCCTGGCTTCTCAAATTGGTTGTTGTGGTTGGTACATCAATAGATGACACCATGGCATCAAAGCAACTGCTATACAGCTTGCCATCAGTCATCTCGACCGTCCATCTGAAACTATGAACCCCGGCAGATAGAGTTCTTGGCAGCTCCCATCCAGTCAGACAGGTTGCCCTATCTGGATTTCCACAGAACTCATGACATCGTTGGTATCCCAGATGGTCCATCGTTCCGTCTACATGGTCTCCTCCTATCACACTCAGTTCAATATCAAAGGTATCAGTGCTGACATTGGAGCTGATGTACAGCTTAACTGGGCCAGACTTCATTAGCGATGTGGTGCACACATCAGCCACGTTCATCTTGGATGGATGAACCATGTAGATAGTCTCTCCGGCTGTATATGAGGACATGGGAGTTATGGGAGTATAATCTGCTGGGTTGTATGGGGTCCTGCAAGAGGCCCCTTCTATCTCATAACTGGTATCCACACCGAACCCAGACACATACTGAGTGGAGAACTCGCGTGGATAGCCTCTACACCTGGCTCTGTCATAGTCTCCCATGGCAGCCAGTTCATACGAAGGTGGGTCGTAGTTGGTACACTCTAACCAACTACCCGCCTTGACGTATGACAGAGTAGCGATGATGGATGTATATACGATGGATACGAACATATCTGTATATCTTATATATCCATAGTTAGGATAGATAATTAGGATGAGTCTATAAAAATTTATTTAATGATGATACCCACAAGTATCATCGGCGGTCTCTCAGATTTTTCAATTCCAACTCAGAATTGAATATTGCCGGATAGAATATATTTCAAAGTGCCCAACCATGAGTGATAACCTTAAGATTGTCGATGAATATACCAAGCATACCACTTGGAAGACCGAAGAGAACTCTAACTCAACATTCTCGTTGTCTGGACTAAACCAACATATTTCAACTACCATCATTCAACAGTACTGGCTTGATAAGATATACTCCGAGAAGGTGCGTGAGCAGGTTGCTGAGAATAGGTTTCATATTCATGACCTTGGGTTTCTATCTGCTTACTGCGGTGGATGGAGTGTAGAAGATATCCTTATGAATGGTTTTGGAGGAGTTCCAAACAAGATACAATGCAAGCCACCCAAGCATTTCAATACAGCACTAAACCAGATTGTTAATTTCTTATTCACTATGAGCGGTGAGATGGCTGGAGCTCAGGCTCTATCAAATGTTGATACATATCTGGCGCCATTCATCAGGGCTGATAACCTCAGCTATCAAGAGGTGTTCAAGTACATACAATCCTTTGTATATTCATTGAATGTACCAACCAGGGCTGGATTCCAAGCTCCATTCACCAACATATCTCTCGACCTTGTATGTCCCAAGTCTATGGAGAACAGTGCTGTCATCATTGGCGGACAGATGCACCCAACATGGGGATACTCTGATTTCCAGGAGGAGATGGATATCTTTAACAAGGTATTCGCTGAAGTTATGAATATTGGCGATGGTAATGGTAGTATACATTCTTTTCCGATCCCGAGCATTTCGCTCGCCAAGGACTTCGATTGGAATGATGAGAGGTTCAAGCCAATTTGGGAGATGACCGCCAAGTATGGAACTCCATACTTCAGCAACTTCATCAACTCAGACCTGAATGCATCCGACTTCAGGTCCATGTGTTGTCGATTGAGGCTGGATACTCGCAAGCTACAGACTCGCAATGGAGGTATCTTTGGCTCAACCCCGCTGACTGGGTCTCTCGGAGTTATCACTATCAATCTACCCAACCTGGCTATCCGAGCAGGCAGTGTTCGTAGGTTCTTCGATATCATTAAAGAGACCTTAGAGGTTGCCAAGGAATCATTGGAAACTAAGAGAGAGGTGGTGGAGAATCATATGGAACTCTATCCATACTGTAAGCACTATCTCAGAGATATCAAACAGAGAACTGGCAAGTACTGGACCAATCACTTCAGTACAATCGGTGTTATTGGAATGAACGAGGCATGCAACGTCATGTTTGGCCGAGGTATCTATCATAACAAGGACTTCTCAATCTCTGTCTTGGAGTACATCAAGGAGGTTCTCCAGGAGTTCCAAACAGAGACTGGTCATCTGTATAATCTGGAGGCAACTCCAGCCGAGTCCACTTGTTATAAGTTGGCCAAGAAGGACCGAGAGCTCTTCCCAGAAGCCGATATCCCAGAGTTCTATACCAACTCCACGGCCTTGCCAGTAGATACCACTGATGATATCTTTGAAGCTCTGAACCATCAAGAGGAACTGCAGATGCAGTACACTGGCGGAACGGTGTTCCATACATTCCTGGCTGAGAAACTGGAGACTTGGCAGCAAGCCAGGGACCTTGTGAAGATGATAGCTACCAGCTATCGAGTGCCATACATCACGCTATCTCCCACGTTCAGCCTCTGCAACGAACATGGATACATAACTGGAGAACATAGACGTTGCCCAACCTGCAATGAGGAGACTCTTGTATTCTCTCGCATTGTAGGATATTTCAGACCCACGAAAGATTGGAACCGTGGCAAGAAGATAGAGTTTGATATGAGGAAGACCTACGAACCCAAGGAGAGACAGCCATTAGATTTTGAAATCGGTGGCTTCAACAAGTCCACATACACAGACTATCCAGGTAAGCCACTGGCATCCATACTGTTCACTAACGGATGTAATTTGAATTGTAATTGGTGCCATAACAGTGATTTGGTGAATGAAGTCAATGATAACATGGATCCATATGAGATACTCGACTACGTGGCAAGCACAGAACACAAGTCATTGGTCATCTGTGGAGGTGAGCCGACAGAACAGAAAGATATCATACCATTCATGCGGTTGGCCAAGGAGAAAGGTATCTCTATTAAGCTGGATACTAACGGATCCAATCCCAGAGTCCTGGAAAAAATAATCAAGGCCAATACAGTTGACTATGTAGCCATGGATGTCAAGTGTGCTTTGGATAGATATAAGGAAGTGAGTAGCAAGGCAGTCAGTCCGAGATTGCTACGGAAGTCCATTGATTTGATTAAGCAATCCGGAGTAGAACATCAGTTCAGAACCACCGTGGTTCCGGAGTTGGTGGATATAGAGGATATCTATGCCATCAAACAGGAACTTGGTCATCTGCCAAAACTACAGCAGTTCAGAGCATCAGAGACATGTATCGACCCAAAGTACCGAGAATGGCGCGAGATGAGTGATGCCGAGTTCAATGAATTCGTGGAGCTGGCGGAGTCATTATAGATAACTATCATATAGATATGACAACTGGGATACATATCTTTAGGAAAGACCTCCGGATACAGGACAATCTGGCGCTCCATGAGCTCTCCAAGAAGGTTGACCGAGTAGTAGGTCTGTTCATCTATGATACTGTCCAGTTCTCCAAGCCATACCACTCACCCAGAGCAGCTGCATTCCTGATGGACAGTGTGGCATCTCTCAATCAACTGTGTGGGAATAAATTAATTATAGCCCATGGAGACCCATCATCTATACTCCGCAAGGTTATACAACTATCAGGAGCTACCCACGTATCATTCAATACTGACTATACTCCATATGCAATTCAGAGAGACTCCAAACTCAAGTCTGTATGCAAGAACATCGAGCTCGTCATCAACTACGATGACCAGACGCTCATACCAATGAACCAACTAACCAAGCGAGATGGCACTCCATTCATGGTGTTTGGAGCCTTCTTCAAGAATCTGCAGAAGCATACTATAGCCAAACCAGTTAGAGTATCTATCAAGTGGTACCGACCAGTCTATAATAACTATATCCCGAAGGTATCCAAGGAGGTCATTCCATCTATGAAATATAAATGCAGTGATGCTGGTACTCATATGGCCATGTATCTCAATCTCGGACGAGTATCCACAAGAGAGGCCCATCATAGAGGGACATGCCTGCGTTCCCTGGCTTGGAGAGATTTCTTCCTGGCTATCTATAGGTTTCATCCAAATGGCAATAGCTATACAAAATATATTGATGAGCGATACAACCAGGTGAGATGGCCAAAGGTTGTCAAGTCTGAGTGGAACCGCCTGCAGAGCTGCAACACAGGCTTCCTATTGGTGGATGCTGCCATGACTCAACTGATATCAACTGGGTACATCAACAACAGGTTCAGATTGATACTGGCTACCTTCTGGATAAAATATTTGAAGATAAGTCCCCTGGATAGAACCTACGGAAGTCAGATATGGTGGAGCCGATTATTGATGGACTGCAGTGGTAGCCAGAACAAGCTCAACCATCAGTGGGTATTGGGAGACCTGGATATAAGTGGCAGGCGATACTCAATGAAGGGAACCCATCCATTGACTGGTCGGATGATGCGGGTGGACAATGGCATGATATCCAAGTTCGACCCAGACTACTTCTACATAAGAGAATGGCTTCCGCAGTTCTCCAAGTTGTCTGTCAAGGAATGCAAGCAGCAGACAAAAAATATCCAGCCGATGTTCGACTGGAAGGATAGGTACATGGAGTACACTCGGTTGTTCAGCCGAGTTGCTGCACATGCGCCATGATGAGTGCTTTGGTCTCCTCTCGGTTCTTAATCATTTTTTTGTTGACATGGTTCCTGACCATGTCCGATACATTCTCAGCCAGCTCGTTATTGTTGTCCACGGTCTTGATGAGTAGGTCATGATGCAAGGTTCGTATCTCAGTGAGTATCCTATCATTATCCTTCTTGATGATATCCTCCAGTCCTCTCATCAATGATAGATTGGCTTCCTCCAATATCAGTGATATGTTAGTAGAGTGAGTGGCCATGGCCGTGTCAATCTGTGCATTGCTGGTGGAGTTGCCCATTCTATATACTACTGGGCATGTATCAGAAAAATAAACCTAAGCCCAGATGCTTCGGCCCATCTTGGCATCGATGGATGCCATCTTGCTCCACTTCTCAATGTCCTTCTTCAGATTGTTGTTGTTCATCACAACATCAGCCTTGAACATCTGATACAATGGCCATGTGATGCTCTGGTACTTGCAGGCAGTTGTCCAGTTGATGTACTGATGATTGCGTGTCATGAACTGAGGCGACAGCTTCTGATGCTTGCACACAATGACCCAGCTGAGCTTATCCTTGCGCTCCTCGATGATGTTCTCAGGAAGTTTCTGGTAGATGCATGCGTAGTTCCAATCCATCGATGTCCAGATCTCCTTCTTGTGCATGCACTGCAACATCTCAGGACTAAGAACACTGTTCTTGATGACATGGTTCCAGTTGATGCGGTCGGCAAAGTAGATGAGTATCCACTCCTGGAACTCCATGTGTTTACTGAGTCTGGTCCAGTTGATGTAGTCAGCATAGCGCAGAATTCTGGAATCACTGTTGATGAACCCAGACTCAGACACAAGGTCCCAGTTGAGATACTTCAGATTGCGGTCCACGAACTTATCACTGAGACTGGCGCATTGGCTAATGCGGTGTCTGATGATATCAATTGGACATCTACGGATGAACAGCTCCGCAAGTTCCTCATTCATCGGGTAGTTGTGGGCAATCCAGTGCAGCGTACTGTTATCCAACATACCGAACACATCCTCGAGCATATCCGCAGACAGAACTTGACTTCTGGCCACCTTGGACATATCAAGCAAGTCGACACGAGTGCGGATGAACTCGTTGGAAAGCATGTTGGAGAACATAGTTGGTTGGGCTACAATGGTTGTAATACATATATATGACAGACCATCCATTTTATGCTCAATCAAAAAAATTACTCCTCCATGAAGAACACCTCCGGATAGCTCAGGTCATCCATACTCGATAATGGATGCACCATTGGGCTTCTGCGAAGAACCTTGACCACATTGCCGACGATGGGCAATCTGTCTGCAAATCTCTCATAGAAGTCTATCCCAATTAACTGGTAGCTCGCCACATACAACCAGTTGAGCCTGTCTGCGTACTTAGCCATACACTCCTCACTTAGTACTTGGTGATGACAGATGATGTCCCAGTTCGGCTCGAAGTACAGCATGTCGTAGATGTCATCAGGAATCTTCTGGTAATGGCACATGGTATTGAATGCATCGACATCAATGATTCTATGCTCCAACAGATATTCAATCAGGGTGGGGCTAAGATATTGAGTCTCAGCAGCAACGCTCCAGTCAATGTACCGTACGGCATCCATCATAACCATCTCACTCAGATTGCTGGTTCTTCTACAGATGATGGGCCATTCAAGGTATTCCTTGAGCGTACTCAGCACGTACTCATCGAACACATCAATGCTCTCTGAGACAACCTTCCAATCAATCCAGAGATGCATGTCAAGCATCTCCTTCAGATTTACATAGTTGTCCTTGGTGCATGCCTTCCAGTCGATTAGATTCATGGCGTACCATATCATATGTACGAATACATCTCCAGTCTTAGAGTACGCCGAAGAATTGGCAATCCAATGCCAGCCCTCCGAAGATATCTTCTCCCCATACTTGCCAATCAGCCACGCAGAAACCACCCGTGTCTTCACAAGAATCGTCCAGTTGAGGTCATCCGCAAAGATATCTATGAACTCGTCGTCCAGAGTGGTATCTCGGCTGATGATATCCCAGTCATTCCTGTCCCTAATCATACCCATCGTAGCATACAGACGGATGGTGCTCACATTCGGGCTCATCTCATCAATCTGCATGTTCTCAAAGCTGGTGGCAAGGTCGGCAGTCATATTGGTAATCGGTCAGATACTTATAGACCCAGCCATCTCTATTTTATGCTCAATTCAAAAAAATTACCAGCCCAGATAGTACAGGTCATTGTCGCTCAAGATGTCTATGAATGCACTGAATCTTTGAACATCGCTCATGGATGGGTCATTCAGTATGCTGGCAATCATACGCTGTTTCTCCACATGTATGTTGCTCTTCATGGCATACTGAAGCATCTCCATGCGCAGGTGCTCTGGGTAGTGCTGCTTGTACACATCCTTGGAAATATATCTATCGTTTGCCAGAGACTCCATCGTGTCTATATTTATTACTGGAAGCTCTTCAATTTTATTGTATCCTGGTATTTGGATTGACTATGGCCGGAGTCATGGTGGGCTCCACGATACTCTGTATATCAGTGGAGTCATTGATTATCATCTTGGGCTTGGATAGCTTGGTGGACTTGGCATAGCCCTTGCTCATCTCATCGAGCTTGGACAGGTCGACATCAGGATAGGCACCACTCTCAAGCAACACCTTATGCTGCTTGACATTCTCAAACTCCTTGATGAGCTCCGTGTCCGCGATGATGCTAATTGGGGACAGCTCACTTGTAGCGTTGGCTATCTTATAGAACAGCTGGACGATGCTATACACCAGTGCCTTCTTCTGAGCATCGGCATACATACCACCCCTTGACTTAGCCTCGTTGGTATATACTGATGCCAGGTAGTAGTTTGGATTGATATACATACGCAGGGCTGCTATATCGATGGGAGTGAGCTCGCGGTCATAGTCCATATCCAGCAACTCCAGAAGTACACTGTCCTGTAATTTAATTAGCTGCTCCTGCGTGATATCAGTTATGCCCGACTTCCGCAGCTTGTTCAACATTGTGGATACTGCCATCTTCTTGTCATCTGGGCTTATGAACGATGAGGTATCAGTCTCCCAGTAGTACCCATACTCAGACTTGTTGGCAAATGATTCCATGCCAATGAGATGAGCCAGTACTGCTATTGCAATTATAATTATGAAAGCCGCAAGGCCTCCAGCTATCAGGTAATGAATGGTATCTTCCATGTCTATACTAATATGGTAAAATTGACAGACATTCAATTATTATTATAGACAATGGAGGGACTATTGACTGACATAAAGTATCTTGAAAGCATCGACATATCCGATGACTTGGAGCTATTCCTTGGAGTTCCACATGATAACTATCATCAAATAAAGAGAGATATTGAATACAAGGCAAACAATCCAAGTCTATGCAAATATCGGTTGTGTAGAACCAGAGCCTTTAGTTCAGTACAGCACAATGGGACAATCACCGTTCGATACAAGTACTGCAAGACCCATCTCAGCATGTTCCATCCGGAACTCAGATGTATTGTACCTGACTGCAATGGCATTAGAGTCAAGAGAATGAATGAGTTTATTCTCTGCTACAAACACCATATCAATCACAAGGTAAGGAACAAGGTTCATGATGACATACTGCATACCATGGAACATGGCTGTGTGATAGATGGAGTCCAATATGATGTGTATATGCAGTAGCCAAATATATTTTTTATATAATATAGCTACCATGAGCCGCAGCTGGTTGTACGCAATCCCATTGATAATACTACTGATAGTACTGACGGTCTACTTCACTGCTCCTGGCTGGCATACAACCACATACATAGCTTCAGGACTTTCAGTTGCAGCGGTTGCACTGGTTGCTGTTGTGTTTGTAAACAAGCGACGCAAGATAGTTCCAGTAGATGTAGTTATTCCAAAACTGGTAGCTACTCCTAAGCCACCGCAACCAACTGCTAAGGTAGTTCCAGTGGATACTGATGACTACTAAAAAAATAAACTACACAAACTTCAAGTAGCTATCCAGAGGAATCATCTGCTCCATCATCCGACACACATCAATGCCAACCATATCAACGAATGGTTCCACCTTGGACCACCGAGTTTCAACTCTGCTAACATCATACTCCTGCATATGCGCTCGGAAGTCCTCCAAGAACTGATGCGTGAATGATTGACAGCAGGCCACTTTTTTCCAGTTGAGGATGTCTGCATGGCGGTACATGAACTCCTCGGATAGCTTCTGACACTCACACACGATTTCCATCCATGGTTCAAGATATTTCAGGTTTCTCTCAATGAAGCTCTCACTCAGCTCTCTTGACTCGCACAGGTTGTATATAATCAACTTGTCGATTATCTTCTCCAGGAATTCCTCAGACAGATGAGTGTTGTTGTAGGACAACATATCCATCCGCATCTCGTCTATGTGTCTGAGCATGAACTCCTCGGACAAGCTTCTACACTGCGATATGAGAGTCCAGAATGCCCAGTTATCCTCGTAGTACGGGCACCATCTCTCCAACTTGGCATCATCAATGCCTCCATTCATTATAACTCCAAACCACTTGGGCAACATACGGGTGCGGTTGCGCATCATGAACCCATCCGAGAAGTCATGGTCTCTCAGAAGAGCAGCCCAGTTAAGGTTGTCGAACAACTCCTCCAATCTATGCTCGTTCATGGTCTTATATACTTAGATATAGCCACTGCTCATTTTATGCTGATATAAAAAATTAGAGCAGAGCCTTCCCTGGGTGGAACCGTCTGTGGGACATCCTGAGAAGGATGAGCATATGCCTCAGATGGTCATCTGTATACTCAGCAAACAGAGCCTTCACGATAGCCAGATTGCTGGCACGCACCTCATCTACACTCTTATCCAGCAATGACAGGTCATCCATGATGCGTTCCAAATTCCTGAGATACTCGTCAAACTGATAAGATCGCGGCTGTTGACAGCCCCTATATATCATCCCAAGAATGAGAGCATGCTCCATCTCCAGCATCCGTCTTCTATGCCTCTCGAATGCATTCATGCCTGTTTACTATTAATTACAGACTCATTCATTTTGCTCTCAATATAGGAGCGCCATGGAGCCCATATCTCCCAAGATTCTGGATGATACGCTTGTATACAAGCACCACAACGAGTTCACTCATATGGGCTGTGTACTCCTCAGGACCACAATGGGACTTACTCTCCTGTCCAAGGATATATCAGACAGAACCATCCGGACCATCATGATAATCATGATAGCCACCCTCCTCATCTTCACAGTCAAGTACATACGTCTGGTTCTCATCCAAAAAAAGGTAATGTGGAAGCACTACCCACGGTTCATCCTGGCATATAGCATGGCTCTGTATCTACTGCTTACCGGCCGACGAGAATCTGCAGGTACTCTGGTTCTCGTTGATGCACTGATGGGTCTCCAATCGCGCCATACCGCCTATGTCGTATCTCATCTATGCACGTAGCAATAAGTGCTACAATTCCAATATTCACTATGATAGATATCATCATTATCGCTCCAGCAATAAATCCATTCACCGGAACAGGGAATGAATCAATGTAGTGCAGGACAGATGGCTGTAAGATAATACAACATGCTGTTATCAAACCACCAACAACGCCTATACCACCAATTTTAAACGCGGAAGCATCTGAAAGAGTACTCATCCTTATATATATGGGCTTGTATCAATTTAAAAAATTATACCAGGTCATTCATGATGTCTATGAATAGCCCGAACATCCCTCCAATGATACTGAATATAGCGTACCCTATGCAGGCATATATCTGAGGAGCATCAACTGCTACAGAGAAGAACAGCAGCCACCCAAGCACTCCAAATAGAACTGAGCATATACTGGACTGAGACATCCCTATATTTAGATATTGGATGTCTATCAATTTTATGCCCAATCGAAAAAACAACCTAATGGAAACAGCATCTACAGCAGAGGCATCTTAAGCAGTATCCAAAGCATCCACCAACAAGACCAGCTACACAGTACACTACCATCATCAATGTCAGCACAATCAAGGATACTCCCAATCCAACATTCTTCTCATGGAATGGACTTGCTGGAACGAGCGCCAGTATTCCGAATATGAGTCCCAGTGCAGTAGCACAGAATCCGAACAGATGGGCACACATCTTGCTACACACCTCTGCTGGCTCATCCCATGGAAGGCACTCAGTCTCATTGACATCAATCGTGTGGTAGGTCATTGTTGTTATACTTATCCTTGATATCCTGTCCATTTTATGCTCAAATAAAAATATTCTAACCAAGCCTGTGCAATATGGAGTAGTACATCATTATAATAATGACGAACACAAGGAATATCACCCACACTATAATCTCCTGGATGAATCCAAATATCGCCCCCAGTATTATGATAACCCCAGTGGGTATGCTGCGTTCCTTCCACGGCCAAGCTGGTATGAAGGCAAGAACACCCAATGCAAGTAATGCCACTGTCAGCACGATTACAAACCCATATGCAAGTACCTTGGTTGATGTCCGTGTTGAATCTATAACAGACAGGGTTGGCACATCAATGCGGACCGAATGGTCGTTGCTTAGAAGGGGTGAGTGTTCTTGCGCCATGGTTGATACTTATCCTTGATATCCTGTCAATTTTACACTCAATCGAAAAACAGCCTACATAGGAATTATGCACTTGATGATGACCAAGAGGCACATGGTTTCTATTGCAAGGATGAACATTCCAACAATCACGAGCAGCTGTCCGCCAAGGGCCACGAGTATGCCCAGTGGGATGCTCTTGTTCATCATATATAGCCCCAACATCATGACTGCGATACACATCCAAACCGTGAGTTTAGCTATCCAGCCATTCTCTATAATGTCAACAGCCGCAGCCATAGCCATATGAACTCTATCTACGTTAAGAGCCACTCGCACCATTGTTGTATATGTATACATGGAAGGCTCCTTGTTTTGAGCTCAATCACAAAAAATACCTACCATGGCACCATAGATACCAGCACAAGAGCCAATACCATCAGGAACATGCCAAGTAGGATGTATCCCATTCCAAGCAATGCATACACACCAATCCACATGCTAATCCTCACAACTATCAACTCTGAGCTAATCAGCATGGTTATGAATGCAATGCATCCAATGATGGCCAGCATGGTACATATCTCATACCCTCTCATAATGATTGCTGTGATGTGTCTGTCGGTAGTCATGGTCTATATTTTTATATTGCAGCTCTTCCATTTTACAGACTGATGCACATGATGCATAGGCATATGAATGCCACGAAGGATATTTTGATGGCATCTCTATATCGAATACATCCATTGAATGCGAATACTCCCAATGATGATACCACCATCAATGCAAACCCAAGGATGATGAATGTACTATCGAATGGATGTACTGGGATGAACATCATGAGACCAACCACGAACATGCCCACATGGGCTATGTTGAACAATCCGGATCCTACCATACCCCAAGTCATAGATGATTCCTCATCCTCTATCATTTCATAGACGATTGAATGATGCCCATCCTCCGTTGACTCGTGGATAATGATATGATGTTCCTCCATGGTTGTATATTTATTCCTTATGGTCGTCCATTTTGAGCTCATAGCCACTCATAATCGCACATATCATAAGAATGACAATCGAGTTGATGATAGTGAGCGCCCGAGTGGTATCCAAAGAGATGACATCAATGCAGTACAACACTAACAGCAATGTAAGAATGCTTGTGTATAAGATGTACACAAGTAATGTACTGATATCATACGTCATTCCAATTATAAAACCAACACCAATGAATACAATAATGATTATCATCAACCGCCAAAGATTGGCATATCTCTGACGGCGTTCATTATGATACACCAGAGGAGTAGCCTCGTTGATTGCAATACTGGTATGTACCATGGTGTTCGTTATATTAATATGGCAATCATTCAATTCTGAAAATAAAACTACCACTCATAGATGACATCCAAGTAGTCCATCCAATGATGGTTCACCTCAACATCCACATCCATGGCCACTGGTTCCACAAATACCATCTGCAG
>JACCEA011223467.1_pt1 | contig 19150 bp, 13 predicted proteins | sample 7449851 | NCBI WGS metagenome assembly JACCEA01 (sample SAMN15323453, study PRJNA562643) | freshwater metagenome | isolation source: river surface water | place: USA:Blue River Watershed | collected 2017-08-18
CGCGTCGACTCCGCCTACTGCGACCCCCTCGAACTCCACGGCCACTCGCTGCTCGGCGTCCCCGGGCTCGTGCACGCCGCCCACGGCCAGCGCGTCGCCCTCGCCAACCAACTCGGCGGCGCCGCGCTCGAGAGCACCGCGTTGCTCGCGTTTCTCGCCCCGCTCTGCCGCGAAGTCCTCGACGAGGACCTCCAGCTGCCCAGCGTCGCCACGTGGTGGTGCGGGCACCCCGAGGCCCGCGACTACGTCCTCGCCCGCCTCGATTCGCTCGCGGTCAAACCCACCTTCCGGGCGCCCGGCCCCTCCGCCACCCGCTTCACCGGCTTCCTCGACGCCGAGGCGCGCGCCGCCCTCGCCGCCGAGATCACCGCCGCCCCCGGCGCCTTCTGCGGCCAGGAACGCGTCCACCTCGGCACCACGCCCGCGTGGATCGACGGCGCGCTCCGGCCCGCCCCGTTCATTCTCCGCCTGTTCGTCGCCTGGGACGGCACCGATTACCGCGTCATGCCCGGCGGCCTCACCCGCTTCCACCCGGCCGGCGACGACGCCTTCGTCACGCTGCAACACGGCGGCGTCACCAAGGACACCTGGGTGCTCCACCGCGGCAACCCCACGCCGCCGCCCCCCGTGGCCGCGCTCGCCGACCTCATCCACCGGCCGAACGACACCCCGAGCCGCCTCGCCGACATTCTGTTCTGGCTGGGCCGCTACCTCGAGCGTTCCGTCCAGCTCGCCCGCCTGCTCGAAAAGCTCGATCCGCTCCTGCGTGACGAGATCGCCGCTCTCGATCCCGCCGTCGCCGACGCCTCGCTGCGCCTGCTGCTGGAACTGCAGGGCGCCCGCATCCCCGCCGGCGCCAACATCGAGCAGCTCGACGCCCTGCTCGACGACGTGATCGACGACCCCGCCGTGCCCGCGAGCCTCGCCGCCAATCTCGCCAACCTCGTGCGCAACCTCGACCAGGCGAAGGTGCGCCTCCCGCCCGAGGCCTGGCGCTGCCTCCGCCACCTGCGGGCGACGCTCGACTCGCCCGAGCCGCCCGACGCCGCCGCCGTCGCCCCGCACCTCAGCGCGCTCGAGGCCATCGCCAACGAAACCCTCGCCCACGACACCTCGTGGCGCTTCCTCTCGCTCGGCCGGCACCTCGAGCGCGGCCAGCAGCTCGTGTTTCTCGCCCGCCACCTCGTCGGCCGCGGCGCTCCGGGCGAATTCCGCCTCCAGACGCTGCTGCACTTCGCCGACAGCCTCTTCAGCTACCGCACCACCTACCACGGCTCGTTCCAACCCGCGTCCGTCTACGCGTGGCTCTTCGCCGCCGCCGAAAATCCCCGCGGCCTCCGCTGGATCGCCGACCGTCTGAACGAACACCTCACCGCGCTCCCGGAGGAGCTCGCCCCGCGCGCCGTCGGCGCCCTGCGCGCCGCGGCCTTCCGTCTGGTCAGCCGCGTGCGCTTGCTCGACGCCGCCGCCCTCGCCGGGTCCCCCGCGCAGACCGCGGCCTTCCTGCAGGAGGCCCATGCCATCCTCTGCGAGCTGAGCGACCGGCTCACCCAGGTGTATTTCATCCACACCGAGGCCTCGAAATAGGCGCGCCGCATGCCGCTCTACCACGTCACGCACGTCACGCGCTACCGGCACACGTCCGCGGCCACCGCCGCGTGGCAGTCGCTGCACCTCCGGCCGCGGCCGGAGCCCGTGCAGCACTGCGACGGCTACGAGCTCGAAATCCGCCCCCAGCCCGGCGATCTCGCGCTGCGGACCGATGTCTTCGGCAACCAGCATCACCTCTTCACGCTCCGCGAGCCGCACACCGAACTCGCGATCACGAGCCGCTGCCTCGTGCAGCGCGACGATCCGGTCCTGCCGATGCCCGGCCTCACGCCCCCGCTCTCCGTCGCGCGCGCGCAGATCGCCGCGGCGATCGACGACGGTTCCGAATATTCCCTCGAGCAGTTCCTTCATGCCTCGCCCCACGTGCCGCTGCTGCCCGGGGCCCGGGCGCTCGCCGACGGGCTCGATGCGGAGGATCCGCCCGTGCTGGCCTGGCTTGCGGCGCTCGGCGCCAAATTTTCCCGCGAGTTCACGTTCGATTCGAAGGCCACCACGATCTCCACGCCGATCTCCGCCGTCCTCGAGCACCGGCGCGGCGTCTGCCAGGATTTCGCCCACCTGCTGATTTCCTGCATCCGGAGCCACGGACTGCCGGCCGCCTATGTCAGCGGCTATCTGCTCACCACCCCGCCACCCGGCAAACCGCGCCTGCGCGGCGCCGACGCCTCCCACGCCTGGGTCTCCGTCTGGATCCCCGGCACCGGTTGGGTCGACTACGACCCGACCAACACCTGCTTCGCCGCCGCCGGCCATATCGTCGTCGCCCGCGGCCGCGACTACAGCGACGTCTGTCCCGTGCGCGGTCTGTTCACCGGCGGCGGCCAGCATACCCTGTCGACCGCGATCACCGTCGAACCCGCCGACGGCGCGGAGTAAGCCCGCGCTCCGCCCGCCGCAGCGCGGCGGACCGCCGGCCTAGTTGCCCCAGCGCCCTTCGATGAAGATGTAGTTGCCGCCGCGCCGTTCCCACCGCGGCTCGACCCACACGCGATGGCCGCGCGGCGGCCGCGCATAATAGCCCGCGATCCACACGTGCCGGCCCCCGCGCCACGCCCAGTAACCGTTGATCCAGACGTAATCCGGCCCGGGCCGCGCATAGGCTACCTCCCGCCGCGGCGGCGGCGGCGCCACCACCACCGACACCTCCACGCCCGGCGCCGGCGAACCGGTCACCACGACCTGCGGCGGCACGGTCGGCGGCGCGACCACCACGACATCCCGCCAGTAACCGTCGACAAACACGTAGCGCCCGCCCCGGCTTTCCCAGCGCGGCCCCACCCACACGACCCCGGTCCGCGGCGGCGTCGACCACCGGCCCGCCACCCAGACGTGCCGCCCCCCGCGCCACGCCCAGTAACCGCCCACCCAGACATGGGTCGGCGAGGGCCGCTCGATGATGACTTCCCGCGGCGGCGGCGGCGGCGCGGCCATCACCACGATCTCCTGCGGCGGCGGGGTCGGCGCGGCCCGCACCACCGTCGTCGGTTGCGCGGCCACGGGGGCCGCCGCGGGCGCCTCGTCCCAGAACCCCTCGATCAGCACGAATCCGTTCGCCTCTTTCTTCCATTCCGGCGCGTGCCACACCACGCCCCCGGCCGGCGGAATCTCCCAGCGCCCCGCCTCCCAGACATACGCGCCTTCCAGCCAACGCCAATGGGCCGGCACCCACACGTGCTGCGGCGAAGGCGCCTCGCCGGGCGACTCGGTCACGACCGGTGCCAGCGGCTTTTCCAGGATCGGCGCGGGCGGGATCGTGGCGGCCAGTCCGCCGACGGCGGAAAAAACCAGCAGGGCGACTCCGGGGGCGATGGCCAGGCGGCGGCAGAAACGCGTGCTCATGGTGGCGGCGTTAGACGTTCGGGCCCCTCCGATGTTTCAAAATTCCCGCACCCCACGTCGCCCGCCAAGGAGGTCGCGCCCCGGCCGGCTCACGCCCGCGCGTTGATCTGTTCGACCGGCCCGAGTTCGTAGCTGATCTTCCGTTCCGCGATTTCGCGCAGCGCGGTATCCTCCGCGGACATCTTTTCGAGCGACTCCACGAGCGGCCGGTTGCCGCGGCGCAATTGCTTCACCCGGCGGGAGACGACGTTGATCAGCACCGTCGGATCGTCGATCACAAGCTGGGCGGCGCGCAGGTAGTCGTCTCGCATGGGGGGAAAACAACCTCGCCGACCGGGCCGCGGCGACAACGGTCGCCTTTTGCCCGGCCGGAAACCGGCTGCTCGACCAGCCTGCCGCGCCGCGCCGCCGCGCGCGATGCCCAAGTCCCGCCCCAAAAAAGGAAGGCCGGGCATGTTGCCCGGCCAACGCGTTGCGCAGGTTATCGCGCGATCGGGAGGCGCGTGCCGCGCCGATCCCCGCCTCAATGCGGCGCCGCCACCGCCCCGCCGCTCGCCTCGGGCGTCTTCGGCGGGTGGAAAAACAGCGCCAGCGCGATCGCCGCCGCCGTCGCCGCGCCGAACGGCACCAGGAACAGGCCCTTGAAGTCCGTCGCCGTGATTTTGCCGGCGGCATCCTTCACCGCGTAGACTTCCTGCATCAGCCACGGGCAGATCGAAAAGGCCAGCAGGGCGCCGACCCCGAGGATCTGGAGATTGAAAAGCCCCTGCGCGCTCGAACGGATGTCCTTCGGGAAATACGCGTCCACGAAGATGTAGACGGTCGCGAAGAAGAACGCGTAGCAGATGCCGTGGAGCACCTGGATCAAAATGATCGCCCCCGCGCTGTCCGGCACGAAGGCATACACCGCGAACCGCGCCGCGTGGCCGAGGATGCCCACGATCATCGTCGTGCGCCAGCCGAGGGCCTTCAGCGTCGCGCCGAGCACGAACATCGTCAGGATTTCCGCCACCTGGCCGATGCTCATCACCGGCGCGATCCAGTTGGGCGCGATGCCCACGCCGCCGTCCTTCGTCGCGGTGCCGAGGAAGACGCCGGTCCAGCTGAAATAGCAGTTGTGCACGAACGAATCGACCAGCGTCACCAGCCACAGCACGAGGACGAAGGGATGCTTGAGCAGCTTCATGGCCTCGAGCCACGCCAGCTTCTCCGTCGCGCCGGCGTCCGCCTTCTTCGGCGGCGTGTGCGGCAGCGTCAGGCTGAAGGCCGCCAGCGCCAGCGACGCGATGCCCGCCACGATGAAGGTCCACTTCGTCGCCGCCTTGGCGGCTTCGCCGGTCAGGGGATTCGCCAGCGCCGCGCCCAGCCAGGCCACGAAGCCGCTCGGGGCCGCCGCGTCGACCTTTGCCCAATCGACGAAGATGAACACGAAGGGCCACGCCGCGAGAATCCAGCCGATGGTGCCGCCCATGCGCACCAGGCCGAATTCCTTGCCCGCGTCCTTCATGTGCGCGAAGGCGATCGCGTTGGTGATCGAGATCGTCGGCACGTAGAGCAGGCAGTGCACGAGCATCAGCAGGAAGAACGGCCAGAAATCCTTGGTGAAGCCGCAGCCGAGGATCGCGAGACCGCCGATCAGGTGCGACACCGCGAGGAACTTCTCCGCCGCGAATTTCCGGTCCGCCCACTGGTTGCTGAAGAACATGCCGATGATCGAGGCCACCGGAAACGCGTTCAGAATCAGCGACTGCTGCGTCGGGGTGAAACCGAGGCTCGGCAGGTAGCCGAAAATCAGCGGGAGCCACGCCCCCCAGATGAAAAACTCGAGGGCCATCATCGAGAACAGCGAGGCGCGGGGAGTGGAGGAGGTGGTCATGGAAAAGGGGTCTGCGCAGTCAGGTTCGGCCGCGGGCGGATGGCAAGCGAGCGCCGCGCCGGCGGGTTGCGGAATAAAAAACCGGCAAACGCGCCCGCATCGTCAGGCCTTCGGCGTCCGCGCGGTGCCGATCCGCCATACCGCGTAGGACAGCACCATCGTCAGCAAAAACGTGATCCCGGCCGTCAGCGCCGAGTCGTCGGCCGCCACCGAGTAGATCGCCGCGACGACCACGTTGGGCACGAGGGTCGCCTTGAAAATCCGCCCCACCGGCACGCCCATCGCCGCCGCCGCGATCACCGAGGTTTCCGCCAGCACGGGCACGCTGCGCATGCAGGCCAGCGTCAGCCACAGCCGGCCCTGCAGCGACTCCCGCAGCCGCGCGAGTTCCGCGTCGGGAAAGAATTTCGGCGCGATCCGGCCCACCGCCGTGCGGCCCAGCCAGGCCGCCGCCAGCACGCCCAGGCACATCCCCAGCGTGCCGCCGACGATCCCCGCCACCCAACCGGCCTTCGCCGCCAGATACATGATCACCAGGGTCGCGGGGATCGGCGCCACCGAATCGCAGGCCAGCAATGCGATTGCCAGCAATGTCAGCACGCCCGTCTGCTTTTCCCGCGACTCCAGCAGCGGCAGCACGAAGTCCTCGCCGAAGATCGCGAAGGGCAGGCACACCAGCGTCATGACGAAGATCACGAAGAGCACGATCTTCACGGTGCGGTCGGAGGGCGGCTTCATGGCGGCAATAACCCGGCTGGTGCGGCGCTCATTCCTCGATCCGGCCCGACAACCGGGCGACGAATTTGATCGCGTAAAGGTAGGCCCGCTCGCGCACCACCATCTGGTCGCCCGCCGTCCCCTCGACGCCGAGGTCGCCGATGTCGTCGATCACCGGGCCGTCGAGCGGGTGGAGCGCGATGTAGGTCAGCACCTTCAGCAGCTTCTCCTTCGGATACGAATCGAGCAGGTGCTGGTAGACGATGCGCGGCAGGTAGCGCTCGACCGGCATCTGGATCGCATCCGGCACGGCCGCGACATAGAGCAGGCTGCGGATGGCCCGCAGGTCGTCGGTGTCGTTGCCCGGCGGCCAGGTCGTCAGCTTCGTGCGCACCGCATCGCACTGCTCCTTCATGAAATCCTCCGGCGCCTCGTCCGGCGGCGCCATCGGCGACACGATGCCGTGGTCCGGCGGCACGCGGTAATCGAGGCCGTCCCAGTCCTGGGCCGTGATCGTGGCCCAGGGCGGCGCGGGGGCCTTGGGCACCGCCGGCCCGGGCACCGTTGCCACCGGCGCCGGGGCGACCGGCGCGGGCGCCGGCGGAACGGGTGGCACGGGTTCGGGGGCCGGTGCGACCGCGGCGGGTTTCGGCGCCGGCACCTCCGCATCCGCCGCCACCGCGATCCGGCCGCGCCACTCCGCCAGCAGCCCCACCGCCACCCAGGCGCCGAGCGCCGGCACCAGCCAAAGCTTCCCGCCCCGCGCGAAGAACCGCTGCTGCGCATCCCACCGGAACAGCTTCGCGCCGGCGAGACAGCCCGCCACGCCCGTGAGGGCCAGCGCCAGCAATGCGAAACGCGATCCGCCGAGCCCCGCGCCGCTCACGTTGGCCTGCAACGCCTCGACCGCGTAGCGACCCGGAAAAAACGCCGACACGTGCTGCGCCCACAGCGGCAGCGCCGCCAGCTTCACCGCCACGCCGCCGATGATCAGCATCGGCAGAAAGATGCACTGCCCCAGCGCCTGCACCGCCGGCACCGTGTCCGCCAGCGCCGCGATCACGAGTCCGAGCCCGATGAACGCGAACGCCACGAAGGTGAACGCCACCCACAGCCCGAACGGATGCTCCGGCAGCGTCATGCCGATCGCCAGCGCGAGCGCGAGTTGCAGCAGGCCCGCGGTCAAAATGATCGCGTAGCGCGCGAGCACCGTGCTCGCGATGATCACCCAGGTCGGCACCGGTGCCAACCGGTAGCGCCGCCACACGCCGCGCTCCCGCTCGCTCACGAGCGTCGTCGGCAGCCCGAAACACGCGCCGCCCAGCACCGCCACCGTGAGCAGTTCGCCCATGTGCCGCAGCAGCGGCACGCGCTCGTGCCGGTAAAGCACCGCGAAGGCCACGAGGAAGATCAGCGGAAACAGATAGCCGTAGAGCAGCGCCATCCGGTTCCGGAAGTGGAGGCGCAGCGCGAGGGCGAGGTGGGCGCGGAGGGCGTTCATGCGGTCACGTCGCGTCGGCCGATTGCGTCAGCCGGAGAAACACATCCTCGAGCGAGGCCTTGCGCACCTGGAGCTCCACCACCGTCGCGCGCTCGGCCGCGAGCAGCGCCGCCAGCGCCGCGAGCGTCGCGTTCGCATCCGTCGTGCGCAGCCGCCACTCCGCCGCCGCCTCGCCTTCGCCCGTCACGTCCGCCGCGCCCGGCAACGCGGCCACCTTCGCGCGCGGCAACGGCCGGTCGGCCGCGAGCGTCACCGCCGTCGCGCCCTCGCCGGCCGCCATCAGCTCGCGCGGCGTGCCCGCCGCCACAATCCGGCCGCGGTCGATGATCGCCACCCGGTCGCACAGGGTTTCCGCCTCCCCCAGCTGGTGCGTCGTCAGCAGCACCGTGTAGCCCTCGCGCTTCATGCGCAGCACCGCCTCGTGCACTTCGCGCCGCGCCTGCGGGTCGAGCCCCGTGGTCGGCTCGTCGAGAAAGACCAGCTCCGGCCGGTTCACGAACGCCATCGCCAGCGCCAGACGCTGCCGCTGGCCGCCCGAGAGCGAATCGACCGGCGCATCCGCCTTCTCGGTCAGCGCGAAACGCTCCAGCAGCACCGCCGGCTCCTCCCGCTGCGCGTAAAACGCGCCGAAAACCGCCAGCGCCTCGCGCGGCGTGATCTTGTCCTGCAGCGAGGTCGTCTGCAGCGCCACGCCGATCTTCTCCTTCACCGCCCGCGGGTGCTTCCGCGCGTCGAGCCCGCACACGATGAGTTCGCCGGCGTCGGGCTCGCGCAACCCCACGAGGCATTCGACGGTCGTCGTCTTGCCCGCGCCGTTGGGCCCGAGCAGCCCGAAGACTTCGCCGCGGGCCACCGTGAAACTCACCCCGCGCACCGCCTCCGTGCCGGCATAGGCTTTGCGGAGGTCGCGGACTTCGACGGTGACGGACATGCGGCGGGAAGACGGTCGGGATAGAGCGTCCGTCCGCCGCAAACAAGGACGATTCCCCGCCACTTTCCGGCGCCCGGCATCCGACCGGACGGTCGCCGCCCGGTTGCCGGCCGGAGCGGGCCGCCGGTCCGCGCAAGAAAAAGGGCCCCGCATACGCGGGGCCCTGTTACGGTGTTGCTCAGGAAAACATCTCGGCCGGCTCGACGCCGGCCTTGGGTGCACGCGCGAACGGCGGCCCGGACGACCGCCCGCGGCCGGGCACCGATTCCGCCCTTGCTTCCGGTCCGGCGCCCGGAGCCCGCGTGCCGGCGCTCGCCGCGGCACCCCGCGGGCTGTCCATCCGGCCGAGGGTGGCCAGAAAGGGGTCGAGCTCGTGCGGGTGCTGTTTCAGCTCCGGCGCGGCCGAAGCGGACTCCTCCGCGCTGGCCGCGTTGGCGTGGGTGATCTTGTCCATCTCGGAGGCGCCATCGTTCACCTGCGAGATGCCCTGCGACTGCTCGGCGGAGGCATCGGCGGGGTCGCCGACCCGCGCGTCCATGGTGCGCACCCGCTCGACACTTTCGCCAAGCACACTCGTGGCCGACGGCAGGACGGGAGCGATCCGCGCGGCGAAGACCAGGGAGAGTGGAATGACGGAACGAAACGACAAGAGGTGGAGCCGGGTGAAACCGGGCGGAGCGACGGGACGTTTGGGTGGGTGGTGCGTGGTCGGAACGCCGGCACCCGGGCAGCAAAAAGGCACACCCGCCTACCCCGAAGGGCTGCGAAGGTGTGCCTACGACTGACAGGCCCGAAGCCTGACCGTGACGGATGCCCGCAGGCAGCCTGCGGACCGATGCCCGTTTGATCGGCGCGCGGACGGAATTCCTTTAGGAAAATCCGACCCTGCCCGCCCCGAACGCCCCGGGAAGACGCACTCGCTCAATGCCGGTCGAACCGCGAAAGCAGCTGCTCGAGCTCTTTGCGCAAGTCGCCGAGATCCTTGCTCTTGAAATGGTCCCGGGTGCGCTCGAGCACCTCCACCGTGCGGCGCAGCCCGTTGACCAGATCGATCTTTTCCAGGGTATCGCGCCCCGTCCCGTCCGTGGCCAGCAGCGACACCGAGCGATCGAGGTCGCCCAGCACCCGGCCGAGGTGGCGCAGCGTGACCTGGAGATAATCGACCGACAGGCGCCGGTTCTCCCGGTCGCCGATTTCCTCCAACCGCGCCAGCTCGCTGTCCCAGCTGGCCAGCAGGCGCCGGTGCGACGCGACCGACTGCCGGTAGCGGTGCGCCGTGACTTCGCGGCGCAGCAACTCGGCCAGTTCGTCGAGGCTGGGCGGCTTGGTCAGGTAGGCCACCGCGCGCAATTTCACCGACCGCATCGCGGTCTCGAGCGAGGGCGCACCCGTGAGGAAGATGACCGGCAGTCCGGCGTTCGGACCGGTGATCGAGGCGGCGAGTTCGGGGCCGTCGCCGTCCGGGAGCTGCACATCGCAGATCAACAGGTCGAAAGTCCGCTCGCGCAGCGCCTGCGCCCCGCCGGCGGCGTCCGACTGCAGCTCGCTTTCGCAACCCTGCAGGTGCAGCCAGGCCCGCAGCATCGCGCGCACGGAGGCATCATCGTCGACCACGAGCACCCGGGCGGGCGCTTCGCCGGCCGGGACCGGGGCGGAAATCATCGTCATGGAGCGGCGGCAGGATTGAGCACGGTGTGCAGGGCGCGGGCGACGTCCTCGCCGGTGAACGGTTTGTCCAGCACCACGAGGCGCGGCATCGTCGCCAGCAGGTCCGCCGGCAGCGCCGACCGGTTGCCGGTCACGATCACCGCCGGCAACCCGGGCCGCAGGTGGCGGATCTCCCGGATGAGTTCCACTCCGGTCAGCCCCGGCATCATGTGGTCCGTCACGATCGCGTCGAACCGCTGGGGCGTCGCGCGCACCGCGGCCAGCGCCCGCTGCGACTCCACCATCACCACCGCCCGGAAATTCTGCTGTTCCAGCCGCACGGTCGTGAACTGGCCGACCGAGACTTCGTCGTCGACCACCAGCACCCGTTCCCCCGCGCCGCGCGGCACGGGCGCCGCCGGCGTCGCCGTGGTCGGCTCCGACCGGCACAGCGGAAAATAGACCCGGAAGGTCGTCCCGACGCCCGGCTGGCTCTCGACCAGAATGCCGCCGCGGTGGTCGCTCACGATGCCGCGCACCACCGCGAGCCCCAGGCCCGTGCCCTCCCCGGCCTTCTTCGTGGTGAAGAACGGGTCGAACACCCGCTGGAGCGTGTCCGCATCCATGCCGTGCCCGGTGTCCACCACCCGCAGGCACAGGTAATCCCCGGGCTCGACCTTCGGCATCTGCGCGGCCTTCGCCTCGTCGAGCACCGCGCGCTCGACCGAGACGGACAACACCCCGGGGCCGTCGCGCATCGCGTGCAGCGAATTGGTGCAGAGGTTGAGCACGATCTGGTGCACCTGCGTGGGGTCGGCCAGCACGTTGCCCGCGGTGAGGCGGTGGCTGATCGTGATGTTCGCCGGCGTCGAGGCGCGGAGGAATTTCAGCGCGTCGCGCACCAGGCGCGACAGATCCACGACGACCTGCTCCGCCTCCTGCCGCCGCGAGAACGTCAGGATCTGCGACACCAGATCCCGCGCCCGCAGCCCCGCCTTGCGCACCTCCTCGAGCGCCGACTGCCCGCCGCCCGCCGGCATCGACATGGCCGCGATCTCGGCGAACCCGAGGATGCCCGTGAGGATGTTGTTGAAATCGTGCGCGATCCCGCCGGCCAGCGTCCCGATGCTCTCCAGCTTCTGCGCCTGCACCAGCTGCGCCTCGAGCGACCGCCGGTCGTCCTGCTCCTGCTTCCATTCCGTGATGTCTTCCTTCACCGCGATGCAGTGCTGCACCCGCCCGTCCCGGCCGCGCAGCGGCGTCATGTGGGTGCGCACCACGCGGTCGCTGCCGTCCTTGCGCCGGCAGATGATCTCCCCGTGCCAGGTCTCCCCCCGGTCCAGCCGTTCGCAGATCGCCTCGTGGTGCCCGGCCGGATTGTCCGGGGAAACCAGCATCGCCGGCTTCCGGCCGAGCAGCTCCGCCTCCGTGTAGCCGGTCATCGCGCACTGCGCCGCGCTGACGAACACGAATTTCCCGGACGGATCCGTGATGTCCACGCCGACCGGGCTCTCCGCGATCGCCCGCGACAGCAGCGCGACGCGCTCCTCCGCCCGCCGGCGTTCCGTGATGTCGCGCGCGATGCCCTCGACCGCCACCAGCCGGCCCGCCTCGTCGCGGATCGGCACGAAGCGCTGCTCGGTCACGAGCACGCGCCCGTCCTTCGCGATCCAGCGGATCTCCGCGGCCTCCGCCGGCAACTGGCGCCGCTCCACCAGCCCGCGGATGATGGCGCGGTCCGCCGGATGCACGATCCGCACCGCCATCAGCGGCCGCCGGTAGAACTCCTGCACCGAGTAACCCGAGATGCGCTCGACCGCCTGGTTGATGTATTCGCAGCGCCCGGGCATCGCCTCGAGCGAGTAGCGGAAGATCACGTCCGGCGCGTTCTCCGTCAGCCGGCGGAACCGTTCCTCGCTCTCCCGCAGCGAATGCTCCGCCAGCCGCCGCTCCCGCTGCTCCCGCGCCTCGGCCAGACTCCGCCGGATCGACGGCACCAGCCGCGGCAGCGCGTCCTTGAAGACAAAATCCGTCACCCCGGCGCGCAGGAGCTCCAGCGCCAGCGCCTCGCCCATGGCCCCCGACACGAAGATGAAGGGCGTCTGCGGGCAGTGGCGCTGCCGCAGCTCCAGCGCCGTCCGTCCGTCGATCGTCGGCAGGTTGTAGTCCGACAGGATCAGGTCCGGCGGTCGCGGGACGAGCGCCGCCTCGAAGGTCGCCGGATCGTAGGCGTGGATCAGCTCCGCTTCGAACGCGTCGGCTTCGAGCAGCGACCGCACCAGCTCGAAGGCGGCTTCGTCATCCTCGAGGTAAACCAGGCGGGCTTTCGGACGGTCTCCCATGGAATCACCGGGCACCGTCGTGCGCCCGGCCGGGAAACAGGAGGTGCGCCGCGAGCCTCAGCTCGTCCATCAGCTCCGCGATGCTGGCCGGCTTCACCAGAAAGGCATCCGATCCCAGCGCCGCGCTCAGCTGCCGGTCGCGCTCCTGGTCCGACGAGGTCAGCACCACGACCTTGACCGCGCCGAGCGCCGGCTCCGCGCGGATCTGCCGCAGCACCTCGTGGCCGTCGACCTTGGGCATTTTCAGGTCGAGCAGGACGGAGGACGGCGGCTGCGCCGGGCGCAGCGCGTAGGGCCCCCGCCGGAACATGTAGTCCAGCGCCTCTTCGCCGTCGCCCACCACGTCCACCGCCGCGTCCGGATGCACCATCGTCAGCGCGGCGAGCGTGAGCTCCGCGCCGGCGGGGTCGTCGTCGACCAGGAGGATGCGCCTGGGGGAAACAGCGGTCATGGAGTGGGCGATACGCGCGGCAAGGTGAAATAGAACTCGGCCCCCTTGTCCACCATTCCCTCGGCCCAGACCCGCCCGCCGTGCCGGCTCACGATGCGCTGCACGTTGGCCAGTCCGATGCCCGTGCCCTCGAAATCCCGCTGGTTGTGCAGCCGCTGGAAAACGCCGAACAGCTTGTTCGCGTAGCGCGGGTTGAAGCCCACCCCGTTGTCCCGCACGCAAATCGCCACCATCCCGGGTCCCGCCGCCACCTCCGAGAGCCCGATGGTGATCACCGCCGGATCCCGCGGCCGGGTGAATTTCACCGCGTTCCCGAGCAGGTTCGCGAGCACGAGCCGGATCAGCGCCCGGTCGGCCCGCACCGCCGGCAGCGGCCCGATCCGCCATTCGACCGCCCGCCCCGCGAGCGCGGGCCGCAGCTCCGCCCGCACCTCGTCCACCAGCTCCGCCAGCGCCACCGGCTCCGGCTGCACCGGCGCCCGCCCCATCCGCGAGAAGGTCAGCAGTTCGTCGATCAGGGTCCGCAGCCGCGCCGCCTCCCGGCCGACCGTTTTCACGTAGCGCGCCTCCTCCGCGTCGAGCCGTCCCGCCGTGCGCTGCTCCAGCAGTTCGAGAAAACCCGTGATGTTGCGCAGCGGGGACCGCAGGTCGTGGGAAACCGAATACGAAAACGCCTCCAGCTCCGCGTTCAGTTGCTCCACCTCCTTGACCCGGCCCGCCAGCTCCGCCGTCCGTGCCCGCACCCGCTCGTCCAGCTCCGCGTTCGCCCGGTGCAGCACCGCCTCGCGGCCCCGCGCCGCCCGCCACCACCGGCGGCCGCCGAGTCCCAGGACCAGGAGCACCGCCGCGGCCGTCCCCGTCCGGAACCACACCGTCTGCCAGATCTGCGCCTGCACCGTGAACGCCAGCACCGCCTCCTGGGTGCTCCAGACCCCGTCGTTGTTCGCCGCTTTCACCCGCAGCCGGTAGGTCCCGGGCGGCGGCGGCGAAAACGTCACGCTCCGCCGCTCCCCGAGCTGACGCCAGGCGCGGTCCACCCCGTCGATCCGCAGCGCGAACATCACCTTTTCCGGCGCGGTGAAACTCAGGCCCGCGAACCGCACCGCGATCTCGTGCTGCTCCGGCGGCACCGTGATCGGCCCCTGCAGGTCGTGCTCGCGCCCCCGCCGGTTGCGGTCCTCGGTCCGGAAACCCTCCACGACCACCGCCGGCGGCTGCAGGTTGATCCGCAGCGCCGCCGGATCGATCATCGCCGCGCCCTTCAGCGTCGCGAACCACAGCCGGCCGCGGCGGTCCTTCAGCACGGTCGACGAGAAACCGGACGCACACTCGGGGCTGCCCAGTCCGTCGCTGCCGTTGAACACCTGGGCCGTGAAAGCATCCCCCTCGGCGTCCGCCCGCCCGTTCAGCTCCGCCCGGCTCACCCGGACGATGCCGCGGTTCGACCCGAACCACCGGAAGCCGCGGTCGTCGTCGATCATCGACGCGATCGCGGTCACCGGCAGGCCGTCGATCGTCCCGATCTCCCGCCATTGGCCGCTCCGCCAGCGGAGCAGCGCCCGCGCCGATCCGCCGACCCAAAGCGAACCGTCCGGTTCGGCCAGCAGGCACGTGCTGTCGGTCAGCGGACGTCCGTCCGCCCCGCGGATCGGGCGCCAGTCCTTGCCGTCGAAACGGAACAGGCCGTCCGCCGAGACCGCCCAGATGTCACCCGTCGGCCGATCCTCCGCGAACGCACGCACCCCGGCCAGCGCCGCCCCGTCCGTCGCCCGGTCGAACCGCCGCCGCGCCCCGCCGGCCGTCATCGCCACGGCCGCGTCGCCGCCGATCCACACCCGCCCTTTCGAGTCCTCCCACAGCGCGCGCACCGTCACCCCGCCCGCATCCGCCGGCCCCCAGCGCTCCGTCGCCGGCCCCGAGCGCACGCTCAATTCCCGCTCGTGCCCCCCGATCCAGAACCGCCCGCGCCGGTCCGCCAGCAGACAGTTCAGGTAGGTCCCCCGCAGTCCGGGATATTCGGCCTCGAGCGGCGTCGCCGCGCCCGCCCCGTCCAGCTCCGCCAGGCCGACGCCGTAGACCGACGCCACGATCCGGCCCGAGGGCAGCTCCGCCAGCGCCTTCACCGGATAGAGCTCCCGGCCCGGCCGCGCCGTGTGGTTCACCACCTGCCGTCGCTTCAGCCGGGCCAATCCTCCGCCGCTGCCGCCCACCCAGATATTCTCCTCCCGGTCCTCGAAGGCGAACCGCACCCCGTCGTGCACCAGCCCGTCCGCCACCGAGAATCGCCGCACCGCCCCGTCGCGCCCCACCCGCCACACGCCGTCCTTCTGCGTGCACAGCCAGACCGAGCCCGCCGAGTCCTCGCTGATCCGCCACAGCGCTCCCGGATCGGCGCCGAGCGGCAGCCGCGCCTCGATCGTGTCGCCCGCGATCCGCAGCAGCGTCGCCCCGCTCACCGCCAGGATCGCGCCCGAACGCGCCGTGCCCAACCCCCGGAACTGGTTCCGCACGATCGGCGCCAGCGGCGATTCCACCCAGTCCTGCGCCTCCCGGCGGCCGAAGAAACCGTCCTGCCCCACCCAGATCCGGCCGCGCGGATCGACGTGGCCGAAATAGCCGGAAGGATTGCCCGGCGGTGCGGGCAGCTCCGTCAGCGTGTCTCCGTCCGCCCGATACACCCGTCCGTCGAAACTGGTCAGGCAGATCGCGCCGCCCGCCTCCGCCATCGTCCGCACGTAGTTGCCGGTCCAGCCCTGCTCCGGCCCGAACTTCGTCCAGCGGGCCCCGTCGCGCACCACGAGACCGCGGGTGGTGCTGATCCACATCCGGTTCCGCCCGTCGAGCTGGAGGTGCACGATCCCGGGCGAGGGCAGATGCGCCGTGTTGCCGGGCTCCAGCACCGTGAATTCGGCGCCGTTGAACCGCACCAGACCGTTGAAGGTCCCGAACCAGAGATAACCGTCGGGGGTCTGCACCATCGCGGTGGCGGAGCTGTCGGGCAGCCCGCGGTCGGTTTCCCAGACGTCCACGATCGCATCGGCCGGGCCCGCCCCCGGCGCGCCGCGCCCCGCCGCCGCCAGCGCGAGGAGCACGCCGGCGAGCCGTGCCGTCGCCGCGCGCCGCAAGATTGGAATTCGGGCCCGCATCGCCGGTTACACCGCCCTCGGCAGCGTCACGCTGAAGGTCGCCCCGCGGCCGGTCTCGCCCTCCGCCGCCACGGTGCCGCCGTGCCGGACGACGATGCGCTTCACGTTCGCCAGACCGATGCCGGTGCCGTCGAACTCGCGGGCGTTGTGCAGGCGCTGGAAAACCCGGAAAAGCTTGTCCTTATACTTCGGGTTGAACCCCGCGCCGTTGTCCCGCACCGACAGGCGCACGGTGTCGGCGGTCTCCCCCGGCCCGGCCTGCACCTCGATGGTCGCGCGCTCCCGCTCCCGGGTGAATTTCACGGCGTTGCTCAGCAGGTTCTCGATCACCTGCCGCAGCAGCGTGCGGTCGCCGGTCACCGCCGGCAGGTCCCCCACCCGCCATTCCACCGCCCGGCCGGCCAGGTCCGGCTCCAGTTGCCGGCGCACCTCCGCCACCAGTTCCCCCAGCGGCACCCGCTCCCGCAGCAGTTCCGTCCGGCTGATCCGCGAAAACGCCAGCAGGTCGCCGATCAGCGCCCCCATCCGGCCCGACTCCCGCGTCACGATGCCGAGGAAGCGCGCCGATTCCGGGTCGAGCGTGTCCTGGTTCCGCCGGGCCAGCAGTTCGAGGAAGCCCGTGATGTTGCGCAGCGGCGCCCGCAGGTCGTGGGAAACCGAATACGAGAACGCCTCGAGCTCCTCGTTCAGCCGCTCCACCTCCGCCACCCGGCCCGCCAGCTCCGCCGTGCGCGCCGCCACCCGCGCCTCCAGCTCGGCGTTGAGCGCCGCGATCCGCCGCCGCAACACCCGCTGCCGGTGCAGCCCCCAGAGCGCCGCGGCGCAGGCCAGCGCGAGCGCCGCCGCGACGTAGATCGCCACCTGCTCCCGGGTGAACAGGCGCGTTTCCACGCGGCCGAACCACCGGCGGTGGATCCGCTCGAACTCCCCCGTCCGGTGCAGAATCGCCAGGCCCTCGTTGATGCGCGCGAGCAGCCGCGCGTCGCCCTTCCGGACCGCGAAGCAATGGCGCACATCGAAACCCTCGACCGGCTCGCCGAGCATCGTCACCCCGCCGAGCTTGTCCCGCGCGATGATCGCCTCCGCCGTCAGCTGCGAGACGAACACCGCGTCGCAGCGTCCCGCCGCGATCTGCGCCAGCGCCTCCGCCGGCGACGCGACCAACTCGATCCGCGGGGCCAGCCCCCGCGCCCGCAGGAAATTTTCCCCGACACTGTTCCGGCTGAACACCGCGAAGGTCGCGCCGGCGAGATCCTCCGGCCGCCGGATGCGCCCGCCTTTCCGCACATAGATCGCGCCCTGCAGCGTCAGGAACGGCACGCTGAAATCCGCGAACTCCTCCCGCTGCGGCAGCTCCTGCAGGTGCTGGGCGACGTCGAATTCGCCCGCCCGGAACCGCTCCACCTGCTGCTGCGGCGACACGCCCGTCCGCGTGAACTTCAGCCGCATCACCCGCGCCACCGCATCGAAGATCTCGGTGCCGAAGCCCGTCCAGCTCCCCGCCGGGTCGCGGTAGCAGTAGGGGAACGCGCCCTCGGCCGCCGCCACCCGCAGTTCCGGTCCCGTCGCCGCCGGCGCCTGCGCCCGGAGGGCCGTCGCCGCGGCCCAAGCCGCCAGCGCCAGCAGTATCCGCACCGCGCGCCGGCTCATGGCGCGCCGGCCCGCGGCAGGCTGAAATAGAAAGTCGCCCCCCGGTCCACCGCGCCCTCCGCCCAGACCCGTCCCCCGTGCCGCGAGACGATCCGTTTCACGTTGGCGAGGCCGATGCCGGTGCCCTCGAACGCCCGCGTGCTGTGCAGCCGCTGGAAGACCCCGAACAGCTTGTCGAGGTAGCGCGGATTGAAACCCGCGCCGTTGTCCCGCACCCGGCACACCGCGTGGTCGCCGCCGCCGGGCGCCGTCCCGATCTCGATGGTCGCCACCTCGCGGCCGCGGGTGAACTTCACCGCGTTCGACAGGAGATGCGCGAACACCTGGCGCAGCATCTCCGCGTCGCCCCGCACCGTGGGCAGCGGTTCCACGATCCACTCGACCCGCCGCCCCGCGGTCTCGGCCTCCAGGTCCGCCCGCACCCGGTCGACCAGCTTGCCGAGCGCCACCGGCTCCAGCCGCAGCTCCGTCCGCCCCAGGCGCGAGAAGGTCAGCAGGTCGTCGATCAACAGCTCCATGCGCTGCGCCTCGCGCACCGACAGCTCGGCGAAACGCGCCGCCTCCGCGTCGGCGGCCAGCACCGGCCGCCGCCGCAGCAGGTCGAGAAAACCCGCCACGTTGCGCAGCGGCGCCCGCAGGTCGTGGGAAACCGAATACGAAAACGCCTCCAGCTCCTGGTTCGCCGCGATCAGGTTGGAGTTGGTTTCCTGGTAACGGCCCGCCGCCCGGTCCGCCGCCGCCTCGCTCGCCTGCGCCGCGCGCGTCAGCTCCCGCAGTTCCCCGTTCAGCCGCTCCACCTCCGCGACCCGCGCCGCCAGTTCCGCCGTGCGCTCCGCCACCCGCGCCTCGAGGTCCGCGTTCAGCCGCCGCACCGCCGCCTCCGCGGCTTTCCGCTCCGTGAGATCGGTCGCGAGCCCGCAGTAGCCGACGATCGCCCCCGCGCGGTCCCGCAGCGCGGACACCACCAGCCACACCGGCACGCGCCCCCCGTCCCGCCGCACAAAGGTCCACTCGCGCCCTTCCGCATACGTGGCGCGCGCCGACCGCACGAAGACCTCGAACCCGGAGTCCACCGGCTGCCCCGTCGCCGCCGCCAGCTCCGCCGCGCGCGCCGCGATCTCCCCCGGATCGTGCCACCGCTCCGGCGTCACCCGCCCGACCACGTCCGACCGCGGGTAGCCCAGCAGCCGCTCCGCCGCCGGGTTGAAAGTCCGCACCGTGCCGTCCGGCGCCGTCGAGATCACCGCCACCCCGCTGCCTTCGAGAATCGCTTCGTGAAACGCCAGGGTGGCCGCCAGGTCCGCGTCCCGCACAAGGCCCGGCTCCGGCTCGCCGCCGGTTTCCCCGGGGACGCCGCCGGCCGCGATCGCGGGGGGGCCGCGCCGCCCCTGCGCCAAAACCGCCGCACCGAGCGCCGCCACGCCCGCGCCGGCCGCGAG
>JACCEA012159578.1_pt1 | contig 19149 bp, 20 predicted proteins | sample 7449851 | NCBI WGS metagenome assembly JACCEA01 (sample SAMN15323453, study PRJNA562643) | freshwater metagenome | isolation source: river surface water | place: USA:Blue River Watershed | collected 2017-08-18
ATATTCACATGTCTGCGGCGCGACCGCATATAACGGCAAAATGAATTTATTTTCAATACACGCATGTAATTTTGGTGTGATTTTAAGCCCAAATTTCTTGCACAAATTAGTTGGCGTCTCATTTGAAAACTCTTCGTATAATTCGTTGATTTTTTTGAACATCAATTCTTCATCGTTAATATTTAATTTTGTCATCACATATGCTAAGTCCTCGATGAACATTGTTAAGTCCATATATGGTCGCCGAATAATTGTTTTACCCTTATATCTGATTAATTTATATTCATCGAATAGCTTAGTATAATAACTACTAACACTCTGAGCCAATAACAATTTATGTTTGCATTTATCATCAACATTTGGTAGCGGCGTTTGATTATTTAAATCCATCATAAGATTTTGGATGTCGCCTGCCCCACTTACTGTGGCAACACTAACCCACACATTCAATGAGCTTCCGAATGCTTGATATTCATTGTAAAATCTTTTTATGGCATTATATCGATGTTGACCATCATAAATAAAATATGTATCATTTATTTTTGCAAGCATAATCAAACCATGAATGAAGAATACATTGTTTTCAATATACATATTCTTTAATCGGTTATAAATTTGCGTAACTTTGTCGTTATCAAGCGGTCGCTGAATGTCAGGAACCATTAAATTAACATCGAGTAAATATTGCACCTCCCACAATTCACATTCATACTCGGTCAAAACCATTGTTGTATTGTGTAATTATGAATTCAATTTTTCTATCTAAATAATTATTTAATACTAGTATATAACTTTTTTGCGAATAGTTGAGATCCTATCATGGCTATGATGGAGTTAAAGTTGCGTTTTGAATCACAAAGTTTCGATAATTGCCCAAAGTTATTTAACGAATTTTCGTCAGTGTCCGGAATTATCGATCCGACGAATCCCGATAAAAATCGCATTTACTTTAAATGTGACATAGAAAAACCGGTTCGTTGGTTCGTATTTACTAGTAATTCACCGACATACAAATATATTACATGTAATATATTCATCCACGGGATGCACATCGTCGCTGTGCCAATTGCCACCACGCCGATTTGTGAAGCACTCGAAAGTAAGCATATTGATATAACTAAGAAAAAAAAAGTGACCACCGATGCATATATTGTCAATCAAGAATTCCCTAAAAATGAACAACCGATCACGCTTGAATTTATTATTTGCAAATATGCGAACGGAACATATTATGTCGAGGCTGTGCAATTTTATTTAGATAAACTTAAAGTGGTGAACGAAGAATTTATCGAGGTTGAAAAAAACACGGAGATGACACCCGTTAATGAAAACGAGAGCTAATGTAAAGATGGCATTTGCAATCAACCAGGTGTGGCGGCACATCCACTCCATCTCCACACTCACATTCCAAAAGTTGGATGAGTGTTGGATCACTCTCAGATGTCTGATCGCCGAAAGTGTAAGAATGATAGATTGAACGTATCTTCCGACTGTAGTTATTAACCATAATATCGCGTACTATGTGCCCATACGTCTTCTCAGCAAGCACAAAATTGTCAACATAAATATCAGCAACAATGACGCCATTGGATTGCACCTTTCTAAAGTATTGTCTAATAATTTTATAAAATGCTGGGGTCGGAGCTTTAAGCGCAAAATATATGAATAAAACGTCCGTGAATGCACATATTCTATTCCAATCTTTAATGGCAAATTGTTTTAATCTGGTATTGAAAAATGAATATCCCTTGTGAAGCAACATATCACGAATTAAGTGGGGTTGTTCATTTACCAACTTATCCCATTCAGTAGTGATATGACAATCATACACAATATTTTGGATCTCTTCGAATATTGAACATACTTTTTTTATGTGGATTAGGGTAATTCTATCAAATATTTCTAAGTCATATGGCATATCATACATATCAATTTTAAATGATGATTCATAGAGAAAATCTATGCGACCAGAATGAAGATATAAGCGATTTGGTAGATATAAGAGATTTGGTATCTTAATAGACATGTAATTAATGATAGATATTAGTTTCTTGCTATCACCATAACTTAAGGAATCAATAGTTTGTTGCCACCATGAATCCGCATTATTGTTAATATGTTTGTCAATAAATTGATTAAATGCTGTTCCATTGCATTCAGGTGATTCAATATGGGAATCAACCATGATCGCAGATTGGTAAATATATGTAACAAACCAAATAAATGCTTTTTGATTACTTTCAAATGTGTCAAGGTAATTAGAGATCGTAAACGGCATAACACTGAAATAATCGGTTTCATCAACATAATAATCGATTAAAATTTTTGGTAAATCATTCACTATCTCAGTCGGTAATTCGTTCAAATACGGAACTAAATAATCCCAATGATGTTTAGTTGGTTTGTTGTAATAATTCCATAACAAGCGATCTGGATGCATCGTTAGATTAATCCTATTAAGCGAAGCGACATGAATATCGCACTTACAGATAATTTTTTCGGTTGGTAGTTTTTCACCCGAACCGCACCGACACATTCCAATAACAAATACCGCACAATTGACACATGAGTAATACCCGAGGTAATCGTATCCGATTTTATTCCTTGGTATTTCAATAGAATCAGCGAGTATTGAAAATACTTCTGAATAATGTTGTAAATTCGCTCGCCTGAGACGCATAATAATATTCTGATATATTTGTTTAAATATTTGCACATAAAACTTAGAAATAATTGGATCTTCAATTCGAAAACTAACATATTTGTAGAATAACGGAGTTGGATTGTATAGCAACAAATATGACGCCATCCACCTAATTGATGATTCCCATTTTTGAAAATTGTGCACGACATACTCGACTTCTTTCATGTCATATTTCATTCGGGACGCAATATCTTCTAAGTTATATACGTAATTTTCCATATTTTTTCCAAACAGATAATCTCCCATCATCGCGGTATAATCTAACGCGATTTGTTGATCTCGATCGGCAAATTTAGAACGCCGCGCTACAGTATTCAAAGTAGCATATTCAAATCTATCTGTAATAATGCTCATCTGTAATAAATCAAATATTGATGATATTTGAATACTTTTATGCTTATGCAACTTACGTGCATATTTGTCTCTTGAGTGGTATGATATTTCATATTTCGTAGTTTTAACTAGATTAACTAAGATTTTCATCTCACTAGAAGACATTTCAAGCAAACTAGCATACCACGGCGTTGCCCTCAATTCATCTAAAAGAGAATGTTGTGACTGAAGCAATTCAGAAAATTCATCGAATGTGATGTCCGAAACTGCTATGTCTGATTCAAATAAACACTTACAATAATTATAATAAATCAATAGATATCCAAATGTTTTTATGTCACTACGCTGTTTTCCCATCAGTATTGATATCTTTGTTGGGAAACTATCAAAATGATCCACATCACTATGATAAATGAAGGGTTCTAATAATTGATGTGCATATATCACACCTACAACAGGTGTGTGTATGTCGTATGTTTCCATTACTTTAGCATGCGGCTGCACCAACGGCCAGAAATCGAAAGAAACTCTCATGATTACATCAACATGGAAAAAAAATCAATTTTATTATTAGTTCGTCACAGCTTTACAATAACGGCAGTCATTGTAGATTCTATTCACAAGGGGTTGATGATCTTGGTTCAATGATGCATACCACATGGGTGGACCAGACGGAGTCTGAGTAACTGGCCTAATTAGAAATGTGTCCAGAATATATCCAAGTTGCCGTGAAGACATTTTGTGGAAGTTTTGTGTCTGATTGGAATGTATGTTTGTGAATACCAAAATATAGACATGGGCAACATATGTTGGCAACATATCGTTAAACAATTCATAAAACCGTGGCGGCACAACAATACGATGCGTTTGCATATTTAGAATCATAAGCAGTTCGAGCATGAATTTCAGAAATTCTCTATCTGTCGGACGACGGTGTTTGATAACGTTCATTATTTCATCAGAAGGATCCGTAATTTGTCTGACTTTCTTCTCGAACGTGTCATTGTCTTCATCAATGACATAATACACATGCCGTAAAATATCGTAATAAACTGTATCTCTCCATTTTTCAAATCTGAAGTTGATTATTTCGTTGAACTTTTGTTCCAATGCATAATTGTCCACTCGACCATTTGATGAAAGATGTCTGCATCGCAAATAAAAGCTGAGTGCTCCGCAGTCATCAGCGCCAGAAACTGAAACATTGCAAGCCGCACATAGACGATCTCGAGTGCGTGCGCACAACCACATGATTTTGTCGATGCCATACACATCCAACATACACATCATACCAGTCAACCATTTCAATGATCCATCATTAATTTGTTTGTATTCATCCTCTCGCTGCTGCTTAAGATCTTCCACTGTATAATTCGTGATAATAGTTTCTGTGCGTAGTATGATACTACGAAACATATCATAAACTATTGTCCATACAGTTGCCCGAACTACAGCATTTTCATGTTGCAACACAACTGTGATATCGCATGCGATATCACAAATCTTGCGCCAGATATAAGTAAAATGACAACCATGGATAGCATGCGTAGCATTTTCTGGGTCTGCTACGTAAATCAACAATGGAGAATTACGATAAAACGATGTCCCCCGGAAGAATGCGCCAGAACTCGCACACTTGTACCAGAAGATATCATCCCCACACCTTCTTGGGATAAACACGCTTGACATGTTTGACTCTTTGGGCTCTTTGGGCTCTTTGCATCTTTGAAAAAAAAAATCAATATTTTTTCGCGACGCTATTATGTGCCGCGAGACACTGTTTACATAGCATGGCGAATAATAGATGAGTATTCATCGACGTACTCCAGAAAGTTCTGCTTTCCAGTTAACTCCGTAAAAACATATCCTTCAAAATATTTTCCAGTGGTTCTGCACTTATTCATTCTGCTATCAATAAGCTTAAATATTTTGGTATAATGTTGAACCATTATTTCATCAGACACTGATTGTTTCAACGTTAGATAGAAAGCTTCTGTAGGTTCAATGAACACGAGAAGCCGAAATAAAGCATCAATAGCGGGATAATTAGCTTTGTTAGTTAATATGTATACAGCATCCTCATCGTTACAAACTTTGTATTTTCTTATGTATTTAAGAAATCGGTCAATTTCACCATACCCCATCAAACATTTTATTACATTGATTTGGTAGTTCAAAAATCCTTTAATATCCCTCATAATTGACCCGATATCATGGTCGATAATTTCTACAATATCGTCAAATTCACTAATGCTATCATGCTGATTGTCAATATTGTTTTCTAACTTCTTCTTTCGGTATAGCTCATACAAAGCAGTTTCGGCATGTGGTTGTGCGCGAAAAATCCCTCTGTGTGGTGGATTGTACAAAATGGTAAATTCGCGTTCAGCGTATTTCATAATTGCGATATATCGTTGCAATAATTCAACTGGCATATCTCCCAGGTATTCGTGTACGTATGTAAGTCTGCTATCGTTGAGCGAAATATTCCATTCGATAAATTGTTGTTCGGTAAGAACTTTAACATACTCATTTGTGTAGTTGCGTGAGAGATGTTCAGTAGTGTAAAACATCATACAACAGATATCATAACATATTATCCAAAACACTCTTTGTTGATCGTCAGTAAATTGTTTAATGAGGTACCTAAGTTGGTTAATTAGAAGATAACATTTACTATTTTTGTTTCGAAACCCATCATCAATTTGTTTTATCGGGACTACATGTTTACGTGAATCTCGCCACCGTGCATCCGCTGCATTGCGTGGAAAAATCAATGCGTTAACACTATGCTTGTACGCTGTTGCAAGATTTGGTTGCTCATCAAAGGATCGCGCGCACATTGCCATGTTGAACAATCTGCGAGTTTGCGAAACAATCTGCTAGTTTCGTACCATCACACAAAATATTTCATTTTTTTCATGGTGGTCGCGTCACGCGAAAATTATAAAGATTATAAAGATTATAAAGATTGTACAATTGACGATTGACGCGTATGTGATATAACATAAAATCCTAAACTTGTGAGAATTGCAGTCAACAATATTATAACAAATAATAAAACTAATAATGAATAATTTGGTGGATCATGTATCTTAGCGGCCACGATATTCCGTGAATTCATATCATTACTTATTTTGTTGTTTTGTGCTGGCGGCGACAACCGCAATCTAGCCAACGGATTTCGCGCATATTGTTTACTTCTTTCTATACGTGGCAATGTATTGCCAATCGTTAAATCTGGTTGCGGACTCGGTGGTCCATAATGCGGATTATTACGTAATGTTGGTGGATCGTCCACAGAAAAAAGTCTAATGGATGATACTTTATCCGTAAATGCAAACTGTGATAAATCACCAACTTGTGCGGGCCCTTCTATATATACTGAATTCTGGTCTGTTTCGAAATTAGGTCCATCATATAATATCAATAATGAATTGGGTCCAACCGTTAATGACTTAACCTCACCATCGGCCAATCCGCTAACATCGTCCTCCCTAGCAGCTAATCTGGATGCACTATAATCACCGGCTCGTAAATTTTTAAATTTTCCCGAAAAGTTGTAATTAGAAAAAACTGATGCGGATGCAGACGCGCCCCAATTATCTTCTCGAAATCGACGCACTTTAAAACTGTTAGTTTTATCATTAAATAGAATAGTGGATAAATCACTTATCTCTTGCGGGCCAATTATAACTCGATTGTTGCCACTTCCAACAGGCGATGATGACGTGGAAAGCATCACTAGTGTATTACGGTGAACTTTGATGGATGATATGTTCGTTTCAAAATTACCATGGTAAATATCTTTTAAATATTGGCGATCATAATTTCCTGGATCAACCACATGAGATTCGCCGCCGAACCCAATATCGGTGTATATAATCGCGGACATAAATTGTTATTTGATGTCACAAATATTGTGATAATATATTAGAAATTAAAAATTAAAAAATAAGTTAAAAACTTTTATATCTACATTATAGTTATGGGTATTGAAGCTGTGATTGATAATCTTCCCAGAACAAAAGTTCTATTTGGGATTGTAATAGTTGGTGTAATAATTCTTATAATTGACATGATAATAAATGGGTTTCGTGGAACATCAATCAATACGTCACTGACGCAAATATTTGGATTAATGTTGATTATTGGAGGATCATTTTTGGCGACATACCTTAAAGCAACATGTAAAGAATAGAATAATTAATAGTTTTTTTGTTTTTATAACAATATATAAAAACAATGCATCTAGACAAACTTGATTTAGCATACGGTCTTATTATAATCGGAATTATTGTATTGTTGATTGATTTATCAACTGGTAATCCACTTGGGTTAACAATTAAAATGCGTGGTGCTCAATGGGCTGGAGTTGGTATTATGGCAATTGGTTTGTCGGGCTTACTGATCGGCACCTGCAAGGACACAGATTAAAAAAAAATATACGTTTCGCAAATCATTCGATTTGCGCAAATTTCATGGTTTATCGACCGGTTGATCCAAAACCACCAGTACGTCTGGGTAAAATTCGTCTCGGTAAATTCTGTCTTGGAGGAATTTTAACAACATTCTGTTCATCAGATTCATCAGATTCATCAGATTCATCAGACCCATCTGATTCGCCTGAATCAGATGCATCATGTAATTCTTCGTTATTTTTTGTGCTTTTCTTTGAATTCTCTAAATGCTCCGAATGCTCTGATCCATCCGAATGTTCTGAATGTTCTGATCCATCCAAATGTTCTGAATGTTCTGATCCATCCGAATGTTCTGAATGTTCTGAGCCATCTGACACATATTCGATGATTTTATCATCCTCATCTTTAGGTAAGTAGTTATCGATGGTATGATCGCTTTCTGCTTGTTCCTCCCTATCCAAGCCATTTTTTTCATCCTTTTCACTATCTTCATTAGGATCATCGTTTTTATCTTCGCTATCTTCATCATCTTTACTATCTTCACTATCTTCACTATCTTCACTATCTGTACTCTCAATATCTTTAGTCTGAACACTCTTATCTGCTTCTTCCTTAGGTCTAATTACTTCAATAGGAGGATCCAAACATCCTAACAATGTATTGAGAATATTGTATTTTCTATCCTCATCATTTTCACTATCGGTTTTATCTTGCTCCGAATTCTTCGAATTCTTCGAATTCTTCGAATTCTCGGAACGCTCTGATTTTTCTTCACGACATTTACCGGGTTCAGAATCAGATTCTTCATCCGAAGAATCGCTTAATTTTTTGGTTGAATCCATCTTGTTAGCCAAATTAGACAAAATACCAGCAAGTTCTCCTTCCATTAATTGTGGAAATAGCTCAATAACGTAACTCCGAAGTACATCTTTCGGAATAAATTGTTTAATATTTTCAGCAAAGTATTCCGGTGTAATTTCGGGCCTGAAATCATGGGGAATTACAATCATTTGCGCGATACGATCGCCTTTTTTGTAATCATAATGCTGCCCAGAATTACTCAATAAGACATGAATATATCCAGGGTAATCTGCATCAATAACTCCAGCCCGGACACTAATACAATGCTTCACAGCCAAACTTGACCTGGCCTCAATTTTCGCGTAATAACCAGGTTTCATTGTGCATTTAATATACAGATTAATTAATGCCTGATCATTAGATGGCACCCTGCCATCTTTGGGAGCATACAAATCGTAACCAGCCGAAAATTCAGTCGCTTTAGTCGGCATAACGCCACCATTGATTTCATCGACAAAGAACTCGATAGCACCCTCCATCTTTCTTAATGCAACAGTTATACAAACTAAAAATCAATTTTTTAATATGAAATTAATAGATGAAATCGGTGAATAAATCCTCATTATGTGCTTCTGGTGGGTATTTTGGCGATACTGAGCGTTCATCTGCAGGCATTGCATTTCGGAAATGCGGCACATCATTAACATCTAGCTCAGCAAATTCGCTATCACTAACTAACCGATGCGCTCCCATAGGCGGTTTGTATGGGTATGGATGATCCGTGTAAATAACATTATTGCGCACAGTAAATGGATACGGCCGTTCTCTGCGCATTACAGCCTCGACTTGAGCAGGTGAATAATAATGTTCACTTACGTAAAAGAAGTACATCACCAATAAAAGCACAACAACAAGCAATCCAACTTGCAACGGCGTCATTTTTTCACGCTAATCAATGCGATGTTCTATACCAACCGATATAAGTTTTATACCAATCGATGTAAGTTTTATACCAATCAATATAAAGTTTTTAATAATTTATAAAAATAAATCCTCAAATATTTATTTTAATCAAAAAAAAATAACTTACGAACTACAGCTCATATAACTTATGAGCTACGCACTTAGTGTTCCATGATCGAATCCTAATTGAAAATCGACAGATCGGTGCTAAATTCTTTGTCCGCATTCGAGTGTCCGAATTCCGGATCCACATAATTCGTGGGTTCAACTTCAAAGAAACTCGCGAATGTTTGCACAGAAATATTTTCCATCCATTCCAATGGTTGTTTTTTAATGTTGAAGATCGGCAAACAGTATCCCTCAATACATGGAATCATTTGCAACCATCTATCGGCAATGTATTTAACATAATCCATCATCGTGTCTTTGTTAATACCTAATAAATCCACAGGCAATGCCTCATCTACAAATGATTTTTCAATCGTAACGGCTTCTTGCATCATCTCTTGAATAACCTGCATTGGTAATTTGTTATTTACATATTTAAGCTGCTCAATCGCGAATTCACAATGCATTTTTTCGTCGCGCGATATAAATTCATTTGCCTTAATCATTCCAGGCAATGTGGTGCCGCGTTGTTTTAGCCAAAAGAATGCGCAAAATAACGAACTGAAGAATACACCTTCAATGATGGCAAATGCAATGAGTCTTTGTCCAAATGAAGCATCTGAATTTGTCCATTTTTTAATCCATTTAATTTTAGCGTCAATCGACGGAATATTAACATCTGGATTTATCAACCGTTCTAATTCTTCCCTGTCCAAAATCACAGCAGTTAGCATATTTCCATATGTTCTTCTATGAACATCTTCCATATATGCTTGAAATAAATAGAAGCGTCTTGATGACGGATCTGTTACTTCCTGTAGAAATCTATCCAAAATATTGCAATTAACTAAATGATCGCTCACGATTGAAAATGATAAAACATGCTTAATAAAAAGCTGAGTTTTACTATCAAGATCATTCCATTTAGCTGTGTCTTCAGTTAATACAATTTCCTCGCTGGTCCATCTACTTTTTTCTTGAATAATACAACATTCTTCTAATTTTTCAAACCGAATTCCGGAGAAAAATTGAAACTTAGACGGAGTTAAAAGTGGCTCAACACTCATACTCATTGTGCTCATCGCGCTCATCGTGCTCATTTTGTATTCTTATATACATATATTCAATTTTTTTAAAAAAAAAATTACCAAACTTTGTATTGTGATTTGGAATACTCCAAATGTTCAGTATGCTCAATATGCGCAATCACACGTTTGAGCGCATAATTCACAACACCTGCGCTGATAAGACCAGGCAATGAATCGCAAGGAATTTTCAACGCTTTGATGACTTCTTTTTTATCGCGCGTAGCAATTTTGTCGGCGTCAATTTGTTCATTCGAAATGAAAAATTGGATACCTCCAATCATACATGAATCAATATATGAAGTAAATTCGATGCCGGTCTCTTCATATGTTTCGCGAACTGCGCACTCCCATGAAGTTTTATCAGTCCATTCTTTATGGCCTTTCGGTAAACCAATGAGTGGAATTTCAGAGTTCGAAATAATAACCAAAATTAATCCATCCGAGTCCACGTGAATAATTCCTGCCTTTTGGCGCTTTTCTGGCGGTTTAAACTGACAAAAATTCTTCGCCGTTTTTCTGGTCGGGTAGTGTGTGCATTTGGTCGTGTGGCGCTTCGACATGTTGTTCAGCTCCGGTTCCAGCTCCGGTTCCAGTTCGATCTTCGATTGCGTGTGTCTTCGAAAAGTCTTCGAAAAAGCTCGTTACAATGGCATTACAAAAATCAATTTTTTCCTTGATTTTTTCAATGTTCATTGATTTGGCACACAATTTTTTTAATTCTGGATATTTTGTAATCAGTTCTTCCGCGGAAGATTTTGGCAAAACCAAAACGTTTTTGCCCAAATATAATGCATCAACAAAAACGCTATATGATGCGCAAACAACGACGTCTGCGATTTGCATTAAATTATAGTAATCATCAACGTCCTCTCCGAACACGTAATAATTCTTTTTTGAACTACGTGCGATCGGTGCGAATCTATACATCTCATATGGCCCATCAATGCAGAATAATTGCACAATTGTGTTTTCGGCGTCCATATTTTCGACGTCTGATTTATATGTCATAACTTCATCAACAGTAAGCGGACAAAGTATGATTTTGTCCGTTATTTCTGCGTTTTTCTCGCATTTTGGCGCATTTACTGATATTTCGGTAATTCCCAAATATTCAATACATTCGGCGATATTTGGAAGTTGAGATGGTTCTTTAGTTGCAATATAAAATTGTGTGAGCCCCAATTGGGCATTTGCTAAAAACATTGACCAAATGTTGTTGTTTGTGTAAAATACGTATCTATAACGGCGGTTAATTACATTTTTTGCAAAATGATTATTGAATTGTGGGTTCAAATATATACAATCGTAAAATGTATTCACATATACACGCGGATCTATTTGGCTGCTACTATGAAATAATGTAAGACGATACCTGCGCTTAAACATTTGTTGAATGTAAATATAAATTTTACGCATATCCTCGCTAAAATTTATAGCATTTTCAACTACAAATGCGACGTCATCGGCGTATGCGTCATTTTCACATGTACCTATATCATCAAGAAATGAATAAATCTTGTCAGGGTATCGTGTGTATTTGGAATATTCTGATACAATTAATGGATTTGTTTCAATGCATTTTGCTAATTCTTTGTCGATTTTCTTGTTATATTCCAGTCTTAAGCACGAGAGTTTTACATACGTTACTAATGGCGAATTAAAATTCTCCAATAAATGAAGATTTCCCAAAAATGGCGACACCATCATTAATTTAGAGAGCACATTTGGAAATTTTGTATAAAACGACATAAGTTTCATATATTCCTCAGTGCCCAAACCCATGATTTCTTCGTGAAAAATAGTATGTATATTGCTCATACTTGAGACCTCAGGAATCTCAAACTCTTTATATTTCGCGAGCATGATTAAAATATTATAAAACATCTTACCGCGCATTTCGGCAGGATGCCGGCCGTGCGTAAGACTTTTATGTAAATGCGTAACATTTATGATAAAATTTGCGTGTCGTAAATTGCGGATGCCACCAATTATTTTGTTGTAAAAAGAAATGGCTTCGGTGTTATCGGCTTCCATGATATTTTAAATTATTATGCAAAAATTATTTAATATAAAAACGATAAAAAAATTTGTATTAAATAGCGGGAAATTTTCATTCAAATATTGTTCAAATTATATTTGAATAATATTCGAACAATCTTTTGAAGATACAGCCGACATAAAATATGTCATGGAAAGAAGTAATTGCTAACGAATGGCGCAATCGCACGAACACAACTGAAAAGCTATTGCCGCTTGTCGATAAAACCCTTAAAGCTGATGATGTCATTAACGCCGTTGATGTGATGTTATCTGGGCAATTGTCAATGGGTCCAAAAGTAGCGGAATTTGAACGAAAATTTGCAGATTATGTTGGTAGTAATTACGCGGTTATGGTTAATTCGGGCAGCTCTGCGAATTTATTGGCATTTTACACATTAATTGAGGATGGTGTAATTCCAAAGGGTAGTGAAATCTTAGTACCATCTATTTGTTGGTCAACAACAGTCGCACCAATTATTCAATGCAATTGTAGACCTGTTTTCGTCGATATAGATCCAATGAATTTAAATGTGGATTTAAATGATCTTGTAGAAAAAATTACCGACCGAACTGCGGCATTATTTTTAGTCCATGTTTTGGGATTATGCTGCGATATGAATAAATTGATGGCGATTCTCCATGAAAAATGTATATTATTAATTGAAGATACCTGCGAGAGTTTGGGATCGAGATATAATTATAAAGGATTGGGTACTTTTGGAATAATGGGCACATATTCGTTCTTTTATTCGCATCACATCACTACCGGCGAAGGAGGTATGATTGTGACGAATGATGAGAATTTATATACTTCACTTTTATGTATGAGAGCACATGGTTGGACACGTAATTTACCAAATAGGGATGCAATAAATGCTCTATATCCTAACATTGACTCGCGATTTTTATTTATAAAACCAGGATTTAATTTCCGGCCGATGGAAATCAGTGGAGCGCTTGGCATTTCACAGCTTTCTAAAATCGAAACATTGAATACAAACAGAAATCGCAATTATGTATTTTTGAGGCATTGTATTGAAAGTAATGTGAATTATAGAAATCAATGGAAATTCACAGACCATGATTTAAACATTCATGCGGCGCGATTCGGATTTGTTGTCATCATGGAAAATGATAGAAATGCGTTCATGCAATATTTGGAAAGTCATGGCATTGAAACTCGCCCAATCGTGAGTGGTGATTTTACAAAACAACCAGTTATGATAGGAATTGATGGAATTGATGGCACACACACACATTGCCCAAATGCGTCAAAAATCAGCGATCATGGTTTCTTTATTGGGTTGCATTCAACCATTTGGACATACGATAAAGTAAAGAAAATTGTAGAAATATTCTATAATTTTTATTTATTATGAACGGTGCGTTATGAACGATGCATTATGAACAGTATATTATACATGAAATAATACATAAAATAATACAATTCAAGAACATAAAAAAAACTGATTTTTTTCAAACCACATGTAGTTGTCAATCAACCACGATGACGCACAACGATCAAGGAGAGAAGATGGAGGACAAGGATATGAAGGACGAGGAGATGAAGGACGAGACGGACGACGACACCTCATTCGGAACGCCTCAGTCGCAACACGAACTCCCCATCACGTTGCAAAGTGCGATCACTCTCAACGTGCTGACAGCATTCGCCCATAATTTGCTCGACAAATTGCGGGACGGATTTACACATCCAACGACTGCTCGGATTCTTGCCATTCCGGATCACTACCCGGATGCGATTGCTGCATTTCACATCGCCGTTTGGAACATCTTGCTCAAGGTCGTCCAGACATCCGGCATCATTTCAGGCAGTGAGTTCAAAGAAATTCAGCCCAAAGTGATGAAGATCATTCGGAAGTTGATGATCGTGCGCACTCAGCGAAACTCCAAAAACTTGCTTAACTGGAAACGCGAGGTTCTCCAGCGTTTTGACATTTCCGACATGAAAATTTCAGCTTCGGAAGAGAGATGTGTGTTGTCAACCACATGGAACGCAGAAAACATCTGCTTTGTCGTTTTCATTGTCGAAATCATTGACTTGATTTTCACCACGTTTTACGAGAGCAACATTTGGATCGCGGTGACATTGGAGAAGACTGGCCCTGCCGACGTTTACACCTGGAAAGTGTGTCTGCTTCAGTGAAACGAGTATGCTTCAGTGAAACGAGTATGCTTCAGTGAAACGAGTATGCTTCAGTGAAACGAGTCTGGTCATCACTTGGACGAACATGGTTTCTTTTTTATCAATCAAAATTTTTAAAAAAGAAATGAATTTTAAAAAAGAAATCAATTTTTTTTAAAAAATTGAATTTTTTTTGGTAGCTGATTGTGGTTAACCATCGCGTGAACAACAGCTGACAACCGTGACAACCATGACAACCATGACAACCACGCCGACCGTGATGACCGTGTTGACACATGACCCAAATACGCCTCTTGGTGTTGTGTTTAAGGGCGAACCCCTGACTAAGGTTGAGAAAGTGGACCCGAAAGTGTTCACGAAAAATGGATTAGCCATTATTGCGTTATTAAACGTGTGTAGGAAATATCCAAACATGGAAGAATTCATTAGTGTATTAATGGATTCGTTGATAAAAGTCCCGTTCAGTTATGTGCAGGAATCACATGCATATAAGAAAAAAATACCAGTTCCTGTCATGGTTTACGTTGTTGATAAGTACATCTCTGAGTTATTGGAATTACCTTCAGGGGTGGAACATGTAACGTATTACCAGCTACGATGGAAAGAGGTAATGATAGAAAAACGATATGATGATAATGTTATAGCGGACATGAAAAACATTTTAATTGCATTTTATGAATGTTATCGTATCATCAGTGACCCTGCTCACAAAATGTACTATTATATTGTCATTTCCGCATTATTGCATTTACTTATTGGGTTTTTCGATCACGTAGCCGATGTAACATGCGTGGCAAAAAACTGTTATTTAGCTTATATTCGGGGATATGAAGCAAATTACAAAAAACCATATGATAAGGCCGATAGCATCTCAAAGACTCTCGAGCATATTAGTGAAGCAAATTTCAATGAACGTCGCTGCAACATTGATAAGCCTAGTATGTTGGAGCATGTTGAAGATTATTTGGAGAAATTCATATCCCAATATAGTGAAAGTTTAAAATTCATGAACACAGTTAAACGAAATATGGATGCCTTTGAGTTAATTGCATCTATGTTTGGTTCGAAAGTATCTACAGTTAATATTGATTCGGATCCGATTTATACTATGTTCACAAACAAATTGGTAAACATAATACTTACGTATACAAACTACATTCCGTGGGAAATTACAGATATTGGCGTACGGGAGCCGAATGAATTAAGTGCGAGTGATTTCGGCCTGCCTGGAATAATTAAAATTTCCAGCGATTGATCGACGTTTCATGATCGGTTGATTGCATCATAATCCAACCGATTTTTTTACCCAAAGAAATCGATAAAATTGAATTAATAAATGTAATGACAGAAATGGACCAAACTATAACTCCCAATAAAGATATTTATGAGTTACAATGTGTTAAAATAATGATTAAAATAATAGAACGAATTAATGACAGTGATACTCGTGAAAATTGCCTTACAGCGTTTAAAGATTTCTTAATAACATGCGCTCCCAATAAAGATAATTCTTCTGTTCGTTGTATATCCCCATATATAGCCCATTGGCAAACTAATAGAAAAGTTATTATGTTTCTTTCAATGTTTCCGGCATATGCTGATGCTCGGATAACTCCATGGCATTTGTGAAAAATCATTCTTCCGACAAAATAGTGCACTAAAAAATTGATTTTTTTTAACCAAATTGCACAACCACCAGCACATCAACACATCAACACCGCGATGACAATCAAAGAGTTCGTGGATTTGTTGGTGGAAATCGGAAGTAGAAAGACGAATAAAGATGAATTGATGGGCCCGAATGCAGCCTCGAGTTCGCACTCGGGTTCGCACTCGAGGCTGCGCTTGTTCTCGATCTCCATAAATCCAGCTTCGAAAGAGTTTAGAGCATTTATTGTTGATGCATACGAGAACTTCGTCCATCAAATTAAAGATTGCGACTTTAAAACATATGGCGATATGGTTTCGATATTTGAAAAAAATATTTATTCCAAAACTGGAAAAAACAAGGGAAATATCGGAATATGTCGATTATTGATTGGTAAAATCAAACAATCAATAATTGATGAAGAATATTTTGGTATTTGCATTATGCGCCATGATTCTCCATATGTCGGCGATAGTGATGATGAGCACGATGAGCACGATGAGCACGATGAGCACGATGAGCATGATAATAATGACGATTTTGTGCTAATTAATGCATCGCCCCAATAACGTCACTTCCCGATGATGTTTATCAAATCTTCAACACTTATGATTGAAAATTTTGTTTTTTCAACATAACCATGGGCGTGCAAATAGTCAAGCAGATGACATTTCTCAATGGGCTTTGATGCGTCCTGAGTGGCGTCTTTGTACCACTGAATTGAAGCTGCGACAAATTCATGCGCAATCTTTTCAATGTCAAGATTCGAATTTTCGTACTTAGGGGTAAGAATTAGTCTGATCCTATTTTTTTCAAGATTGAAAATTTCTTTATCAATTTCACTTCTTGCATCCGATAAATAATTTTTGTAGAGATTAATATCAGGCATTAAAAAATGTTCGAATACAACATCAATCACTGGCACGCTATCATTGACAAATGCATTTAAAGCATCAATTATTTTTTGTTCGACGTCGTCCGGTATTTCACGTGCAAACGCGTATTTGCACAATAAACAGATAAGATGTCTCTTCAAATAATCATGCGGATTTTGAATGTCATGCAACATTAGGTATTCCGCAATGCATTTGTTAGCATCCGGTAATGGTTGACCTGTTGCTACGTCTAATGGATCACCACTTGCATACTTGACAACAAACCTAAACGCATCCGTGAGATGAGTGTTGTGAGTGAACGCGTTCATGACTGTGCAATACTGGTTAAAATATTCAATTTTTTTATATATTAGATTCGATTGTTATTGAGCAATATTGCCCAATATTGCCCAATATTGCCCAATATTGCCCAATATTGCCCAATATTGTCGAAAAAAAATTGATTATTTTTTTCAAATGTGTAGAGATTGCAGAAACGCAACACTCAGCGCACAAATGGGACGGTCATCTCACAACAGCAGGACTCATCGTCGCATGCTCGCACGTAAAAACGCTGGAGCTGTGAAACCAAGAGTTCCGGAACGTAGCGTTGCAAAACGCATTTTTGAGGACGACGGTATTTCTTTTAACTGTAGGGAAGTCTTTTGTGCTTTGAAGGGAAACTGGCAAGGCGGGAATAGCCCTGCGTTTGATGAAGCGTATCAAATGATGCGATTCACGTATCCTAGTGTGTCTAAGAAAAGCATGAAAAAGTTGTTTAACATTCTTTTCGGGCCAGATGTCGTTGTGAACGTCAGCATTAACGCATCTACTGGTAGGACAACTACCTGTAGATCAGTTAATCTCGCTAGTATCTTGGCGCAACTTCACATCGAAAAGCTCCCATTCAATACGGATGGCATTGCAGAATACATGGTCTCACCAGATTGTTGTGTTTGGTATGTTTATCATCATATCATGACGTCTTTCATCGAAAGCGGTATTCTTGGAAAGCGATTTAGCAAATGGTGTGTACTGACAGAAAAAACACAGGAACGTATGTACAACATTTGTTGTAGTCTGTTTAGTCGTTCAAACATCGCAAGGTGGGCTGTATACGAGTATGTGAAATTTGCTGAGAATCGCCTCCTTAATGGAGGCACAATCAACGAAATCCCACCCATGGCCAAATGCTTTGGATCACACATGATTGACGGATTGTGGATAATTCCAGCGGTCATGCATGATTGGTGTCCCATAATTGGTGAATGGTTGTTTTCAATCAAACATGTTTTGGAATCTACCGAGATTGTGATGGATGCAAGATCCGCAAAGTTTGTGGAATTCTTGAGAAACATGGTAAGCAACTTTTTGAAGTGTTTTGAAGATTGCTTCAAAAAGTTGTATCGCAAGCCCCCTCAAATACAATGGTCGCTGATTAGCGAGGCTGCTGAATAGAAGCATTGTTTTTTTTGTTCATAGGTTGGATTTTCACGAAAAAAAATGAATATTATATTCCAGATGACCACTGTATTACCGCGGTAATACAGTACTGCAAATCAAGTCGATCACACATGATGACTGCTAATCTCGATCCGACAAGTGTTAATGTTGCAGCCGTGCAGCAGCGGTTATCGGAAGTAAGTGAAGAAGTTTGTAGAAAATTTGATGCCAACCATCAGAATTGTGATTTTGATACTGCGTCTGCAGTTTTAAATATTATTAACGCTCTAGGATGTGTGAGTAAACACCCTACAAATGATACCATCTTATACCATTATAGGCCATGCCTACATAATAGTTCAGTTAATGCAGTTAATATTGTTGAGCTATATGTTGCTAACGTGAATAAGTTATCAACGTCACTCATAACAAATGAAATTGAAGGAGACGCTTTCGTAGAGCGTATGTATGAAATGGTAGCAACATTGATATATGAACTGCTCGAGGATGAATATCAGTCCCATCGTGGAACATAACATGTTCCACGATGGAACATAA
>JACCEA010242066.1_pt1 | contig 19141 bp, 35 predicted proteins | sample 7449851 | NCBI WGS metagenome assembly JACCEA01 (sample SAMN15323453, study PRJNA562643) | freshwater metagenome | isolation source: river surface water | place: USA:Blue River Watershed | collected 2017-08-18
CGGTCTGTTCATCGACCCGCGCCTGCGCGAGCAGCTCCTGAACGAGCGCTACATGGACGAGTAATAAAAAGCCCCGCCGGGTGAGGGCGGGGCGAAGGTTTAACTAGGAGGAGAAAGCAATGACAACTGGTCAGATTGCGAGCCGATTGTAGCGGCTAATTCTCCAGACACGCAAGCCGCGTATCCCGTCCTCGATTACTACTTTAATAATCACCCGGAACCCCAGTCGGCGCATCTTGGCCTCAATCCGGGCCCGCGCCTCTTCGTCGTGGATGCAGGGCACGAAGAAAGAGCTGCCCACCGTGAAGTCCGGCCAGTTGACGGTGTAGGGGACTCCGTCAATTACCATTTCCCGTCGGGGCCGCAGGGGCCACACCCAGCAGGTCAGCGTCGAACTCCAGCGCGACCACCGGCGGGGCGTTGATCTCCGTGCCCACATCCAGCCGGGTGCGGACCTCACCAAGGAACGCGCCGGTCTTGTTCAGGGCGGCCAGCAGCTCGATGAAGGTGACCTGCTTGGTCACGCAGTACTCCTTAAGTACCTGTCGGATGATGTACAGCCGCTTGGTGTCGGGCTCGTACCGCACGATCAGCGGGCCACGTGGCATGACGATCGGTGCGGCCGCGATGTTGTTGCGGGCTGTGCTGTGCTTGTTCACCACGAGGATGTTCAGGTTGTGTTGCAACAGGAACTCGCCGACGATGGTGGCGTAGTCCTCGATGCTCAGGCGCACGGCCCCCTGCATCGTCTTGACCTCCTCGACCACCCAGTCGAACACCCGCTTGGTGTTGATACCGTGCAGCCCGAGCTGCTTGCCTGCGATCAAGCTGCCCGCGATGTTGGCCGCCACGGTGGCCGACCAGAATCGCTCCCGGGTCTCGATGTTTACTGCATCATCGAACTTCTTTTGCACTCGGAGGCAGTTGTCAATGCACTCTTCGAGGTTTTGTACAAGGTACTGTGCGTAGGGTTGCCCGGCCAGCCCGTAGTTGCTCTGCAGCCGCCCGAAGATCCGCTTGGCCTCGCGCTTGTCGAGGTTCTGGGTAGGATCGATCTTGTACTGCATCAGGCGCATCAGCTCGCCCTCGGACGTGGCCTTGAGCGCTTCGAGCTTGTCGGTCATGCTGGCGTTGGCCGTGCACACCATGATGGTGGCCCAGAACCCCTGCACATCCCGCTCCTCATTGGCCGACGCTTTCATCCGGCGGCGCGGTGTGCCCTGTGTCACGCTATAGGCCAGATCCGAGAACTCGTCCCCGGTCATCTTGGTGATCTCGTCCACGCCCAGCGGCAGGTTGTTCATGACCGCCATGCGGTGCAGCTTCACGTTCAGGGTGTCGCGCCACTGGAGCATCAGCTCGTCCGGGTGCCCCCAGACGCTGTTCATGACCTGCAGGATGGTGGACTTGCCGGTGCCCGACCGGTTGTTGATCAGGTTGATGATGCTGCCCTTGATCCCCATGAACTTGAGCAGCGGCGCGCCGAAGGCCGAGAACACCGCGAACGCATGTGGCTCGAAGCCCGGCATGTTGTAGGTGTTGATGATGTCGCGCCACTCGTCCAAGCTGCCCATCGGGCGCAGGGCCGTGGCCACACTCTGCGTGACCTTGGACGGCGGGCTGTACCGGATGAAGCTCGGGCCGATCTCCCGGTCGCCAAGAATGAAACGGCTGTCCTCGTCGGCCCAGCCAAACTGAACCCTCATCATCTCCAACTCCTGTTCAACTTGAAGCTCCTTGGCGCAGGCCACCAAGTAGTTCAGGATCAAATTCATCTGCGCGGGCAGTGCAATCACGCCGTGGAAGGAGAGCACCTTGCGCAGCTCGTCCTTGCTCAGCGCGTCGACCAGCGTCAGAGAAAACTCTTTGACTTTATCTTTGGGCAGCGACAGGCGGATCAAGACCGTCTCGCCAAACGACGGGTCATACAGCCGCTTGGTGATGAAGAGGTCGTACTCGTAGACCAGCGCGAAGCCGTTGCCGTCCACGTCCTCTTCGCTCTCGGCCTTGACGGTCATGTAGATGCCGCCGTTCTTGCCTCGGAAGTACCGGCTCGGGAGCTTGGGTACTACGAAGGTGTTGTCCGCCGTGGCATCAGCGCGCTCGAAGCTCGCCGTGCCCGCCGTGGCGGGCAGTGCTTCCCCCGGCTCAGACCTCGCGATCTCGTGGCCGAGCACGATGGGTGACTTGATCTTGCCCCAGTGCGGGCAGTTCGGGCAGATGCCCGGTGAGAACTCGTCGAACGTCTCGCAGGTGTAGGGCCCCTTGATCGCAGCGGCCTTCTTCTCGGTAGCCCCCGCGCTGTAGTCGGGGTGCTTGTTGGAGATGAAGTGGATCGCCTTCTCACGATCCACGCAGTGCTGCGCTATGGACAGCCCCGCCCGCCACATCGGCTCATCGGCCTTGTGCTGGTTCGTGATGATGTACTTGAGCTGCTCGCACCCGGCCCCCTTCTCAGTCTTCATCAAGATGGTCTTGAACCGAGACTGCTTGTTGCCCATCAGCGCCTTGGTGAAACTGTCGAGCTGGCTGGGGGTGTTGGGCTTCTTGCGGGGCTGCAGGGGGCCGAGCTTGGCGACGAAGTCGTCGTAGCTCATGGGCTCGGCGCGGTGCATGAGCACCACGTCGTGCGGGGGGTTGTCCTTGAAGTTCTTCGTGCCGGGGATGCGCAGGACGCGCGCCGCGTCGGCAGGAACGTCGGGGTCGATGTGAAAGCCGTGCTGCATGCACAGGGCTTTGAACGTGTGCGCGGCGTCGAGCCACTTCTCACGCTCCACGGGCTCGGTCAGCGGCCAGTACACGTGCCAGCCTCGGCCGGAGTTCACGATGGTGGGGCGCGGCAGGGCCAGCGCCTTGCACAACTGCTTGAGCGCGTTGAGCCCGCTGGTCTGATCAACGTAACCCTTGATGCGGCCGCGCTCGTCAGGCTCGGCCTTCGTGGGGCCGCAGTCGATGTCGAGGAAGAAGGACTGCATCCAGCCGCAGTTGTCGGCGGTGCGGTTCTCATCGGTCTTGAACTTGCCGACGGCGTAGAACGCATCTTGTCCAGCGGCAACGATCTTGTCTGCGGCTGCTTCGACTTCTTCGAGAGTCTTGTAGTGTGATTGTGCTTTGATCTTTCCCTTATACAGGGCGACCACGCAGTACCATCCCTCCACCGATGGCACTACGTCACGAAGCAATTGGATGTCCGCCATTTTTATCCAAGAAGCGTCAGGAAGAAGGGGGTGACAAGGGCTGACGGGTGCCCTGTTCGCTCCGTCGAGCTAGTCACCCCCAAACCGTCACAAGCCGGGGAAGTTCTGCTCTATCAACTGGCGGTGTGCTGGGCCCGGCTCGTTTACACCGGCAAACCAGTTGTAAACAGCTTGCCGTGACACGCCCAGTAGCTCAACGATCTGAGCCACCGGTACGCCGTGACGGATACAGTACCTACCCAGCCGAACACCCAGCTTGCGCTTGTCCGCCGCGCGGTTGCGCTGCTGAATGTGGAGGGTGTAGCCGATCATCAGTCGTCACCCCACTCGTCCACCAACGTGCTCAGGCCGGAGGCTTTCTTGGACTCAGCGGCTGCGGGAGCAGCCTTGGCGGCCTTGGGCTTCTCAGCGGGCGGCGCTTCTTGCTCGGGCTCTTCGACCTGCTTGACCAGCTTGGCGGCAGCGGAACCGGCGGGGGCCACCAGCTTGGGCATAGCAGGCACAGCGGTCGCGGCGGTGTCTTTCTTCTTGAAACCAAGTTTGCTGGCGTTGATGGCGGCAGTAGTCTGGCCCTGATCAACGGCGATGTTGTGGGTTTCCATGTCGAGGAACTCCACATTGCTGAAGAACAGCTTGGGCACGTCGCTGTCGGTGTCAAAGGTCAACCGCGTGATCAACATGTTCAAGTTGAAGCCGGAGCTGCCGACGTAGCGGGCGTACTGGAGGAACGGCATGTGCTCCATGTCGCCCGCGCCGAACAGGGACAGCGACGGAACCACCAACTGATACACGTCCCCGGCGGGGTTATTGGCCAGCACCACAGCGATACGCTGGGAGAACCGGCACTTGGTCTTGGTGCCACCAGCGGAGCCCTTGATGGCGTTGGGGCAGTCCTTGCAGTTGCTGGCCTGCGGGTTCTCCACCTCTGCGTCCGGTCGCTCGCCGTCGCTCGACCAGCAGTCCGGGATCGAGGTCTCGTCCGCGCTGTACGTGCTGGCGTGGAAGGTCTTTTGCACGGTGGTCGAGCCGTTGACGATGATCACGTCCAGATGCGGATCGGTATTCTTGGCGATCTCCTTGCCGCCGTCGACGAGGCGGAAGACACGCCCGCGCAGCGAAATGCGCTTGACGCTGCCGCCGCTGCTGGCAAACGACTTGGTGAAGTCGTCGAGCTTGACGTTCTGCAGGTGGGCGGGCAGGTTGCCCTTGAAGGTTTGGATCTCGGTGGACATTGCTTACTCTCCTTGGTTTTTGCGGCGTACCGTCACCGCGTAGCGACTATCGACATTCAGCCCGGCAGGGTACTCGTCGGGGTGCTCTTCCAGAAAATCTTTCATGTTGCCGTTGTGGATGCGCTTTTCGAGCAGGCCGTACGCCTTGTGCTTCTCGATCAGCTTGTAGACGGCCTCCCAGTTCGAGGGGTTGTAGCGCTTGCGTACGCTGCGCATGATGACTGCACTGTCAGTGCTCATGCTGTTGCTGTTGACGGCGTTGAGGGTGTTGAGCAGTTGCTCCTCGATCTCGGCCATGGCCTTTTCGAGTTCGCCGTCTTCGGCGGTGAATCGCTCTTTGAGCAGCTCGCGCTTTTGGCGAAGGCGAAGGTACTGCTGGGACAGATCGTCCATGTCTGACATTGCATCTCCTTGAAGGTGAGAGGGGTGATTATGTGAGTCTGTCTGGACTTTGTCAAGTACCCAGCAGCTCTTTTTTGTAGAGATCGACGAGCTTCTCGTGCGCGTCAATGTTGCCCTGCAGCATCGCGTACAGCCTGTTCTCGACGGGACTGCCTTGGATGTGCACCACCGTCATGGCGTTGCGCTGGCCGGGGCGGTTGATGCGGGCGTTGGCCTGCAAGTACGTCTCGGTGGACGTGACAGGAGCGTACCAGATCACCGTGTTCGCGGCGGTCAGGGTAACCCCGTGCGCAGCGGACGACGGCTGGATCACGAGAACCCGAGGGTCGGGCTTCTCTTGGAACTGCTTGAATACTTCCGTGCGCTTTCTCACCGGCACGTCGCCGTGGATCACGTCGTTCGTGATGCCCGCCTTGGTCAGGTGAGCCGCCAGCAGCTCGATGGTGTGCCGGAACGGCACGAACACCAGCACCTTGTGGCTCGACTCGCTGATGACCTCCTCCACCACGCGCAGACGCTCGGACACGTCGAAGTGAACGACGGTGCCGGTGTCGGTGTACACCGCGCCGCCAGAGATCTGCAGCAGCTTGTTCATCTTGGCCGCCGCATTGACCGCGCTGACTTCTTCGCCGCCAGTCTCCAGCAGCATTTCGTCTTTCAGCTCTTTGTAGTACTTGCGCTGTTCGGGTGTCATGGCCGCGATGCGCGTCATGTGCGTCACCTCCGGCAGATCCAGACACTGCTCCTTGGTGAAGCGGATGGCTGGCTGGAGCATGTCGAAGACGATCTTCTCGGCCTCGGGGCGCGGCTCCCAGCGGTACATCCCGAACTGCTGCATGACCGACTCGCGGAAGTCGCCGAAGAACCGGGGGCAGCGGTTGGGAACGCACAGCCTGCCGAGCCCGAACGCATCCACGGGCGACTGCGCGGCGGGGGTGCCGGTGAGCATCCACAGCCACTTGTCGTCGGTGATCAGCTTGCGCATGAGCTTCCAGCGCTTGGTCTGCACGTTCTTGTAGGCGTTGGCCTCGTCGATGACGATGAGGTCAAAGCCACCCTGCTCGACGCTCTCGGCGATGGCGGGGATGCCGTCGTAGTTCACGATGATGAACTCAGCCGGGCCCCGGACGATCTTGTTGCGCTTGTCGGCGGAGCCGTAGGCCACATCCACAGTGCGGTGCACGGCGAACTTGAACAGGTCGGCCTGCCACGCGGACTGCATGATCGACAGGGGGCAGACGATCAGAGCGCGCTTGACCACACCCATCTTCATCAGGTAGTCCGCAGCCCAGATGACGCTGGCCGTCTTGCCGGTTCCCTGTTCGTTGAAACAGAACGCTCGCTGCTGCAGGGTCAAGAACGCCGCCGTCTCTTTCTGGTGATCGAACGGGTTGATGCCCAGCGGGCGGGGCCACTTGTAGTCCCGCCGGATGGTGGAGGGCACGTTCTTGATGTTGAGCTTGCTCAGGGTCAGGCTCTCGCGCAGCCCCCAGTTCACCGACACCTCGTAGCGCCCGTCCCCATAGTTGTTGACGATCTTGCTGTCCGGGATCGTCTCGATGATCCGGGCAGGGAACCGTGTCTTTACAACAAGCGTCTTGTTCGCCAGTACTTGCATTACTTCATAGACCCGTCCGGGTTCCGTTTGAAGGAGCGGTTCTTGGACGGAGCCTCCAACCGCACACCATCTTTGTTCGAGCCGCCCTTGCTCAGCGCCTTGACGTGCGCCACATCCTTGCCGGTGCGGTCGATGCCCTTGGCGTCCAGCTTGCGCCGGGCGCGTTGGCGCTCCAGCTTGGCGGGGATGTCCCCGCGCTCAAGCTGCTGCTGGTACTCTTTCTTATACGGGCGGGGTTTGTTGACGTAGGGCATGTTGATCCTTCATGTGTGAAATGGCGTGGTAGGTCAGACGGGCCTCGGCTGCGGCTTCGAGCGCGAGCTTCATGGCCTCGTCGTATTTTCCTTCCAGCACCGCGTTGTGTAAATCCCGCAGCGCCCGCTCGGCGGCCATGCACGGGGCGGCGTAATCAATCAGGGTGTCTTGCTTCATAGGATTTGTCCTGCTCGTGAGTAAACGGTGAATTGCTTAACGGAGATGAGCCGCTGTGCGTGGTCTTTCTTGGAAAGTCCCGCGACGTGGCTGATGTCACGGCCCTTGAGGCGTTCTCGCTCAATGTGCTCAGTCTGCTTGAGCGAGTTGTTCAGAGAGTTCTCCAGCTTGGCCGCAGCGAAGATGGACGGACGATGTTCATCCTGCCAGTGAAACGGGCTGCCCGGCGGGCACTTGCATTTACGTTTGGTCATTTGTTTTCCCAGTGACGGTGGTACTTGTTTGGCTGGAGAGCATCGGCGGAAAGGCGTCCTTACTCATTTGGTGGACAGCTTTGCTCATCGTCTCTTGAATGTATATGGTTACTCGTGAGGTGTCGTGCTCCGAATACAGTGCTACCTTGAATCGCACGCTGACTTCATATTCTTTAAGTTTCGTCACGCTTTGTCCTTTTCGTCGATATGTTGTTACGCGCTGCGATCGTACTGACCATGTTGTCACTCAGACCGAAGTCGATCGCGATAGTTGCATGTTTCTCTCCGGCTTTCAGGCGCTCGATGATCTTTTCGTTTCTCTGTGTCAGCGCCACCCGCTTCGCCACCGCCTTCATGTGGGGTGCCATATGTTTTTTGATCGTCTTCAGGCACCCGTCATCCATTTCGTACGTCGAGAAACGGTGTTTACAGTGGGTGCACTCCCTGCGGCGACGTAGCATGTGGTCGACCATACGGCTTTCCCTCACGATGGTGTCCCGCCCGCACTTAACGCAGTTCACGCTCGCTCCACCACAGGACAAGGCCAAGGGATACCAGCGCGCTTACGCAGAGGATGAGGAGCAGAATAACTACGAGAAAGGTCAACGTCATCACTCCTCACCCCCGATCTTCTTGATGATGGCAAACGCCTGCTCCCGCTGCGCCCGGCTCTGCTCGCCCATGTACTTGCCGTTGCCGTGGTCGTAGAGCGTCTCCCACAGGTGGTTGCGTTCAGCTTCTGTCAGCGGCTGGCGCTGGGGCGGGGGCGGGGCGGTGTAGAGCGGTTCAACCCAGCCCGCATACTTCTCGCCGTTGCGCTTGATGTACTCGTCGCGGAAGTTCTCGTTGTCGTCATAGGTGCGGTAGTCATACCCACCCTCACCGTCGAACTCACGCCACGCCACCGGCTCCTGCTTCTCGGCCTGCTCAATGGCGGCGCGAAGGGCAGTTTTGACTTCAAGGTAGCTGCCGCTAGGTAGCTCCATGTTCAGCGCCTCCAGCGCCTGCTTCATTGCGTCGATGTTCATGTGTTCTTCTCCTTGAGTTTGGCTTTTGGCTCATAGGCGCAGGCGTCTTCGTACTCAATAACATCTTGCATGCGGTAGCGAATTAATCCACCCAGCTTGAGATAGCGACATCCTTGTTTAAGCGATCTGTCGCGCTCTAACGTGGCCTCACTAATCTTCCAGCGAAAGGCAACTTCTTCCTGCGTCATTAGTTGCTCTGGCGCAGTCATTGCGGCTTCTCCTTTTCATCAAATGTCATGTCGTCGGGGTGCGGTACATCGTCGTGAACAATCACGCCATGCTCATCGGCTGGCAGGAACCTGCCGCAGACCACGCAGTCATAGCCCGGGTCTGGCATGGTTACATCGGCAACGTAGATCAAGACGGGCTCCTGCCGCTCGGCCTGCTCAATGGCGGTGCGGAGGGCGGCGATGGCTTCGGGCGTCCAGATGGTGACTTCTTCAATGAACCCGCTTTCCTCAGAGCAAAGCCCTTGCAAGTTCTCCAGCGCCTCCAGCGCCTGTTTCATGACTTCGATGCTCATACCCCGTTCCCCTTCTTGCACGGCCACACAGTGGCGAGGGCAATGACGGTTATCAGATCGCCCGTGTGGTGGCGGTGCTGGGGGTTGCGCTCAAGGTAGCCCTTGACCACGTCGCGCATTTGTCCAGCGGTGATGCCGCTGTTGACGGGTGGGCAGATCGTGCTACTACGCTGGGAGTCGAACACACCCATGACGTAGCCCAGCGCCATGATCTGTTCCATGTTGGTGCCGGTCATCTTCTCCAGCAGGTCGTTGCCGCTCCAGAACTCCGCGTGAGCAGAGCCCGCCACAAGGGTGAGGGTCAGTAGAAGTTTTTTCATTCCTTGTCCTTCATCCAAAGGCCCTCTTCTTTTTTGGGCAGCATGGCGTCCATGTACTCATGAGCGAAGTGCGTGATGACAGCGCCAAGGATGCCGCCGCAGATGAAGCCAAGGGCGAAGGTCATTTCACCCTCCGCACCGGCTGCTCCCACTCGTGATACACCTTCTCGGGCGGCGGTGCGGGCTTGCCTTCACTGGGCGGCACCCAACCAAACCTGCGCCACGTAGCCTGCACGTCGGCACCACGCTGGTAGCTGAACTTGATGTCGGTCACGGGGATCGAAGGTAAGGTCTTCTTGATCATTTCATGATCCTTTCCGTCAGCGCGGCTTTGGTCTGGGCCACGGCCAAACTCATCTCGTCCTTGTAGGCATCGGTGAGAGCGCCGGACATGCTGCCCATTTGTATCTTCGTCGCGTACTGCTCGTGTGAGTATTCATGTGGCGCGGTCAGCAGCTCCAGCACCTTGGTGGTGAAGACCGTACGGGTCACCTCACGCAGGGCGGTAGCAACCGTTGTCCGTTCTTCTTCGGTGAATATTTCGTTGCTGGCGGCGTACTCCGCGAGGTTGCGCCACGTGTCGCTGCGCATGACGTAGTTCCCCTTCATGTTGAAGCCGGGCGGCGCGAAGTCTTCGGGGTTCGTCTGCATCCGCTCTAGCATGACAAGAATGCCGTCGTTCATCTGCGATCTCCTTGTATGGTGGGGCCTACTCGCTGCACTGTGCCGGGGTCGTCAACCCCGGTGAAGTGTGACGCACACAGCATCCGCTTTCGGCCCCGTAAATCATTTCTTGGGGAAGAGCTGCTTGAGCACTTCTTCGTACTGGAACTTGCGGCGCTCAAGGAGGGCCACCTTGTCCAGCTTGTCCAGCAGCGACGGGAAGTTGATGTCTTCCTTGGCGCACTGCTCTTGGATGTCGGCCTCCAGACGGATCAGCTCGTCGTCCAGCTTGGCCATCTCCAGCTCGGCCTGCGACCGCACCTTACGGGCGCGGATGGGTGCGAGGGACTCAGCCAGTTTTTCTTTCGACAGGGCGATCAGTTCGGCAAAAGGTTTCAGTTTCATCATGCTTCTCCAGTGAGTAGTAGAGTCTTGTCAGACTTCTTCAGGAACGCGAGAGGGTCGTTGGGGTCTACGACTTCAACGGGACGCTGCCCGCCTAGCTGTTGCTGCTGCGCGTTGTACATCCGCTGCTGAGCCTGCATCATTTCGTACTGGTGCTGCATTTCTCGCTGCTGCCTGTCGTAGTACATGTCCCGACTCGGGTCGTAGAACATACCGTTGGCGATAGCCATTTAGACCTCCTTGCCCTCCAGCCGGTCAGCGACCAGCTTGGCGTAGCCCGCGATGTCGATCCACGAATCCGCATAGTCCGGGTCACCGTTGACGATGCGTCCGAGCTTGTGACAGATCATGTCCATCGCCTCGGCTTGGTCGTAGGCAAAAGTTCTGCCATGCTTTTCGGCGTGGGCGCGCAACACATTCTTCAGGCGGTAGGTCACCTCGGCGTGACCCTTGAACGTGCCGTAGCGCTTGCCGCGTTCAATCAGCGTGGCGTCCACATCCGTAGTGGGCGGCGGGGTGGCTTTCTTTACCTCGGCGGCGACCTCGTCGAGTGACTTGTTGTTCAGCTCCTTGTTCAGTTTCCCACGCACGATGTAAACGTACGTCTTAGAAGTCTTGAACTTGTTGGCGACATCTTCGGCCTTGGCGCTCGGGTGCGTGAGAAGGTAAGTTCGGATTTTTTCTGCTGTGGATTTCATTGCTTTCTCCTAGAAAGGGGCTTGCTCAAGCGGAAGTTGTGGCTTTGGTGCGCGACGCTTCCGCATGTACCGCCGCGCCATCTCTTCGGGCATACGCTCGAATGGATTCCATTTGTTCCAGTCGAACTCTTTCGGTTCGCTCAGTTTCTTGTTTGGTGGTGTGCGCATGAGGTCACCGGGCAGAACCCCCGGCACGTGAAGTTGGGTTTGGGGTTCCACACGTTGTTCTTGACCGTGGCTTCGAGCTGCCCAACATCGGACAGCCACGACACCCATAGCTCCTGCTGGTCATCGGCGGAGTACTCGGTGCGCACAAAGTCTTCGGCGAACAGGAACATCAAGCCCGCCTTGACCTTCTTCACGTGGGGGAAGTGCTTGAAGATCGCCAGCGACAGGATCTCAAGTTGCTTGAGGTCCGCGTACTGGCTCTTCTTGCCCGTCTTGTAGTCCACCGTGAACGCCTTGTCATCCTGCAGGATGATCAGGTCCGCGATGCCACGCCACCACACGTTCTTGTCAAAGAACCCGCACGGCTTGAGGTCGACAGTCAGCCCCAGCTTGTTCTCGCACAGCTTCTGGCCCGGGATGGCGTTGAGCTTGTCGAGCGCCTCCTGCATGTCGCCCCGGTACTTCTCGGGGATCGGCTTACCGTGCTCGATGTACTCCTGCGCGATCTTGTGGATCTCGTTGCCGAACGTGAGCGCATCCGAAGACTCCTCCTTCACGTCTTTGGCGACGCGCAGGTGGTAGTACTTCTTGGGGCACTGCTGGAACAGGCTCAAGTTACTGTATGACCAAGTGATGGGCTTCATTCTTCTACTTTCTCGTAGGTTGCTTCAAAGATGTCGGGCTTGCAGGGGTAGTGCTCACCTTTCACTCCCGTGATGACCCAGTCGCCCGGGCACGTGATGTGGCCGCCTTCAAGAGTGTCGATCCAGCCGTGAACGTGCATGATCTGGCCACAGTGCTTGCAGGGGGTTTCGCCAAGTACAGTGGGGTCGCGGTATCGGCGCACCACCTCACCCTCCCATTCATGGGTCTTGGCGTACTCTGCCGGAAATGTCCGAAGGACTCCGTCCGCAAACCCATCGCGGTCGTTGACGTAATCAAGCGGGTGGTCACCATTTTTGAACCACTGCGTGGCCTCGATGACGACGGGTTTCTTTCTAAATTTCATCATGCTCCTTTACAAACCCCATTTTTCTATCGACATCTTCTTGCTGCATTCGCCGTAGTCGCTACCAACGCCCACTTCGCAGGCTAGGGGTAGCCCCTCCGCCCACTCTGGGGTCCACGACATGCACTCACTTACGTACCGCATAGCATCATCGCGTTCATCGGTGCGCGCCACACATGCAACGGCGTCATGCACGGTAAGCACAACCTTGTATCGTTTCGCTACCCGTAGCATCTGATCTCCGATGATGCAGCGGGCCACCGCTTGGCACAGGTTCTCGGCCACCTTGCCGCCGTAGATGCGGTTGCGCCCCTGCCGGGTCATGTAGCTGTAACCACCCACTGTCTCGCGCCGCAGCTCCGGGTAGTTGATGAACATCCCGTTGGGCAGGCCGATCCCGGTGAAGGGGGTGACGGTCAGCACGCCGGGGTCATCGACCCTGTCGCCCGCCTTGTTCGTCAGCATCCACTCCAGCACTTGGTTCAGGTGGGTCCACCAGTGCGAGATGCGCGTGTTGGCGTAGCGGTACTGCTTGATGATGTGCTTGCAGGTGTCGAGATCCAGCTTGTGCCCCATGTTCTGGAGCTGCATCTGGAACTTGATCGCCCCCATACCGTAGCCACAGTTATGGACGATCAGGGGGCCGTCCTCGGTCAAGATCGTGTAGCGATTCCTCGGCCCGGCGTAGGCGAGATCGTAGGTCTGCAATCTGCGCTTCGAGGTTGGCGACCCGGCGTTTGTTTCTGAGGTTTTCGCTGCGGGAGACGAACCGGATGTTGCCGGGTGCGTAGTTCCCATTGACGTCGATACGGTCCATCTCAAACTCGGGACGATCCCAGCCGTCCAGCGTTTGAACGTACCGGAGAAACGAAGCGCGGTCTTTTCTCCACTGCTGTGCGACCGATATGCCGCGTCCCCCGTAGTGCTGGTAGGCTTTACAGCTTGGCGTGTGGCATCGTGTGATTGCAGAAGAAAGTCGGTTGAGTAGCCGAGTTCGGTGCTCGTCATCGGCCATCGCGTCTGAATAGACCCAGAACCGCTTAACGTTCGCCGCAGTCTTGGCGCACAGTGGGCAGCGGGTGCTCTTGAAGCTCTTGAAGTTCTGGGTGTCCACGCTGTAATCGAGGCCGTTGCAGTCGCAGCGCACGATGAGGTTTGATACCCCACCCCGGTGACCCCGTAGGTAGCCTGTGACGGTAAGTTTTCCGCTGCGGTGCCCAATGCTTGGAAGCGGATAGCGTCGTCTTGCACCACTGATTGCGCTTCCAACCACTGCGTCCCGGACCACACTCGGTGATCCGGTGTCAACCAGATGCCGCACAGATTCAATGTTTCCTTGATGCCGCTGTTCTGTAGCCCTTGATGGCATACCCACTCCTCTCCGTCCCAGAGCTTGTCCGTGAGGGTGACCTGCTCGATTGGTTTCCACCCCGAGTCGGACAGTACCAGAGTTCCCTCGGCAATACAACCCAGTACCGTCGTCTTACCGATGAACCGCTCATGGTCTGTGACGGCCGACTCAGGCTTGCCGTAGATGGTCGAGGCCATGTACTTGTACACGTCCTGCTTGAGCGAGAACTTGGCGAGCACGTCGGTCTGCCCCGCCAGCCACGCCAGCACCCGGGCTTCGATCTGTGAGGAGTCGCAGTCGATGATGACGTGACCCTTGGGTGCGGTGATACACCGCTTGAGCTTGTTCTTCTGCTCACCCCGGCTGGGCAGGTTCTGTAAGTTCACTGCGTCCGAGCCGCCCCAGCGCCCGGTGTGCGCGGCGTAGTACTTGAGCGGGATCGGCAGCTTGTGGTCCGGGGTGCGGCCCGCGATGTCGATGAACCGCTGGGTGCGAGACTCCTCCAGCGTGGACTTGGCCCCGATCCGCGCAGCGACGATCGCCTGCACTCGTTCATCGGAGTGGTCGAGCAGCCGCAGAAAGTCCTCATCGCTCTTTGCGAACGCATAGGTCTCTTTGTCAGTGGTCGGGCTGATCTTCATCGGGGGCACAACCCCGAACGATTCGAGCAGCGCCGCGAACTTCTTGTTGCTGTTGAGGATCTCGGGCGTGATGTTGGCCTCGGTGAACAGCTTGCGCTTGCGCTCCTGCACATCCTGCAGGTGGGCCTTGAGCCGCTCCTCGTCCAGCTCCAGCACCGGATCGCTGAACATGCGGATGGTCAGATCGATGAGGCGCTTCTCCTTTGTGGGGAAGCTGGCGTCGAGTTCCTTGAACAGCTTGTAGGTCAGCTCCACGTCGTTCACGCAGTAGCTGGCGTACTGGGCGAGGTGCTGCGGGGTGAAGTCGGCGCGGCGGAAACCCTTGGCGTCCTCTACCTCATGACCCTTTTGGCCTATACCGAAGTGCTCGACCAGCTTTGCCAGCGAGACGCTAGCCGTCGGGCCCAGCACCGCCCGCGCCATGGACAGCGTATCGAGCCACGCCTTGGGTCGGATGCCGAAGCGCCACGTGAGGATGGCTGCGTCGAACACGGCGTTGTGGGCTAACACGAAGTGGTCGCCCCAGTTGAACCCGCCCAGCCACTCTTTCGTCTCCTCGTGGTCGCCACTGAACCACTCGGTCGGCTCATCGTTGACTTTGACCGCCACGCCGATCACCTCGAACCGGTCATCACGCACGTACTCCTCGGTCGTCAGCTTGCTCAAGCTGAAGTCCTTGTCGTAAAAAGTCTCGAAGTCGATCGTGATCACGCGGACCCCTCTTGGGAACTACTATCGCCCCGGGCGCGGATGGCATCTCCGATAAACCGCGCGCGGTACTTCTCAATGTCGGACAGCGCAGGGCTGGCTTCCATCTCATCACACAGCGCAGCACACGCCTCGCGCTCGGCTGCGGCGACAAGGGCGGCGAAGCGTCGATCCCGAATCTCCTGCCATTCGTTCGGCACAGTAGAGAATGGGGGTGTGTGCTTGTCTGCAAAATCGTCGGCCTCCCGCGCCATGCGGATGATGTCGTCGCGGGTCATACTTGCTTCTGCTCCCCGTAGAGGAACATCAACTGGAGCACGGGGCGAAGGGCTGCCACGTTGTCCTCGTTGATGACCATGGCCGTGCCGCCCGCCTTACGGATCAGGCCGAGTTCTTTTTCTTGGAGCTTGGTGGTGGTACCCCCGCCCGCCTTGCACTCGATCGCGAGGAACGAGCCCCACGCGCAGACGATGATGTCGGGGATGCCCGCGCGGCCTAGACCGTTGGCTGCGGGGAAGAAGTAGTAAACGTCGTACTCCTTGAGGAGGTTCACTACTTGCTGCTTGACTTTACGCTCCGGAGTGAGAGCCATGTGGATCCTGCTTTAACGCTGCGGGAGGATCCACTCTACCGGAAAACTGGAGGATGTCAAGAAATTTTTATCGGGGTAAATACTACCCCTAACAAAGCGACAGCCTGTCGGTTTGTTGCCCACAGTATAGGCAAAAAAAGACCCGCCGAAGCGGGTCAGGTGCACAGGGCAGTGAAGACTTAAGCGTCTACAACGAAACCGGATTGGTCCCGTTTGGCTAAGCCTTTGGCATACAGCCCAACGACGACACCCGGCGGGTCAAGATGCCGCAGGTCGCTCGCGTCTCCGTCCACCACCGTGCTATCAAGGAACCTGTCCGGGATGCTATCACGCTTGCGGAACACCACAGCGATGCGCTGCCCGTCCGCCACAGCGCGCAGCACGTACGGCTGGAACGCATCCACGCCCGAGTATGAGAACGTCAGGTCGTAGTTGGCGATGCCCGCCACGTGCCGCTCGGGATACTTGGTGTAGTCGTAGAACTGCAAGTCGGGGAACATCGAGAAGATGTTGGAGTACTGCACCCCCTCGTACCAGAAGTCCACGTTCTCCCACTTGATGTCCGACGTGCCGTTGAGGCGGCACAGCGGAATCAGCCCACGCTTGTCAGCCTTGCGGATGAGCGAGCGGATGGACGGGACCAGCTTGGCGAAGAACGCCGTCCTGTTCTCGAAGAACAGTTTGGTCTTCCTGATCCGCGCCTGCTGGGTGCTGTTGAAGGCACCACGCCCGGCGGTGTTCAGGCACGGGCCGTGGCACTGTGCGATCTCGGCCATCGGACAGACGTTGTAGCCCGACAGCTTGTGGGGTGCCAAGTACAGTACGCCTGTCATGAAGCCGTACTGCTGGCCCTTCACCGTCTTGGGGTTGGTATCGATGCTGAGCATAGACCCTCACACAAACCACAGGTAGAACCCGTGCAGGATCCCGATCGGGAAGAAGATCGCCCCGGCCAGCAGGAACCCCCACAACCCATCAGAGAAGCAGGTGAACACGTGCGTGAGCCACGCGAGAAAGCAAGCGATGCCGATGATGTATCCCATGATGATCACTCCACAATCAGGAAGGTTGATTCGTTCAGGCGGTAGCCCACGTCCAGCACCAGCTCGGTGTCCGTCATGAGCTGGAGCACGGCGAGCTTGTCTTGCCACGGTCGCGGCAGCTCCTCGAACGAACAGGTACGCACCTCACCTCGGACTACCTCGTTCTTCTCGTCGTAGTACTGCGGCGGGCGCGGGGCCCCGACCGTCTCAGAGTACGTGCGGTGCAGGTACACGTACTGCCCACGGAACGCCATGACCCCCCGCATCGGCTGCACTGCCATATGCCGGGACAGCTCGAAGTTGGCCAGCGCCGTCTCGAACTTCTCCGACAGGAACGCCGTGCGGATCTCGTCCTCGTGGAACGGTATGCCCTTGAGCAGGTTGTATATCGCAACCTGCATGGTCGCTGCGCTGGGCGCGTACTGCGCCCGCTCGATGGGCCGGGACAGATCCCGCAGCGTCTCGTGCAGGCTGCTGCGCGCACCGGCCATCGCCTCGTACAGCATCTCGGGCAGCGACTGCGCGATGAAGTGTCGCGACGCCGTGCGCACCGCCACGTCCGGATCCCGTGTGGCCTGCGAGTTCCCCTTGCGCCCGTTGTCGATACGCTGGGAGCGCAGCACGTACTGCCAGTTCTGGTCGGACCGGCGCGCGTAGTGCTGGGTGAGGTAGATGACGCCCGCGTGAACACCATCCTGTAAGACGTTAATCATACGGGTGTAGCGCGTGTCCTCGGGCAGGGCTGCCCCGCCCGCGATGCTGCGGTGGAACGACTCGTCGTTGTTGTAGGAGCGGCCACCGATGACCGCGTTGCTCTTGAACACCCACGTCGGGTGCTTGAGCGCGAGCTTCTCCACCACCTTGGCGAGTTCGGGGTCGAGCTGGATGCCCGGGTTCAGTTGAATGTTTGCCAGCATTACTATCTCCTTCTTACCACTTGAACTTGTTGATGATCTCGTCGACCGAAGTCTTGAGTTCGGCACGGGCCGACGGGAGCTTGCGCAGATCCTCGGGGTCGACACCGACCAATGCTTTCTCAAGCATGCGTCGTGCTTCTTCGAGCTGCGGATCCTTGGTCACGTTGAGCTTGGACAGCAGCGCGCACAACTCCAGCGGCTTGTTCACGATCGAGTCGCGGAAGATGTTGCGGGTGCCGTCGGGCGCGTCGGTCAGACGCTCGACCATGTGGGTCAGCATGGTGTGCAGCCGCTCCCACGGTTCACGCATGGCCTCGGCCACCTTCTGGTTGAACATCTTGTCGTACTGCTCGGCCAAGTCTTGGCGCACCCGCTCCTCGCACTGGATGCGGAAGTCGCCTTTCTCCGGCACGGGCAGGAAGTTGTACTCGAACTTGAAGCGCCGGGGCAGCGACTCCACGTCGGGGAACTCGTCCGCGTTGAAGTAGCCGCCGAGCTTGAACGCTTGCGCGCTAACCAGTGACGGGTAGATCTTGATGAAGTCATCGACCAGCGCGTTGAAGTTGGCCTCCATCGTGCCGAGCTGGTCCCGGTACGCGAAGAAGTTCTCCATCGGCAGCAGGCCCACGCCCTTCATCCACGGGAGAGTCTGCTGGTTGTTCCAAGCACGACACTTGGCAGCGTACTTGTTGATCTTGGACAGGTGGTCGCTGCCCGCCATCAGGTACTTGTAGACCGCGCCCGCCTCGGAGTCGGCGTTCTTGGACTTGTTGACCTCGTCGGTCGTGTCGTTATCACGCTTGCGCGCAGTCCACGTGCTGATACGCAGCTCGACCAGCATGGCCATGGATGACAGGGAAAGGGTAGGGGCTTCAAAGTTCATTTCGTTTCTCCAAACAATTCGACATACTGTCGGTTAGTTACTGGTGCGCACCACATCGAGCACGGCGTAGGCGGTTTTGGGGTCGTCATACTCGGCGATGGTTTCCCAATAGGCGTAGCCACCGTTGTAGCTACTAGCCCCGGTCTTGACCACCTTGTAGGTGGGTTCTTGGCGGAAGGGGTTGTCGTTGCCCCAGATGGGGGGCTGCTGTTTGAGTAGCAGCCACCTCCAGCGACCCGCGTTCTTCTTCCTCATTTCGTTTCTCCAAAGTAGGATGCAAGAAGGTGGCGGACCACCTGACCATTGGTGGGGACAAACCCCAGTGTTGCGACTAGCTCGTCGCGAACCTTCATCAGCAGCAGCCACGTGTCGTGGTTGACGCGGACGCTGTAGCTGTTCTCTTCGTTCTTCATTTCTTCACCCAATCTGCATGTTCGTAACAAGTGCGGAGGTACACACCCTCGCTGTTGGGGCCCCCACAGGTGCCCGGTCGTTTGCAATCCTCGATAGCGCAAGCTGCAACGAATGAGTTGACCGCCGCGCAGCGAGGACATCCTATGATTTCCTCCTCGACATTGAACGGGTTGGGTGCAACGCGCAGCTCCGTGTCTGCCACGATGACCTCACACTCATCGCACTTCCAGCGGTGGTGGGGCAGGGAGTTCATTTCTTCTCCTCCATGAGCTTCATGTTCGCGTCGATCTCGACCTGCAACAGCGCAGTCATCGGGATCACCGCCGCTGCCTTGTACGACGGCGGCTTGATGACGTGCGACTGATCAGGAGGTACGTCCTTGATCCACGCCCGCTCGACCACCGACGCGGAGTTCAGCGTCTTGGCGATGCCGATTGCCTCGTCGATCGAGAGCAGGAACTTGTACTCGCCGATCATCAGCATGACCTGATCACCCATGGTTGTTCTCCTTCACGTTGACTTTCTGGCCCTTGGGCACGCGGAATGACTCACTACCAATGACACACCACAGGATGGGCTTGTTCACTGCAGCCCACCTTCCCGGGTCAGACGACATGTACCCGTCGGTCAGGACGATGTACGC
>JACCEA010371222.1_pt1 | contig 19122 bp, 14 predicted proteins | sample 7449851 | NCBI WGS metagenome assembly JACCEA01 (sample SAMN15323453, study PRJNA562643) | freshwater metagenome | isolation source: river surface water | place: USA:Blue River Watershed | collected 2017-08-18
GAACACAGAGATATAGTAACGGGGATGTTTACACTGGTGACTTTTACAAGGGCGTAAAGCACGGCAAAGGCGTGTATAAATACGCTTCAGGTGACATATACGATGGCGAATATGTTCGAGGCAAGAGATCGGGTCGTGGTATATACACCTTTTCGAATGGTTCTGTTTATGAGGGAGAATTTAAGAACAATCTAAAGCATGGAAAAGGAACATATCGCTATCAAAACGGCGCAGTATACACTGGAGATTGGTCTAATGGTGAGATGCATGGTGAAGGTATTTACACATATTCATCAGGAGATGTTTACGAAGGTACCTACAATGGTGGTAAAATGCATGGAACAGGGAAATATATTTTTAAGTCTGGTGAAGTGATCGAGGGTCAATTTAACGAAGGGAAAATTGTAAAAGAAGAAATTAGTGAGAAAACGGTCAACACTGGACAAGCTAGTGAATCAAAAAATGACGAAACTTCCGGTCAGTACATGGGCTCCTACAATGATAAGGGCGAAAAACATGGACGTGGCGTCATGAAATATCAAAATGGCGACATATATGATGGGGAGTGGAAGAATGATTTGAAAAGTGGATTGGGTACATATACTTTTAAATCAGGAGATGTTTATTCGGGCGAGTTTGATGATGGAAGAAGGCAAGGCAAAGGTACTTACACATATGTTACCGGCGATAAGTATGAGGGGAGTTTCACCTTGGGTAGGCGTCAGGGTAGAGGCTCATATCGGTTTTCTACTGAAGCTAGATATGATGGGGAATTTAGGGATGATAAGTTTCATGGTCCTGGCTTGTACTTCTTATCGAATGGTTCCGTACTGGCCGGTGCATGGCAGAATGGTGAGATGCACGGTATGATGAAATACGAGCTTCCCAACGGCGAATTCTTTGAAACTGATTTTGATGTCGGAAAGGCTCGAGGAGAGTGGAAGTTTGGTTCAGTTTCTTCATCAGAAGTTAAGCTTTCAGATGGTAACACTGCTCATCTTCCTCCCACGTTTAAATTCGATAAATTACTACCTTCGATGCCTACATTTCCACTTCTTGATTACGGATATAACGGTGAACTTAACCCCGGAGGACAAAAGCATGGTTGGGGAATAATGAGATACAAGAACGGTGAAATATATAGTGGTCAGTGGAAAAATGATCTCAAGCATGGGCGAGGAACGTATACTTACGGTAACGGTGACTGTTATAGTGGCGAATTCAAAAAAGGCAAACGCCACGGACATGGCAAGTATTCATACTCTTCGGGTGACATTTTTGAAGGCAACTACTATCAAGGAAAAAGGCATGGCCACGGAGAGTACAAATTTGTTGATGGCTCTCACTATTCTGGTGATTTCTACAAAGATCAAATGGAAGGCAAAGGTACCTACAGATATGCTGATGGATCCATGTACGAAGGCGATTGGAAAGGTGGTATGAAACATGGTCGTGGTCGATTCACTCATTCCAGTGGTGATGTTTATGAAGGAGAATATCACGAAGGAGAAATTCATGGTTTGGGGGTCTTTGAATCAGCTGATGGAGAAGTAATTGAAGGGGAATTTAAAGCGAATGAACTGATAACCACCATCACAACATCCTCAAAACCAGGTCGAAACTCCACCACCAATTCTCCAACTCGAACTGCTGGAACTGGTAAAGCAAATTCTTTGGGATATGATGGTGATAGAAATGAGCAGGGTGAAAAAGATGGTTTTGGCACTTTCAGATATTCCAATGGTGATGTATATTCAGGAGAGTGGCAGAGAGATAAGAAGCATGGTAAAGGAGTATATGAGTATGCTAATAAAGATAAATTTGATGGGGACTTTGTGAATGGCCTAAAACATGGCATTGGAATATATTATTATGCCAATGGTGAAAGTTATCACGGAGAATATCAGAATGGTCAAAGGTGGGGAAAAGGAACATACTACTATACGAATGGCTCCAAATATGAAGGTGAATATTTACAAGATCATAAACATGGGAAGGGAAAAATTGTCTATGCTAATGGTGAAGTCTTCGAAGGCACATGGATGGATGGTCAGCCGAGCGGGGAGGGACGCAAGTATAGCCCCGAGGGAGAGCTTGTTCAGGAAGGTATATTCTCAGGTGGGAAGTTTATCCCTACCAAGACAACATTTACTGGTCCTAAGAAAATTGAAAGCGAAGGAAGTAGTGAAGAAAAGAAAGCTCAAGAGGAGAAAAAGGGTGATTATCCTGAAGCTACTCCCTTGGAGGTTGCCGGGGGTCGCTCTGGGCAATCTCGATATGTTGGGGAGAGAAATGCTCAAAATCAGCGCCATGGCCGCGGAATCATGTATTACAAAAATGGAGATGTGTATGAAGGTGAGTGGTATCATGACAAGAAGCATGGTGAAGGAATCTACCGCTACCACAATGGTGATACTTATAGTGGTCAGTATGAAGATGGTATGTATCATGGAAAAGGAAAATTGGAATACAGTAACGGGTCAGTTTATATTGGAGATTTCAAAGCAGATGCGAAGGATGGTCAAGGTCGATACGAGTATGCTTCTGGTGCAATCTATGATGGTGGATGGATGGAAAACAAGCAACATGGTGTTGGTAATTACAAGTTTGCTTCAGGAGACTCATACATTGGTGAGTTTAACCATGGAATGATTGATGGCTGTGGCACCTATCTCTATCAAAATGGTGACAAATATACCGGTGATTTCAAGATGAATCTATACCATGGGAAAGGCAGATTAGATCATGAAGATGGTAGCTACTATGATGGAGAATTTGTCGAAGGCAAAATGGAAGGATTTGGGGAGTATAAATATAAAAATGGTGATATCTATAGAGGAAATCATAACAATGATGCTATAGATGGTGTTGGTACTTACTTTTATCAAAATGGAGATAAATACACAGGAGATTTTAAGAACGAATTAAAACATGGAAAGGGTGAGTATATTTACAAATCTGGGGATTACTACAAGGGCGAATACCTTGAAGGTATGCGGCATGGTAATGGAACATATCGATATCAAAATGGGGTCGTTTATGTAGGTCAGTATGTTCGTGACATGGCGCATGGCTTTGGTCGTATTACATATGATAATGGAGAAGAGTATGAAGGTGACTATGCGAACGGAAAACGTCATGGTAAAGGTAAATACCGATACCACAGTGGGTCTTCTTATGAAGGAGATTGGAAAGATGGTTTACAAGATGGTTACGGAAAGTATGTTTACGATAATGGATCAATATATGAAGGCGATTTTCAACGCAACATGAAACATGGATATGGAGTTATGAAATACCACACTGGAGAACGCTATCGTGGAGAATACCGAAAAAATGTAATGCATGGCAAAGGGAGATATGAGTACCGCAGTGGGGCAATTTATGAAGGGGAATTTGTAGAAGGTTTGATGTGCGGGAAAGGTGTATTCTACTTCCGCAATGGATCTATATATGAAGGAGAGTTTCAAAATGATCGCAGACATGGTCAAGGTATGATGAGATTTGTTTATGCCGAGGGCGAAGACATGCTGACGTCACTTCAGAGTGCTTCTCACCAAGAAGCGAAGAGTAATGAAAGCAGTAAAGGTGGGAAAGTCATATTTGGTCATGTTTACATTGGTCAATGGTCTGAGGGATTGATGCATGGCCAAGGCAAATTACAGTTTCAAAAAGGCGCCATATACGAGGGCGAGTTCAGATTCGGCGTGATGCATGGCCAAGGAAAGTTGAAATTGACCCAAGGAGATATGTATGAAGGCCATTTTGCTGATGGAAAAGAGAATGGAAAGGGTGTGTACTACTATTCAAACGGTTCTCGGTATGAAGGAGAATTTAAGCAAGGTGTTATGCATGGTAAAGGTAGATTCTTCTACCGCAATGGTGACGTCTTTGAAGGCATGTTTGTAAATGATCTCCCAGATGGTGAAGGTATTGTCCGTACAAAAGACGGATTTACCAGAACTGAAACTTGGAAAACCGGTCGCAAAGTTGCTTAATCTGTTCTGTAAACAATTTGTCATCCCCTTCAATCGAGTTTCGTTGCTTGTAGCAGTCGAGAGATGTATGATTGTCTTGTCGATTGTGGAAACGTAGAGATTTGTATTACCACCATCTTAATGTTTATATAAGTTTGTACAGTTTGTTTGGTTTTCCCTGTCTTCCATGATTACTTTACTATTAAAAGCACAAGTTTGAATTTTCTACAAAACTTTAATCGGCCTGTGGATTTCCTCGTCTGTTTCACCGTCAATTGTAACATTGAAAGATTTGGGAATGGGATATTTTTGCAAGAGTTTCTCAAAATGCTCGTCATATTCTCGTTCAGTCCTACAAAATGGTACAAACGGCCGTTCATCCATTGACCAATGATTTTCCAGATCAAGAGCCTTCCTTGTATCTGCATTTTAACAAAGCAAAATCAGTCTCATATATATCACTACGGACGAGTGTCTAATTTACCAGGCAGCATTAAATGAACCAGAAAATTCTCACAATCCACTAGCTGCCAATCATCGTTCCTTCCACCCTCAACTCCTTCTGATCCCATCACATGATATAACTCTCTATGTTTCAGCTATTTATTTCTTATTAAATATACATAGTAAGGCTATTCTCGATACATCTTACATTTTCAGAAATTGTTTCAGCAAATTGTCTGAGCAAGCGAGTGGAAGATGCGGAACAGATCACCATATGTTTGATGTTCATCAACGGGTCTTTCAAAGCGATCACCATGACATCATGTGCACCATTGCTTTTAAGGTACTCTGCAACCTCATCCGTTGTTGGAAGTTGACTAAAATGAAAGTAAACAAGAATTTTCCTTCACAATAAAAGATCTCACCCAATTACAACTGGCAATTGGTAATTTGCTTTCATATTATGTTGTTCCAATTTATCTCTTGGTGGAATCCACGCCCATAAGTCTGCATTTTGAGTCGAAGGCTGATCTATGTTAGTCATCAGTACAGGGTTTTTCTGTTGGACGTCACTGAAATATCTCGCCGTCAGTGACCTGACACCGATCCGCTTTTGCACTTGGAAGAAACTCGAAATAACAAATCTTGGAGTTCTACTTTGCATTGTTGTCCAACAGTCATATAAGTTATGGTGTGAATGTTACAATATGGAATAGAGTTGGTACATCAATTCATAATACTTCTATGTTCTATGATGATGGTATTGTAATTGTGTGGTAACATGTGTGGTAAGCTTAATTAAGCAAATACCATATTTGGCACTGTGCTGCATAGATGGCAAGCGCCAATGATACAATAGAATACCAAATAGTAAAAAAAATAGTTTTATACGAAATTGGGAATTGCATGGTATTTTCAGTCAGGCATGTCTGCTGCAGTTATTATTGTCGCAATAATAGCTTTATCAGTATTGCTCGTGGTAGGCTTGAGGAAGATTGCGGACAACTTTGTCAGAAGTTCCTCATCTACAGTATGGACATTTGATAAAGATGAATCATCTAGCCTCTGTTACAACCAAGATATAGTCCTACAAATTCAGAGAGACCAATGGGCAAAAGCCAAGCTGGATATATTCGGTTCTGAACAAGCTGGATTTCATGGTTCTGACATGGAATTTTACAAAAAAACGTTTGGTGTAGTCGATGTCACTTTGCCACGAAACACTAAGGACCGCCAGAAGAAACAATTTACACATTTAGTTTATTACCGTATTTTTAAGAATGCCAATGACTATATTCGAAGCTTGTTAACTGAGTATGCTTATGTGGAAGATGACCATGAGCGAGAATTCATCAGTCAAAATTGCTACGCACCCGACCAGCATTGTGTACATCGCTACGTGCACTATTTGAATCCATCAACGATCAAGTTCCAGTATGTTCAACAACGCCAATCCCGATTTATATTTACATTCATTCGTGAACCTATTGATCGCTTTATCTCTGCCATGACGGAAATAGAGTATCGCTTAAGGGGAGCTGAAACTTCGCGAGGTGCTCGGTCCAACCTGCCGTTGCAGCATCCTCTGGGGTCGCAACTTCGATTCCAAGAGTTCATCAAAATAATTCTTTCTTCGGGTGGATCCAAGACTCTATTTCGCAACATGGGGAAATATGAAGTCATTCACATAGCTCCCTCTTTGCCAACATTGATCTTGGCTGAAAAAGTTGAAGGTCGACCCCTTAAAACGTTTCGTATTGAGGAGTTTGATCAAAATTGGCACAAACTCTCCAGAGCTGTTGGAATTCCGAAATTGAATATATTGCAGTTCAATCGTTCCAGTGCACAGAAAATGATGCATCCCTCTTCGCTCGATCCTTTTAATACCACATTAGCAGCGAAAAGCTTTCTATCTCACGCTAGTGCGGATGCATTTAAAAGGTATACTTTCGTATTTAATGTATGGCTATAATCTTTTTAAAATGTTGAACATATAGGTTTGGCGAGAAGCTACGCAATAGGCAAACCATCCCTCCCGGATATTCTCCTCAAGATTATCAGCATTTGTCACGAACTTTTTTAAGGTCTTTATGTCGCATTTACATTACTGACTATCTATGTTTGAACTACTCATTGCCAACTGACTGCGAAGATATGCGTACCGAAGTGATGGAAGTAGTGGATGATTTTCGACGGTTCAATGCGAAGAGCAATATATTGTATGTTGATACATTCTCAGATTTGCTAAGGTTAGTTTTCCCGCGCTTTGTTGTCGAACGTCTTGCCGTTGCTGCATGTTTATTTTCACCAACACCTGAATGCGAGGCTGCTTTTATTAATGGTGCAAATGCTTTGGATGCAGTTGACCGTCACGAAGAGTTGTAGTTGAAGTATTAATATCGTTATTATCGGAAGAGATTTTCGGATTCACTGAATGGGTGACTTCTGTGCTTTCATGCGACGAATTTTGCCTACTACCTCGTCCTTTATAGACATGCAGATCCTGGGCAGTTCATAACCAGTACATATGTAATCAGTTATGTAGATTCTGCAAAGCGCTTTCAAATATTGTTTTGCCATCAGTCGTTGAGTTTGCTGAGTCTCTTTGGGCATCAACTCAAGTTGCGTAATCTGTTCGGAGGGTAATTTTGATCCAAATCTATTTGGGTAAATAAAATTACATAAACCGTGGAACATATTCATCGCTAGAAGCTTGCCTTCTCATGGCATCTCCACCAGCCAGTGAAAGAAATTGTAAACTTGCTTTGGTGGCATTCACTGGATCTCTTGATGATGCATGTTGAACCCAATCTATCGGCTTCTTTCGTCGGAGAAATACATCTTCAAGTTGGTGAAGTTTAGTGTCCTCGCAAAGCTGGTGCCATCCGGCCTTGAAATCCTCAAAATGATAAAGCTTTATTGGCGTTGTGTTCACTGAATGGGCCATTAAAAGTGTGCCAATCATCGGTGCAATGTGGCCCATTTCCACTTGTTCATTATCTCGAAATATAAATTGCGACGCTCCACTTAGCAAAACTTTGTTAACAAACTCCATGAACCGATGATGCGTTCCCAATGGTTGCAAAAGATTTAAATGTTCGGTTTTCGATTTGTCCAGATATGCTCGAGATTCAATTTCGTTCATTGCTGACACAAATCTTGTTATGGGCTCCCGGACGAATGTGAATGCAAATCTCTTCGCAGTAGAATTCATCATACGAAGTTGCGGGTTATATAGCAGCTGGATGTACTTGTGGCTACATTGATCAGAAGGACAGTTATTTTCTATAAAAGATTGGTGTTCACCTGTTAATATGTGTGCAAATTCATAAATTAAGGAGCGAATATTATCATTGCCATTTTTGTAAATGCGATAATATATTATAGAATCGAATCCTAGCGGATTGGTTGTTTGTTTAGGCAAGTGTAGATTCAAAGCACCGTATGTTTCCTTGTAGAAACCCATATCTTTATCGTTGACTCCAATCGTCGCAGCATTGTTTGCTCCGAATATTTCATCGACGGCTTGATACCATTGATCGATGTGAATCTGGTTCAAAAAGTTTGCGTCGTAACAAAGTTTGTCAATAAGTGATGAGGGATAAATAGCTCGAAGGTTGAACGGTTTTTGTTTCGTAGATGCAATAGGGGTTATCTTCTCCACTTTTATATTCCCTACATTCACTCTAAACAATAGTACAATAATCGCACCTATTGCCATTACATACACGACGTACTTCGTAATGACCATTTTAAGAAAATGATTGATTACTCGTTTGAAAATTGCTGGAAGTGTAGGACGGAAACGAAAAAGTTAATGATCCTATTTTCAACGTTTGATCAGCAACACTTCAATTAAATGTTTTCAAAATACATTCTCCACATGCATGTTTCAAACTTTTCGAACTCCACAATAAAATACTAACTATCAGTCCTGGATAATTACTACCTACTTAACCAATTTTCTGGGACTACCACCAGAAAGATCAATACCATGTTGTCTAAAACTCTATATTTTTCAAATCAAAGAGCTAAAAATTTTATATCTATTCGTTAGCATTTTCAGCAACAATTTCTGGATCAGCTCTGGGTTCAGCAGGACAACTTTCTCCAGCAATATCCTCCGTCATCAAAGGTGTGGCATCAGCCTCTTGGATGGTCACAGCACTGTCATCTGCATTAACATTGACCATTTCTAGTGCAACGTTATCTGTATCATCATTTGTTGCAACCATTTCATATCCTTTACCATCACCGATCATTTCACCTTGTGAAGATTGACTAAACTTCAATCTCAAAACAACGTTAGGCCCTAATTTAGCTTTCATCTTCTTCTTAATATCCAACTGATCAACGCCAAAATCAACATACTCTGAATTGCTATAGAAACCTTTCGTTAGCTCGATTAGAGTAAATCATCAATTACTTACTGGCTCATGAAGTATGTGTTATGTTGCAACTCAACCAAACGAACTGGGGAATCCATCAAACCTTTTTTGAATTTCACAAATACTTTAAAATTTCCTTCAATGTATACATCGCAATCTGTTTGCACTTGATCGCCTTGATGTGACTTTGAATCGAATAACAACTGAGGCAAGAAGTTTGTAATCTTCGACACTTGAATAGAAAAGCTCTTGACAATACCAGCAGGAAGATTTAACACTTCCACACCAGTAAGGTGAAGTTTCGGCTGCTTTGGAATGACAAACTTGCTAGCTTCTTCAGCTGTGACGTCACCAATGTTTCCACTGACACCCCAGCATTCTCTCCACAATTGTTCATAAAAAATGACGAACTTTCTCTGACTAGTGACAGTGAGACCCTTATTGTTGGTTACTCTTTCGCGATCATACAAATTCATTGCTTCAATGGCACTAGGAGCGGAACCAGTTCTAACCAAAAGAACACAGCACATTAAACCAGCCCGCCCTTTCCCAGCCTTACAATGCATGTTCACAACGTGATTATCGTCCTCTTCTAACCACTTTTTTGCTGATTGAGTGAACGCAAACATAGTATCAAGGGGAGGAGTGTTATGATCCTTGAATGGATAGCGCTCAACACGTCCATGGAAAACATCTGGATGATATCCACGGCCGGGTTCGCAACAAAAGTTGTACATTTTGTAATTGTCTTTGTGATACTTGTCCATATAACGTTTGATCTCGTAGCGAGGATTGCGATACATATGTTCCAAGCCATGGGCAGGAAAGCCATGAACAATAATCTTTGGAGTGACATAAGCCATATCCAAATCAAAACCTTCTTTGATCATACGCTTCTTCTTCCCTGAAACTGCCTTTCGGCAGGGGTGGAAGAGAAAGTTGCATGGAATGACACATGCGCAACACCACACTTTGTGACATTTTGATGTCAAAGCCCCATCATCAATATCTTCATGGCGAATCATCTTTGTCTTTGTTTGAGTTGTGTGCGTGTGAACAAACAGCAGATTTGTGTATTGTATCCCATATCTTCTTATTATTATTATTCTCCCTTCATCACCAATTTTGAGAATAAAAACCCATATTTGGAAGGTATCCATCTAAATCCCCATTTTTAATGCATGTCACACTTAATAAAAAAAAAAATCTATAGCAACATGACAATGATGGACAACTGCATCAACAGCAATCCGTTGACAGTGAAGCAAACTACTTCAAAAATTACTCGTCGGCCTTAAACTTGGTAACCCTAGCCTTTCCTTTGCCTGGTCGTTGGGGTTTCGAGTGTGCTTGCGCAGCAGCAGCGGAGGATGATGTTGAAACATTGCTTTTATCAAGAAGATCTTGCTTCACAACACTGTCGATTTCCTCTACATCTCTAATTTCATACAATCTAGAACAAAGTGGAGCGCTCATACATAGCATACCAACAAGATATTACGCTGCTTACTTATCAAAACTGATACCTTGTTGAGCGGCAGCAGCAAGGACAGATGCTTTCGATGATGACATAGTCATTTTCGTTCTAATTGGTACAGATTCGGGACATGAAAAAATAAAAACATTTATCAATATCCCGTCATATTTCTTCAGTTTAGCGGCGATAAAGCTAAATGAACATTACTTCCATACTTAGACATAATTAAATAAAAAGAATACCTTGCATTGTCAACGTTAACATATTCCATCATGGAACATTCTGTATCAATCAACTTTGCACCGACTAAACTAATTGCTTCAGATTCAATCGCCATTTCGATCCAATTACACTCTTCTTGCTTAAAATCTTCAAACTTTTCGAGGACCTCACTCCTCATAGCAAATGGGATAACACCGAGGGCGGAAGCTTTGGTAGCTGTCACTTCGGATGCACTTATCGTCTGCGTGTAATCAAAACTAAGAGTATACCTAATATAATTGTAAAGATGGATTGGAACGGACCTTTTCTTCCATAATAAGTCTCTCAGTTTCAGTGAGAACGCTCAAGTCGAATTCGTTCCGTTGGGATTGTAGATATTGTTCCCAAGTCAGATCGCTGAATTGATTGGCAACATACTCTGTTTTGAAATAACCCAATCCCAAACTTCGTTTCAAGTCTTCTCGTGAACTTGAATAAAGCATCTTGTCTCTAACTCGGCAACCATCCGGCACCCAAGCAACAAGTATCCATTGCTGAGCCTCCAAGCAATTGGTGGAAATATTGAAGAGTGAAAAACATGCTTCAGTTTCACTCAAAGTAGAGGGCAAAACATAATTAAAATCATCATGCGCACCACTTTGCTTTTCCAAAGAATTTTCGAGCACTAATTCTTCCCCGCGTATCTTTATATTTATAATTCGAACAGATTTTGATTCTTGCGCAGCATAAAAGCAATCTTGAATTGCCTGTTGAATGTTCAAGTTTGCCCTGGCCATTGATTACTTCCCTTTCTAATTGTAGAATGTCGAGAATTGTGGAATGGTCACGATATGGGATATGGCAAAAACCATTTGAAAGAGGCTTATCCCATATCTTTTAATTAATGCTACACCCCACACCCAAATCTTATTGCGCAGGCGCACACAGCCCGCGCCAGCAGCCCCATCTCTGCTGGCATCAACAACGACGGCATCATATAGCGCAGCGCGCCTACGGCCTGCTGCTGCTGCTGCCTGCTGGCTGGTGCGCCGCTGTTGAATACCAACTAGATAGTACTACATATGGTATAAAAAGTGTACTTCTGTAAATTAAATTGTTCTCAAAATCAATTTCAAAATTTTAATACTGTATATTGCAATCTTGTTAAGCCATTTGTTACATTCTACGACACAACATACCTTAAAAGATATCCAACAGTGAACGAAAGTATTGTAGACAATTAACCGCAACCTGATTCAGTTGACTGATATGGGATCTCCTCAGGAATTCCACTTGCTCGATTTCTTCTCCATCGTTGTTCAATTGGATCGAAACCTCGCTCCGCAGATTGGTAAACTGCCCAATCAGGAGTTTTAGCCATATAATCTTCACTTGCAAATGACTGCTGTCCATTCGAAGCATAAAATGCCTTGATCAATGCGGTAAATTTAGGGTAATCAATCCAAGTGTACCATTCACCATTGCGCTTAAATTTATCTTCACGTGCTATGAGAATGCAACATGAATGTTCATGCTCTGTGGCGATATTGTACACTATGTCGATAGCATGGCGTTCACGAATTCTCTGACAAATGGTTTCCGCATAACTACAAACATCCTTGTGCCAAGGAACATTTTCCATCGTGAGGGAAGAGGCATCTGACTTGCCACAGTAAGTCACCGCCTTAATTTCAATAAAATCTAAACAACAACATTAGAGAAGAATAAATTTATGAGAGTCGAAGAAAAACCACCACAAAATTATATTACCTGGTAGGCCTGCTTCAATAAGCTGAACGTAGTCTTCAACTTCACTCATGTTCCATGATTTTACTAACGTCATGCGATATACGGTACGCTGCTTCTTCTCTCGAAGAGCTTTCAAGGATCCCAAGAAACGTTCCCAATAATCTTTGAATAGAGGTCGATCAATAGCCTTCAAAGAATCTTTCGTAGCAGCGTCAACAGATACGTATAATTGAGTAACTGGGTCGAGATGTTCAATTCGGTCCGGGAACTGCGCGTTAGTGACCAGGAATGTACTAATCTCTCGAATGTGAAGTTCGCGAAGCATTTCATTTATTCTAGGATACATAATAGGCTCTCCAACAAGAGACAATGCGCAATGCCGCACTGTATGTGCTTCTAATAAACGCTCCGGTTGTACACCAGGAACGCCTTTCATTTCGTGTACCATATTAACATGCAAACGAATAGCTTCTTCGACGATATGACAAGGATCATCTTCTTTCCATCTCCACTCAGTACCGACAGGATTTTTGTGATGGCGCCAGCAGAATACACACTTGTTCGCACAAGCTAAACTTGGTGTTGCCTCCATACATTGGTAAGATGTGATTCCATAGAAGCTGTGCTTATAACATCCACCGCGTCCACGAAGTTGGTTCTTGGTCCAACGACAAAGCTTCACAGCACTGTGACTTCCAATTATTTTGTAACCTTCTTTTGTTAGGGCTTTTCTTTGTAATTTTGTTACCATTTCACGGCGAATATCAAAAATTTCTGACTTCTGCTTTTCTGTATCGGATTTCATTTTGGAAATAGCCGGACCAATTTCCTCAACGTCCACGACAGCTTCATCAATATCATCTATATCAACAAAAGCATTGTTGATGCGATCTTCTTCTTCCTCTTCATCATCTTCAACATTTTTTGAAGTGGTATTGCATTGACAGTCAATTCCTTCATCTTTGGCAGTGCTCGTAGAGCAACATTCGGTTGCCGAAGGGTTCTGATTGATCTTAATTTTTTTCTTGAATGAAACTTCAGTAAAAGTTTTATCCAATGGAAATCGTTGCTCCAATTGCTTCACAACTTTAGAATTCCACTTGTAGAAAGATTGTTCTAAATTGCTATTGTCATCACCGATAGTGAGATCAGTTAGACGACTTGCACCCAAGCGATGTAATTGTTCATCCAATTCACGTGTCTAGCAATTGAAACAAAGCGAACCATTAAAAATACCGAGGAAGTTAAATCATTATTTCTCACCGCTTTGCAAAAGTTTCCGCCATATAGTTCACCCCCTAGACCAAATATACTAAATTCTACTCCACTTAGCACATCTTTGCTCACACGAAAATCAAATGCTTGGTCTTGCACCCAATCAAAAAATCTTTGACATGTCTGAGGAGCTTTACCATCAGTCCATGTTGAACAAATAAACAGAACAATATCTTCTTTGCTCAACAATTCTTCGTTATAATCCTTCAAATCCGAAACAGACACGTGCAAATTGCATTTCTTTTCAATATGTCTTGACAGTGTTTGGGAAAAAGTTCTAGCGGTGCCCGTAGTTGTTCCATACAAGATGTGAATGCGTCTATGTGTTCCATTTGCAGCCGATCTGTCTGGTAAAGGAACATTCACAAGGTCTGAACGATTGTCATTCAACTTCGTTTTCACTCCGAACTTAGCAACCACAAAAATTAAAGCAGTAGCAACAAAAGCAGCTCCAGCCAATGCTCGGGAATCTAAACCAACTTGCTGCATATCCAGAATTCTGTTTGATAAAATGGAAGTGATTCTATTATTACTTACAAGAAGTTAAATTGCCAGTCCAGTCTGGAGTCAGTTTATATATATGGTATAATATAGCGGCGGCGCAGCAGCAGGGCAGGCGCCAGCAGCACAGGCGCTGCTGAGCACAAGGTGAATTGAATTGCTGGTTGGTGATATTCTATCCATTTCCGTCTACTTTTGATTGCCCATATATCCTTCAAATTTTTACATGGTTATACTTCTACAATACCATATCCCTATGGAATGACCATGAAGTTATGGGTTAGATGGATGATTTAGAGCACGAACAAGATAAGAGATGAAAAAAGAGTATCTTTAATTAAAAACACAACTGCTTTTCTTCTACCGCTACGCTTGTAACCGGCACAGTCTTTGCTCTACTCAGGTGGATGAGCGAATATACAATACATGATGAAATATATATTTCGCAAATAAAGCGGTAGTCAATCTTGCAAAGATAAGGCCTCGGTCCATCCCAATTCATGCTGGGACATCAATTGCGGCATCCAGTGCTCGTCGGATTCTAGCATTGCTGAACTTCTGACCACTTTTTGGACATTTTAAACGACTGCAAGCTTACGTGAGTCTATCTTATCCACCCAAGTCAACTCCACTGGAGCCTTTCCCTGCTCTTTTTACGATCTTCTTCTCGCTAAAGTGGTACCACGTTGAAGAATCTGGGGACAGCAGAATACAGTGAACATTCTTTACGAACGTTTTCTTTTTCCTCCAGAAAAACATTTTCTATTTGGTTAACAGTAGAATTTCAGTAGTAGCAAAAAGTTCGACTTTCAATAAATTTGTTGATGCAGAGAGCATGATAATAAATCCATGGTCTTCGCTCACACCAACAACAACGGATAAATCAGTTTACCTCGATCATGGATAACAAACAAAAACCTCATTAAACTCCAATCTATCTCCAAAAAGAAGTGTAATTGTTGTAGATGGATGGTCCCATGCGAGTTTCTACTACAATACAATACAAAATTAAAGCGGAGAAAACGATCGTTCAAAAATGATCCATAATAATATGAACTTACTTAGGGATCCCTTTTAGGGAAGTATTGTACCTCTTAGCGAGAGGCGTTTCGCACTTTTGCGCATGGTCAACTGTATGTGGCGTAGTAAATAATTTACAAAATATAATAAGCACAAATCAGTCACGACGCAGAATACATGTGGCAATTGCGATTTACCATTCATTTGCACTGCCAGGAAATTCTAAACCTATGACATTTCTCATTTGAGATGGCTCACATAATTGCCAAATCTTTGTCGAAATCGTCTTCATGGGACAATAAGTCAATTGGTTCTAGATCAAGCTGTAGCCCATCACGAACTACACGACCACCATTTGCTTTGGACGACGAAATTGATGATGATGTGAGTGTATTGTCTCGTCAATCGATGGAAACAACTGGTTATCGTGTTGGTGGTCCCAAAGAAGCAAGATTGCGTAGAGTGGCACTTCTGTCAAAAGTGAAGGAAATCGACCATCTTCACCCCGTCAAAGTCTACGACGTTCCGCGAACGGCAAGCCCCGAGAAGCTTCAGCAAGCTTTCAGTGAATTTGGTGAAGTCGGGGATGTTTATATTCCAATGGACTATAAAGAACGTTGTGCTAAGAAAGGATTCGCAATTGTCCGTTACACAAGTCCTGATGCACTTGATCGATTAATGGAACATGCTGCTCCCCTTGATTCACCAAGTAGCAGGTCCATATCCTCCTTTCATAGTAGTAGTACACTCAGTATGATAAGTAGACCCAGTACTTCAGAAGGAAAGCCGGTTGCAGTTGATGGAAGATCAGTCAGTGTAGGTCCATTGGAAAAGCAACGTAGCTTCTTCACACGTGGGACAGGATATCTGGGGATTTGTAACGAGCCGGTAGAGGATGGGACGTATAATCGAGACCCAGTTCAAGTTCAACAAGATATATCTTTATCCTCTTGTATGTCGCGCAGTGGATATCCATGGGGTAGTGTGCGAGAACTAAAATTCTTGGCACCTCATCTTCCGAAAGCAGCGTATGAATCATTCACGTTGAAGGTAGAGAACTTGGACCGCTCCATAAGGTAAGTTGGTATTTTGTGTTGCTAATTGATATGATGGATGAACTGACTTTTTCATAGGGCCGAAGAGATTCAAGAAGAATTTCAAAATCGGTACCGTGTTACAGTCTACGTAAATTGTCCCAAGCCTTTGGTTGTTACTCAACAAATTAAGGATGAAAATGATGGCTATGCTTTTGTTCGCTTTGAGGATCGTCGAGACAGAGATTCAGCATTGAAAGATATTTGCGAGGGTAAAATTGTGTTCAATGGCAAACCCCTGACTGGTAAAGAAATTATACCCTCATATTGGCCGCAGGATAGTACTAGAAGATATTACTAACCATCACATACATTGGGTAGTACTGTATTTTGTGCCTTCTGTAAAATATCTTTTCAGCCATAGAAACGGTGTTGCGATTCATGTATATGTTTCAATTTCTTCCAATTGATTTAGAATAAAAACTTAATGTAATAAAGTCATTAAGAGCTAATATTCAACAATCATGCCAACGAAGAAGCACACGCAAAATTACACAACAAATCCGTTATTCCAGAGTGGATAGTGATCCATGAGAAATCAACGAACACATTACTACTATTTGAAATTATATACAACGATTTTTACACATAATGATTTACATTGGAAGAATCATCACAAAAATGAAACATAGGTGACATAAAACTATTTTACACACAGATCCTACTACACTTGCGATCACACGGTATATGAAGCATAAATAATACTAAAAACAATCGCTAATGACAAAATAGTTGTCATGTAGTACACAGCTCTAGAAGTACTAATATTGGAGAACGAGCTACATACCGAGGTGGCATACGATGAGAAAAAAAGGGAACGTCTGCTTTTCTTTGATTGATCGTCATCCTTGCCGATTAACCTTTGAGATTCTATATCATCATCGTTGGTAAGAGTGTTCAAATTGGCAGAGCTCATAAACTCTGTGCAACTCAAGCGATTACGGGACATGGTAACACACTCTGCCGTATTGTCGACCAAATCCTGTACACCTCTTGAAGTATTTAGAAATGGTTCAGCTCCCATCTTGATGAAATAGTAATTGCAACATAATATAGAAAGAATATTTCTTCCTGCACCCTCAGAGGAGGACAAATGGCGCTTCAAAAAAGCTGGATCCCTGTGTTTAATAATCGCATCCTGCATGAACAGTAGATAAAAATGGTATAATTTCGTAACAACCAGATAACATACTTTGTAATTCTCGGCCATTTGCTGTAAAATAATGTTTCTCTCATATTTCCAAGCGCGTTCACGGGCTGCAAGACTCATTTGATGGCGAAGCCTTGAATCAACTACAATTGATCTTGTTGCTTGGTAAAAAGCTTCAAAATCTCCAGCTGGACAAGTAAGTCCATTGACGTTGTGTTCCACAAGATGTTCACCACATTTTGCTTCAACAACACTAGGACAACCACTAGAAAGCGCTTCCAGTGTAACATTACCAAATGTTTCAACGTCACTAGGAAACAGTAAAACATCTGATGAAGCATATGCTTCACCCAAAGCAGTACCAGATAACCAACCACAACAAGTGACATTTTTCAATTTAGACAAATACTTTTCGAATGTTCCACTACCAACCACTAATGGCTTTATAGGCAAACCTTCATCTTGTAAACGCTTTACCACAGCCAACCAAATATCTGGTCTCTTTTCGGGAACAATTCTGCTCACCCATAATACTACAATGTCATTTTCTGAGATTCCCTTAGATGCTCTAAATGCTTGAGATCTTCTTTCGGGGGAAAAGATATTCATGTCCACACCTCTTCCCCATTCCTTCAATTCACTTGCAGTGCCGTAGCCCCATTCGTCACGCATTTTCTTCAACATCTAGAAGAATAAGAAAAATTGTTAACTCCACAATTGTTCCCATGCAAATGTCTTACATAAGGAGTCGGAACATAAACTGTTGGCATTTGTTCAAAGAAGCCTTTCAAATAACGATGAAATCCAGGACCCAGTATCCACTCCAAAAAGTAATACTTCAAATAATCGCAATAATTTGAGTGCCATGTTCCAATATACGCAATGTTGTGCTTCTGACACCAGCGAATACCATCTAACGCAACAAAATCAGGAACAGTGAAATGCACTATATTTGGCTTATATTCTTCTATTTGCGAGATGGTATTGTCATCCAAACCAACTCCAAAAGAGTAGTCTCCGGCATGATTAAATGGAATCTTTATTCCAGGAACAATGATGATGTCCTTCGTCTGTTGTGGATCAATATTATCAGGAACAGTGCTTAAGATCTTCACAGTTGCCCCACGCGATCTCAAATGTGATTCCAATCGCCGTATTGTCAATGTAACACCATCCAAGACGAAATAAGTCGCAGTAAAAATCAATATCCGTAAATCTGAATCCGCCGGTCTTGATGCATTGATTGAAGGTGAGCCTAATTCAACTCTATCTTGCTTCATTGATGTGGTCATAGTGAGGATGTTATGACTGACTCGAGATTCCTTTCAATCAAATGTAGAAGTATCAAACTTCTCACTTCTCATGTATTGTAAATGGTACCACTAATAAGCGCTTACTGCTTTAATAAATAAATGGCAAAATGGTAGAAGTATTTTTTTCATAACTATAACTACCTAGGCATGGGTTCTTAAAATAAAACCCATTGTGCAGTTTCATAGTCAGTCAGAACTAGGGGCCCGTGGGGCTTGGTCCAAAAGCTGCTATGTACGCGGGCGGTCTTCGGGCGCGCCAATAATGGCGCCGCCCGCGACCACCCACCGTTCGTGCTGTCGCCACTCAAGTTTCTGATGAAAAAGCCACGGGAAGATCGCCCCAGGGCAAAATAAAAAAAAATAACAATCGAGGCGACAGAAAACAGAAAACAGAAAGCAGAAAGCAGAAAGCAGAAAACAGAAAACGGACAAATAAAGGGTGTCCATTAGCAGCTTTTGGAATTAAACCCATCTGAAAGTGATTCCTCAACTGAATCATCATTTGAGGAAATGCTTATCTTGTAGGGTTGTCA
>JACCEA011634707.1_pt1 | contig 19119 bp, 10 predicted proteins | sample 7449851 | NCBI WGS metagenome assembly JACCEA01 (sample SAMN15323453, study PRJNA562643) | freshwater metagenome | isolation source: river surface water | place: USA:Blue River Watershed | collected 2017-08-18
AAAGAATCAGACAGTGGTAGAAAGAAAGGTGATAATGACAATAAAAAGAAGAACAAGAAGAAATCTTATTATTTTGTAGATAAACAAGATGCTTTGACGCCAAGTATAGACTTGGGACGACACAACGCTGAAGTTACGAGGGATTCACGAGAAACGAATATTATCAACCACAGTGAGGTTGTCTCTAGCGAAGAACGATGTGATCAAGTCAACATTACTGTACATACTGAGAGTTCACAGAATACGGAATTATTGACAGAAGAGAGTAGTTCTAAAAGACACAGCCCTGTACCTGTAGTGTCCAGAGATGCTGGACTTTCCAACACTGAAGAGATGAAACATGACATCAATGCTCCACCATCCCTATCTCATCCCAGTCCTATGCAACAAATACATCATGTAGATGTAATAGATTATCATTGTCCAGCATCAACTGAGTTGCTTTGTAATCACTTTGAAATTGCACGAGGAGATAATCTATCTCCGATTGAAATCAAATTCGAGAATCTCTCTCTTACTATCCCAATGCATGTTAGTCGTAGTAAAGAAGGTAGGAAAGGTAAATGGCAACAATGGGGACAATCAACAGCAGTGATAGCACTATTATGGACACCTGTAAAATATTTGATAAAACTCTATTATATCGTGACATTGCAATGGTGGAGAGAGAGACACAGCCAACCAGTTTCTACGGATGCGAATCAAACAAAGGGAAAAGAGACAGAAAATGGAAAACAAGCGACAGAGAAGCCTCGTGGTAAAGTGATCTTACAAGGGGTTACTGGTAAAGTAGAACCTGGCAAAGTATTGGCAATCATGGGTCCCTCTGGTGCTGGGAAGACGGTCTTACTCACCACGTTACTTGGTCAACAGAATAAAAGTTGGATACGGGGAGGATTGTTGTCTATTCATGGTAAACGTTCACATATTGGTGAGGATGAGGATCAAACAGGAATGAGAAGTGATAATGCAGATTTGCGTGCATATCGTCACGTTATTGGATATGTTCCCCAAGAAGATATTATGTTACGTGAACTTTCAGTGTATGACAATATTCTTTATTCAGCTCTAATACGTCTCCCACATCATTGGCAGTTTGAAGAGAAACAACGACATGCATCCACTGTAATCGCAGCATTGGAACTCACGGAAGTTCAAGACTTAGTTATTGGAACAGAGTTAAAGCGAGGGATAAGTGGTGGTCAACGAAAACGTTGTAACATTGGAATCGAATTAGCTGCAGCACCAGCATTATTGTTTCTTGATGAACCAACATCAGGTCTAGATAGTACCTCAGCGATGCATATTTGTCAAGTATTGAAGGATCTCGCTCATATCTCATCGCTATCAATTGCTATGGTTATTCATCAACCAAGAGTTGAGATATGGCATGCATTGGATGATTTGCTCTTACTTGCACCAGGTGGTAGGACAATTTATCAAGGTCCACAAAGGCTAGTCATGCATTATTTAGAAACACATGGTATACGTATGCATGGAGGTGAATCAGCACATATTTCAGAGCATGTAGAAGGAGAAAGTAATCGAAGTCATACGAGCATATCAACAACTCCAATATCACCTACGAATGATAATCCTGCTGATGCGTTAATGGATTGTATTGCTGATGAAGCAAGTCTTTTAGTAGATCTTTGGCAACGAGATGGTCCTGCCACAGTGGAGAGTTTGCGAGAAAGGGCAATGACTAGTTCTTTAATGACTCCGTTAACAGTGCATAGTCCACCTACAGTTACCCACCATTACCACGCTCATCGGCCACATCATCCACACAAAACTGTGCTATTACCAAGACGACGTATTCTATCGACCGTAAGTAAGGAAGAGATCTTACCATTTCACTCATCATCTCGTAGACATGGTGATGCTTCCGAGAGACAAAATAGACAGCGACAAAATATTAAGTTACGAAAACAATTACAGAAATCTGACAAGAAAGAGGATCAACATTCTGGATGCGATGATGGTGGGTATTTCCATGAAAGCTTCTATCTCCATGAGACCTCCTTTGCGTGGATAAGTGAAAAGAGACAAGAAGAAGAGCTCAATAATCAAAAGACACATCCTGATAATCATGATAATGATGATATTCGAATCATTGCTTCATTTTCAACACAAGTTTATTTATCATGTAAACGTTCATGTTGGAAACAAATTGCTAATTGGAATACTTTTGTATTAGAAATAGCATTAGCAATATTTGGTGGTGGTGTAATGGGCAGTCTAGTCAATCTCATGTATCAAGGAGTATTAAAGAAACCATATGTTTTACTATCACCAACACCTGTTGAACATCTTATATTCTTATTCTTTTTCTCTGTAGGTTTAGCGGTATCTTTAGCTGCTGCTAGTGTTGGAGTATCCGTATTTGGAGAAGAGACTGCAATCTATCGACGTGAAGTACTTGTTGGACATAATCATTTGGCCTATTATCTCGGTGTAACAATTGCACAAACACCAAGACTTCTTTTAAATGGTTTACATTTTGCATGGTTATGTCATATAATAAGACAACCATTAACACCATTTAATATGTTTTTTATTATAATATTTTTAATATATTTTGCTGTATATGGTTTAGCAGCATTTGTAAGTATGTTAGTCGAAAGACAAAATGCTGCTTTATTAGCCGTTGTATTAGCATTATTATTAGCACGTATGACAAATCGTAGTGAAATACCAGAGCGTGTACAATGGTTTTCTGCATCGCGTTGGGCTGCAGAAGCAATATTTGATATTGAAACCAAACCATATCGTCATATTATGCAAGTAGAGGAATACTCCGCACCTGATGCTGGTTATACATTGGGAAGAATACCTTTTGATCTTGCTATGATGTTTCTTGTTGGTATATTCTATCGTGTACTTGCATTGATATCAATGTTATGGGTAAATAGGCGTATCTTATCATTCCCAGTGTGGGAAGGTATACAAGGGTTAGTGATGGGTGGATCATCGATGAAGAGAGGTACTACAAGTAGATCGAACAATAGACGTAACCATTCGAATCCGAAGATAACCTCAAGTTCTCAGATAAAGGGTATTAACAAAGATAGCGATAAGAAAATTGAAGAGAATGATTGTGAGTATACGATGTTGGCTAATGACGCTGTTGATGGAGATGATGGAGATGGTGAAATGATGGTGATTAGAGAATCGGACGAAGATCGAATTAGTGATGATGTTGCGATTGCTGTGGAAGAAGCGTTGAAAGCGATAGATTCACAGCAACAGCAAGAAGAAGATGCATTGGACCCACAAGTTAATGCCGTATAGAATTTAGTATTGTACATGTTGGTCAATGAATGAAGTGCATGCATAGAATACATATTATAACAACTTCATAGTATTGTAATGTCTGTTTTTGTATATAGATCATATTATTTCTGTTGTGTCTATATATGGTCATATCTACATTGAAAGTTTCTACTTGGATGAATTGATATTATCAAGAGAATTTAAAAAGAATTTAGTAGTGTGGCGTATTGTTTAGCATCCACCGTAGTTTAATTGATTTCGTTCATGGGTTAAGATCACTCCATCTGCAAATTTAAAATGCAAAGGGGTATTCGTAACGAACGGGCGAAAATAAGAAGAAATACATAAAATCACCCAAGCCAGTGTACATCGCAAAGAAAACATGAGAACGCATGGGAAGTAATGACTAAAACCAAAAATCACAACATAATGGAGTACTTCAACAAGATAGAAACATTTGTCATCAGTTTACACTCATATAACTTACATTTCCACTATATAACACAGTTGGCTCAAATGTGCTATGGCGGAAAGCTCTTCCAACTCATCCAACGAAGTAAGGGCGATTTAAGCTGCATTGTAATTATGATTAGTGGAAGAGAAGAAGAACTATAAAGCAACCCATCTTCAAAAAATAATAATGGAATAGTAAATCTTCCACGATCAATACAACTCCGTTGGTATTTCATCTCTATCAAAGGAGTACTATCGATAAAGTATGTTTACAAGCCACTTTCATGAAACAATCACGTTGTAAGATTTCAATGCAGCCATCGTTTTATATTTACTTGAATCATCAGCTTCAGTATGTTTACAAAATTGTACCAAAACGTATTGTTTATAAAAGCACTAAAAGAAGCTACTGCTATTTGGTGTTCACTATTGCTACCATAACTTATTGTAGATTACTTTAGCATACAAGCATTAATAACTGGACTACTTTGACTCTTGTATTAACCATCTAAGGATTTGTCCTAGCCCTCCAAGTAATGATATGGCATCATTACCGTATACCAAGTCCACACCATCCTCAGCCTTAAGTTTTTCATAAAGATTGGGTGCTAGAATAATGCATCGTATATCTGTAATACAATGACCACCTTTCAAAGACAATTTTGCTTTGTTCTGTTTTAGACCATTGAATTTGAGCCATTCAGCCTTTTGAGCTAACTTTTCCAATACTGCGTGATGTGTACCGCCAGTGACGTCAATCAGAACCAACTCATTTCTTTCACTCACAAAAAATAAGTCAGCCATTGGATTCCTTTTTCCATCCTCAACATTCACGTGATTGTGATCTCTGGTCTCGTCAGCATAGTAAAAAACATTCTTCTCCATGTGTTTTAAGAAATTCTTGTCCATTTTTGTGTCGGTGCCTTTCAATAGTCTGTCGCAGACAAGATTTGTGCAATTGATTTTGAATGTTAGCCCCGGGCGAAATCGAATGGATCCCTTTACCGCACTTTCAGTTGCCAATGCCCAAAAGTAAGCGTATTCCAGTGGCGTGGATGAGAGCAGATCCCTATCCTCCGAGATAAGAGCCTTCAAAAATAAGTCTCGTCCTATATTGTATGGATCATATTTCGGATCCTCTAACTCCAGTAAGCCATCCAAACTTATGGTAACCAAACCATTGGGCTCGATCACGATGATATCACGGTCAATACGTTCCTGAAAGATCCACTGGTCACCTTTGCCCTTGTCATTTGCACCTACCAACAGTCTTGCTGCATAATTATTGCTCTCAACTTTCGAACCTAAATTGATTTTGCACAAGTTATTCAACGCGACGAGCTTATCGCTCAAACAAGTATGATTTTCTTCTACTATCCTTTGAAAGTTGACTAAGAAATTGTCAGCTATCTCGTTTATGCCTCTTCGATGTATTGCGCGCATCATACCCAACTCTTTTATTTTCATCGCCAACCGAAAACGCAACGTACACCACAATCTTTGATCAACTGCAGATGTTAAAATGGTATCACCCAAATTTAGCTCAGGTATGCGATGTAGTGCTTGATCAATATCAAACGGGGGGAGAGCGACTGGGAAACGGCAAACTCCATAAGAAGATGCAGCCGGAAGTTCAGTTGGTGGTCGGGTATATGTAGCAACAACTCTACTGTATGATAATGAAGCAAGTACTTCCATAGCACCTTTAGAGAATGCAGCTGCGGCATTGGATCTTTCTATATCTGGATACTCTCTGTCAATAATCTTTCCATGTTCATCAAGATGGAACCATATGTATGCATCAGCACCTAATTTCTCATTCAGAAACGCCTTCAAGTCATTCGTGCATGATTGAACTGAAGAATTGTTGAGCGATGCTGCTTCGACTATTGGTATGGTAGTCCCCCATTGTCCTTCTAGTAGATTTTTCACACACTGAACCATGAAAGACGCGCCTTGTTGCTCTGCAATTTCGGGTAATGTTGTGCAAATCTGATAGGGCTTGGCTTTGAAAATTTGCCCACCATTATTGGCAAAGGGGATATATAGATAATGGGTAGCTATTTTGCTCTCTAGAAACGCAGGCAGCACCGATGAAGACTTCCCAGAGGCACTTGGCGCAGATAAGTATCGTACGGCAGTTCTGGATGTTGGCATTGATTGATCAATTGATTTGGACATCTTTTGTAAATCTTCAGGTCGGACTAAATAGTCCACGGTATATAAAGGCAAACACAATGTCGCTTCCTTTCCGGAACCTTCAGAGTCAAATCGCCGGACCGGCAAATGGCGGGCGTAAGTGTCGAAGTCTTTCAATAGGGGTACATTTGAATCGGCCATTGTTTTCAAAAATTTGTCTTTGACTTTCAGCTGAACAGAACTTCTTCTAAGGTCAACACTGGTCACTGAACCATTGGACCTATCGAAATGTTATATTGTAAAATAATGATACGATGTCCAATATATAGAGTATGGTACTCACTGGTCAACATCCCAGTGGAGAATGGCAGCAACCGGGATTTTCTTTTTAGTTGATAACTATCAAGGAGTACAGAATATTAGCATAAAAACCGCCGAAATGCACTTTTCATCTCACTGGGACACCATGAAGAATAATATTCTTCCTGTCGAACATGGTAATACGAGGAATTCTAATTCCTCGCAAGGAAGGAGTGAAGAAGGAGACCGTCAGTTGAACGTGGACGAGGATATCAACCAACACAACAAGAAAGACAATGAAAGTCATCGTTGCAACCAAAACTTAAATCCGAAACAACGAGAGAAATCAAAGGGGGTACCAACAATTTTGTTTTGACAAACATGGTTTGCGTATTTGCTTAACTTTCGGATGCTGCATAGCGAAACTCACTAATTCGACATAAATAGTCCAATCGGAATATTTTTGACGGTGCTCAATGAGCAAGTTCTTTCTTTTCTGGTGCGTAGCAAATCAAATATTTATTATCTCTTCTCACCTTTTGATGTTCTTGCTGTGTAATGCGCTCATGACTCTCATATAGTAATGTACTTTTTATTCTCTCTCTCTTCTGCTATTGAGTCACCTATTTTATGTCGCAAAATCACACCGTCTGATTCATATCCCCATCACCAAAATTAGAAGTTGAATATTATGAAAATTAGCCATATCACACGACATCCTATCTTTGAGTACCACAAATATGGCATATGATTTCGGGTCGATTGATATGGCTAATTTCCTAGTTTTGTCAAACGGGTTATTCTATCATTGTCAGTGATTTCAGTGAAAATTTACAAAATATTTTGTACTATCCAGTGAGACTGTGATTATGAGGCTGAGCGTGTTAAATGCAGGAAATCTCTCTATGTGGAATGTTTTCTCATCATCTATCGTATAATTTTATGAATTCACATCACGAAAGCTCTATTTTTCATGCCCTTTTTACCTCTGCAACTTTGTGTATGATTTCTTTGAGCATTGGTTGCTTCTTTGGTCTCTTTGTGTTGTATTTGTAATTGTTTTGCTTCACACGCTATTGCTGACTTGTAGAACCCTGACATTCCAAGGATTGCTAAAGTGATGTTTGTGCACTTTCATGTACATGATTATTGAATGTCCAATAAAGAAGAATGATCACACTGCGTGGCGCTGGTGTAATTGTTTTATCTAAAATTTTAAGGAGTAAGCATAACGTAGTCCCTTCAATCAATTAAAAACAACTATCTGTCAGGTCTAACATAAATAAACAACCAATGACAATCAATCAACACATATTTCAACAATATCCTTCTATGTACAACATGACTCTGCGAGGAAAGAACTGTAAGCTATTCACAACATAAATATACAATGAGGTTGATAAAACACAAATACAGAAGGATAACAATAGCATATCTTTAACCAAAAATACATTTCTAATCATCTTCTTCCGATTCATTCTCTCCCTCTTGGCCACTTAATCTCAGAATAAATCTAGCTGGGACTCGACGAGCAGGATTCTTGCCAGTCTCATCCTCGTCATCATCAAATTTTACAATCACATCCCACCCACCAGTATTATTGTTATTAGTTGGTGGTTTAGGATTCTTTGCCACGACTGCCGGGTAGAAGGAAGTGGTCTCCGGAAAGACTGCGAGAACACGATCACCACGACGCAAGTGAGCACTTGAATCTTCCAATCGCCGAACATCGTGGAAAGGCATATTCATAACACGATTAGCATCATCTTCATCTTGAACGGTATACACTTGAGACTTAGGATCAAAGTCAATTATATTACCGAGAATCCATGTTGTTTCCTCAGACTTGGAGAGTTTAGCAGCAACCTGTGTTAGGATGAGAATGTCAGCAAATACATACATGAACCGTGTAAATATTTAATTTCTTACCTGTTCACCTGGGTAAGCTGGCTCACGGCTCATTTGATCACGATTGCGTTTTCGAGAGTTGCTGGAAGTATTTGGGAAGAATGATGGATTATCGGCTCCTGCATAGCAGAACTTATCCACAAATTTGTCGACAATCACTTCTTCCACCACACCAGTGGCCTCAAATAGTCTCGCAGCATAGACAGCGAGCTCAAATCGGGTCGCATTAGGCTTTGGTTCAACTGTGGAAGAGGGGAGTAAAGATATGTGGGAGAGAATAGTTATTGAAACTTACATCCATAGTACTTGATGATCTTTCCAAGGGTACTTTTCTGAATAAGCCACACACACGAAATAATGTCAAAATCTTCAATACACCACAAATAGGCTGTCAACTAACCTTCAGCTTGCGGAAATCCACCCCCACAGAGTGCGGATACTTCAAGGCGGCTGGAGGAGCAGTGTCCATTATTACTTTTAACCACAGAAAACAACACTTCTTGATGAAAGGACAACAAAACAGTTGGCAAGAATCTCAAGTAACTTTCAGTTCTTGAGACGACTTCACACTTCACCGGCAATACCTTTGATCTTCGATCACAAAAATTGAATTGCCAGTCGCAAGAAAGAGGAGTGGGCGAGAATCAAAACGCAACGGCACCGTACGCATTCTTCCGTACGGGAAACCTCTAAATATCCTAATCCGCAACCTAAATATTCAAAACCACTGCATTGCCCAAAATGTTGCTGTTGCGCCTGCTGCTCTCTGCCGGTGGCGTAAGCACACACAGCAAAAAATTTGCATTATTGCTTTGCTTTTTCGCGAATCAACAATTTGCTATGCTATACAGTCCCTTTTGACATCGCCAAGCTAAGTTTTCACTGTCTGTATCTTGTAGTACTTGCTTGTGATTGGTAGTAGTGAGTAATGCAAGCGTAATTTTAAGTTGTACAACGTATGTGTAACGTTTATTCTTGTTCTGTTTGTTGACCTGTCCGTTTACCATAACATGAACATATAAGACTTCTGCAAGAGATGAATCCTCATTCAATTCAACAGGAAAGTTGGTTGTTTGGTCCTCAAACGATCCTGGATCAAGCATTTCTTGAAGATGTAGACCCAAACCTACGAGCGAATCTTCTTGCGGAACATATGAACTTCTGTGAATCTGAAAGAAAATGGAACACGCTTGACCAACCAGTTCAACTCGGAATACCCACATCATCGGTAGTGGAAAGGGAACAACAACATTATACTATACCAACCAGGGAGATATGGTGTAATAACCGTGAAGCACATAGGCTGCCACAAGATTTCGATGAGGTATCATCGTTATCTTCATTTGAATCTCGAGATGAAGTTATTGATATTGATAAATTGGGAGAGAGCACACCATTGGTAGCATTATTGGATGTGCAATATGATGATGATGAAGATGAAAATGCTCACCTATCGACGATTAAACGTGGTCGGTCAATATCACCCGTTTCCAGCGGAGAAACCTCTGGCAGTGGAGATCCCTTCCCTCCTCACCCTTTTCATCAGCAATTCCTTTATCATCAACAGCAACTTCGATTAAAAGATCTAGCAAAGCGACCACGTTTATTTGAACCGCTTTCTTTACGTGTCTCTATATATGAGAAATTCATCGCAATGTATGAGGAATGTCTCAATTATAGTCACAGTCATAACCTTGTCAATTATGTGTTACATCCATTGGTACAACCTGATGTTATTCGTTTGACTCGGGCATGGATGCCAACTGTTTCCACGCCAATGGGTTTAACGCCATCAACACATCAACAAATACTCAAGCCAACGCAAATGATTGAATCAATAGGTCTAGACTACATGATTGCTGATGCAGAGAGTGTCTTTCAAAATTTCCCGCAACATTTCTTTAAATTTGCGAATTTGAAGATTTATAAGACTCCCTCCTACGTCAAGCTGGTGGTGTCATGGATACTTTTCTTGCAAGGGTTGCCGAATCCAACGGACGTGACAACGTCTGGAACAGCTGGATTTTCAGAATCTGCGATATCAAATGTGCAGTCTTCGATTGGTGAGAGTGATGGTGTAGCAGTCACTGCAGCGACAACTATACCACATGAATCATCTGGCCCATCATCCACAATATCATCCTCTTCGTCATCATCTTCTAGCCATTCCTCATCATCTTCATCAACAATGTTGGACGTTAGACCGGAAGAATTTCTTTCTGAAGAAGTAACAGATTTACCTCCCGAATTAGAAGATGATCAAGATGACGACGAAGGTGGATCGATTAAGGATATTTCAGATTGGGTGGCTCCATTAGATCCACAACTTCAACAACAGCCACGTGCTAAGTTAGTTGGTTATAATACAATATTCTTTGATAACGACGGTAAGATTACTCAAATTTGGTCAGATTATACTACCGTAATGTACTAAATTTCTTTCATATCAGCAATTCGGTCATTCGGTGAGATATTTGCTGTTTCTACGGTTCCACTATACTCTACTCTAATTAGTATATTTTTTTGTGCTATATGTGTATCAATATGTTTGTGTGTACGTATCTTCATATTATATTTGATTTCGCTATTATGCTGTAGTTGTATGATTATCGATTGAGTTTTGACACACAAGATCATCATATCCTCTTGATAAGACATACCATTCCACTACTCTCCCTCTCATTACTCACTCTCTGACAGCTCTTTCGTCCTTATGTTTCGTCATATCCCATATAGCTTCGATCTACATTATATTGATGTCATTTCTCATTGAATGTGTTTAGTGTGTTAACTATCGAATTATTGTGCGTATAATAAGATGATGTTGTTTCAAAAACCATCTTTTGTTGCGTTCAGAGCTTAGCAAAATTTCTATTCAACGCGCTGCTGTTGTTAACGTTCACTGGTGCTAGTTAGTATAGTGTAATATGATAATTGATTCATTCTATGCACAGATAATAAGAATCCTAAGTATGTTTTTGTGCTACTATTTGTTTTTCTTCCAATTGACCTATCATATTCAATCAGAGTTAATTTTTATTTTGAACCTCACATATCCTCTCTCTCCCCTTTAATGTGTTTCCCTGTGTTGACTATCCGATGGTCTTCAGCACAGCTCCACCTTCCGGTCTCTATTTTTCTACTTTCTTCCACTATTACTATCTTCCTCCATGTATTTTGGGTAATTTTTTAGTCATTTATGATGTTAGTGTATTGTCATGTACCTTGCTGTTGCAAACTATCACCCGAACATATTATTGCACTATGCCTTGCTTTTTCGTTGACTCCATGTATTTCTGTGTGCCAAGCTCAGTAGAATGAAGTCAGTAGGTAATAATTGCCCAAGTTATCTGTGTATTTGTGTAATGTCTCGGCTCTTCTTTTTTTCTCTTCTTCCTCGTTTGTGGATTATTTGTTATTATTGATGCGGACATTGGTGAGTTAATATGCTGTCGAAGCTAGTGCTTGTCCTCTGCTCAATGTGGAATAAGATATTGACGGACATTGTTGTATTTTGATGTTGTCAATTTTTCTGCCATTGAAAGTGTACACTTGCGGTTCATATTACAAGTTAGTATTGTGAGGACCAAGACGTGTTAATGGTTGAGTCCAAAGTTTGTTCACTATTTTTAAATATTTGGCGAATCTGTTGCTGTGTGTGTGGTTTTCGGAGGTTTCACATGTTCATCCCCCTTCTATCGGTCCCAATTGTTGTGTACGTGTGTTTTTTGCGTAGATACCTTTCATAGGTCAACCTTTTCTGTATGAATGTGATGATCCACTCGTGCTTCGTCTATCACTTCATCTTTGTTCTTTCATGGAAATATTGGTGAAGAATAAGTTAGAGTTTGGATATTATGAGATACACTATTTAAATCTTCCTCTTGATATATTAAATATGCAGACTTGATTAATACACTGAAGGTATGACAAAACGAGACTCAACAATTACACAACAACCTCCTATCTAGAGCCTGTTGAAATTAAATACCTTTCACCCAGAGTAAATATTGCTGAGAGCAAAATATTCAATAGACTCAGCAAGAATAGAATGAAACCAAACAGAGAATTTTTTAAGATTGAGAACTTAAAAGAAGTCATTGATATTATTGAGAATCATCAATAATATGGATTGGTGTGAATATAGGAAAGAAATTCAAAAGTCACAAGTTGAAATCCGTAAAGTGAAAGATTTTAAGAATTTGAGGATAGGATAAAGAAACAAGAGCAGAAAATAGCTATGAATGAAAAATAATTGAGCGAATAAGAAGTTCTTCACAAGTATTAATGTATTACACATGAAGCAATTAACAAGCTATGCAATTATTATTATGACTCGGAATTGCTGGGTACTTTTGGTCTGCTCCTATGAGTGGAATTATCTGAATAATCCTTTTATTTCGGTTTGGTACCAAAGCCTAGTTCAACCAATAGTTGTTTCAAATTTTCTGTGGTCAATGCTGGTGATCCTAAATCATCAGACGAACGAGTTCATCAACTACATCCAAAGAAGAATGTAGAATAAAGAATAAACAATACTAACCTGGAGGTGAAATTTCTTGAAAGTCACGAAAATAGTAACTGGTAGTTGAAGTGAGAGATGCAACTACATTCCCTCCGGCTGGTTGCTCAAATAGAAAGCCACCTGCAACTCTCCAGCCTGTTCGGACCTTGTTCTCTACCCACTACACGTTAACATGACTCTCTAACGTGATACTTAAAGATTTATGTTCTCCTCTTACAGTACACTAACTGTAATAAAGGCACTCATCATAATCAATCAGGCGAGAAGAAATGGATTTGGGATTGTCTAGAATATTTTGACATTGCCAATTCAATTGATGAGGGAAAGAATTAAATGAGCAACGCCATTATCCCAAAACAAACCTCCAAACCTCCAAACCTCCACAACTACTAGTGCCGTTGTGCCGTTATTAAAAAAAAGAAAAAATATTGTAGACATATCACTCAAAATGATTTCTCTCGATGGACCTCCTTCTGAGATATATTTTCCAATTCGTGAAGAAGATGAAATCACCGTGAGTTCCCTATCAACTTCTGATAGTTATCACGATTTTGACAAGTCAGTGGTTGATCGAGAGGTTCACCGCGAAGAGCTGAATTTAATTTCCAACGGAAACACTCAAAAGAAACTGAGAAGGAAACATTCCTCAATTATCAGTAGTAACAAAGTTATTACCAGTGATGACAGTGAAACTTTGAACCACCAACAAAAACGACGGCAATTTAAAGTAGTAAAACAACAGCATATTGATGAACCTTACTCTCTTCGATTCTCAATCTACGAAAAGTTCTTAGTAATGTATGAGGAATGTCACAATGCAAGTTCCAGTGCTAATCTCATTCAGTACGTTATCCATCCTTTGGTCCGACCAGATGTGATTCGATTGCAACGCGCTTGGGCGGCATCAGTAGCACCATCATGTGGTAGTGATGCACAATCTCAAGTTCAAATTCTTAAACCGGTCCAAATTACAGAATCGATCGGACTTGACTACATGATTGCTGACACAGAGAGTATTTTCCAAAATTTCCCAAACCATCTCTTTCAATTTTTCAATATGAAACTTACGAAAACAGCATCCTATGTTAAGATGGTAGTCTCCTTTGTTGCCTGCTTAGAAGGATTACCGGTTTCATCACTAAGAGAGGGCGAATCATCGAACGGAGTCGCATCAGTGTCTTCGTCCGGCAATGCATCCTCATCAGTCCCAGCAAATGATTTCCCGCATGAAATAAGAATTGAACAGCTATTATCTGAACAAGTAACAGAGATGCCACCAGAACTTGAAGATGATCAAGAATATGATCCCATCAAGAATATTGGCGACTGGGTGGAACCCATCAATCCTCAACTTCAACCGCGTATGAGACTTGCTGGATATAACACTATATTCTTCGAAAATGATAGCCGTATTTCGCAAGTATGGTCTGATTATACCACCGTAATGTACTGACTGTTATTTATATTGCTTCTCATGTGGTTGGTTTCCGCACCACACTGAGTATATTGGATGTCGTTTGTTCTTCTGTTGCTTTTTTCTTTTTTGTTATAATATTGATTATAATCACCATCATATTTGAAATTTATTCCCTGTAGTTATTATGTTATATTGGTTAGGTTCCTTCTAATTGTAGTGGTCATTTATTTTGAATGCTCGACTTGCTTGAATCATAGATAATTCATATGATATTTCTTATGTGTTGGTAGTAAAAGTCAAGAGAGACGAAGATTTGAAAATTATTGATTACCAAATGTAGTTATGTATACAATGCTAAATTAATGTTGATTCTCATTTATTCTCTACAAACAACAAATTCTTATAAATAGAAGTGTTCGGTTCCATTCGAGCAAAACTGCACCGATGCATACAATAGTAAGAATATCAATTTGGGAGAACTGCTAATTCTGATCAAAAAGGTCCTCTACTTGGTTAGACCCTCCATTGCGGGAGAGTTGATGCCACCAATGTCCACTCGTTATTGAGATCAGTCTTGTTATACACCGATATCTCAGTCCAGTGCTTTGGATCTTGTTCATTGCCGATATATGTATCAGTTACTTTACCACGAGCAACTCCTTTCCATTTCTGGGTTTCAATCGTATATTGGATGGTAATTTCACTCTTTTCACCGGCTTCCTCCTCTCTCATCGCCGACACAATGCTTTCACTTTCACCTCCTTCTTTATACCAATCCTCTGAATAGGTTCCACAAACTCCAATTTCTTGAAGAGTCTGCTTATCATAGCTGTCAGGAAACTTCATATAACCTGCATCAATTTCATCTTTGTTGAGATATGGAAATGCAATTTCTGGTCTCCACTCCATTCGATGTTCACCTCGCTCCTCATTGAACGTTACGTAGGTGGTTCCAGCAAAACCTGTTTTTTTCTCGGTCTTGCCATCAGCGGGTACTCGTAAATCAATATGAAAAGCTGGACCTTGAAACCACCAAACCTCAGTTGTAGAATCAATGGTTCCGTTACTGCGGTAGATAGCCTTCCTCCGCCACAAACCTTCATAAACCGGAGGAACAGTTCTTTCCATGCTGTTAAGAGATCTGTTCAAAACCAATTTGTTATGCCTCAATTGTCTAGCACTCTGAACACTCCAAGACCACGATTTCATACCATTTACAATTCCATCAATCAATCAATATAAAAATTTTTTTTTGATGTGGGGGATGAGACCCAAATTTTCCCACTGGCTCTGGTGCTGCGCCTGCTTGCTGCTCTGCTCTACTGGCTGCCGTTGAGGCCGCATATATTCCCAGCAGCGGCGCCTCCGCCGGCCACAGCGGCAACGTGCTGTGCAGGTATCAATATATATATGAGGCCGCAGCAGAAGCGCTCAGCGCTGCGAGGGATGTGGTTGAAAACAGTTCCGTTAATTCTACTGATGGTTGCTTTGAATTAAGTTGCGGTTTTAAATATATTATATTTGGAAAATGTTTACTTCCGATGATAAATTGATAGATGTCGTTGGAAACTCTATTTATGCTCTAAATCTATTCACAGTAAGAGATGTTATGGTCACCATCGACATCCGACAGTTCCAGTGATATATGAAGCGACTTGACCATGACTATTAGACATTATTATTTTATCATACAGTTTTGCTTTACTCCTCTGGAATCATGGTTTATTTGATATTGAAAATGAATAGCTTGTATTTTGATTGAAGTAGTTTAATTCTAACAATTGAAGTTTTTATTCGGGAAAATGAACAAGAGATTGCTACTTTTTCGGAGGAAGTCGTATCTCTTCCACATCTAGGCGACCATTTATCAAATAGTTTGCTTCTGTCATGTCTCTTTTATCTTCGTTGTCTTCCTCAGAACAACGCTTGCTTAGAAGTGAGTTTCGGATACAATTTTGGTAGACTCGCACAACATTTGGTCTTCTGGGAAGAATTATCACAGGATTTCTTTCAGCAACTTGCCCCGTTGCTATATCAAAATGCTTTACAGAAACGGCATCCGCATAAAGGCCATCATAATTCAGCTCAACGTCAAATTGTGCAATCACAGGTAAAACGGAATTACGGGCAAGTGCTCCAGTGATCACACAAATCGTCAAACTTTGATCCCCTTTGATAATATTATTTCTCTATTATAGCCATCATATAAAAACATGTTCAGCCATCCTCGTATTTTCTTCTCACCTCGGAGCCGGGTTCAAATTCCTTGAGAATAATTGTGCAATCCAAGTAGCATTGTTCTGTTTCTCGACAGATCATCTCACCTGGGAGGATTCTTGAATCCAAAAGAGTTTCAAATGCTATTGCCAATGGTCTCTCATGAAAGATACCTCGTTTGAATGCGATCGCATGTACAGACTCAATGTTATAGTTAAATGGATGATCACTGGTTATATCAAAGTGGTATTCAGGTCCACGCTCTCGAGTATTATAGCTCAAAGTCAGCATTTTTGAATGTTATGTTATAGCATCATTTTCAGAGTAGATATATACACATCCATCATATCTATCCAAGATTTCACGAAATTGATTGACCTGTTGATTTGATCTTCGTGTTGGAATCAATTCCAGAGGTTGGAATGACCCATCACATAAATTCTAAATACCTAAATATCCAAACGCGTCTAAATCGTTGAGCAAAGATATTTCCATCGTTTTTCTGCAATATTTCCTGAAATTTCCAAGGATTGTGTGGCTGTTTCGAAAATCTGACTCGAAAAAATAATTGAAAATCATCAAAATAATTTGTTTCTCCTTCTCCATCTCTTTGAGTTCCTTTTGTATTTTCCTCTCCGTTCTTGCCTGCAATAAGAAAAAGAAGGTGGTACGAACGTAAAGGTACAAGAAAGGGGAAAAGGATAACAAAGGCAAATTCAATCAGTACAGAAAATCTTTTTCACATAAATCATCAACGGTTCCTTCTTTTGTTGTGCAATCGAAGGAAACCTTAGGAAGGGCTTCAATTTTTAATATTGAGTGGGAAATATTTCCTACATTGACAAAAATTACCTTTGATATTGAGAGAGATCGATTGAAGTTAAAAGATGTGGACCAGTCAACAGATACTCGTATATCTGGTGGGCATTGTCTGTATCTGTATTACCTATTTCAATGATCATCTCATTACATCCTCTGTTACAGCATTTTCTATTGGTGCGACTGTATCATATAACATTACTGTCAGTAAGAGTTGTCAACCAGGACATTGTTCTCGTTCGACGAATGCTGCCAAGTGTTGTTTTAGTTTAAAAGCTGCTGTGAACATTGTGCAAGATTATGAAACAATCTATGTTGATTCGGGTGAATATTCTGGTATTGCAAATACTGGTCTTTGTGGTGGTATTCGCAACTGTACCTTTACTGGAGTATCCTTGATTGGAAAATCTGAGACTGGTGTTAGTATTGTTGGCACCAATCAAGACAGTTTGACCAGAGCGTTACATATCCATGATAGCTCATTTTCTTTAATTGCCAATTTAACCTATCGCAATTTCCGTCTTTCAGATGGTGATAGCAGTCAGTCATCAGGTGGTGCTCTATTTATAGAGAATTCCACGGTAGTTCTTACGAGAGTAAGGTTTTTAGAAAACTTCTCAGGATATGGTGGTGCTTTATCTGTTTCACGGAGTACAATCACAATTGAAGACTGCGTTTTCAATGGAAATCATGTGTACTCCACAGGTGGTTCTATATCAGCTATCTCGACAAATTTGACGGTCGTGCGGTCGACATTTTATAACAATAGTGCTAGTTCTAGAGATAACGAATTATCAGCATTTGGTGGCGCTATTTCTTTTATTTCACAACAAGATCATTTTTTATATGTTTCCGATTCGAGTTTTCAATATAATACCGCTCAGAGGAGTGGTGGAGCCATTGGAATTCAACCTCAAGGGTTGTCTCAAGGCCCGTCCTTTGTGTATATTGGAAAGTCCATTTTCATTGAAAATACTGCCAATGGTCGAGGTGCTTGTGTTTCGACCTCATCTTGTAATACCATCGGTGGTGCAGTGTATGTAAATGCTGCTAATGTTACTTTTGAAGATAACCGGTTTGATAAAAATAGTGTTCAAACAGTATCTACTCCAAATGTAAGTCTCAACAGTGTTTGTCACAAGTACTTGTCTCACGATAATATGTCAATATATAGGTTGGAGAAGGTGGTGCGATTTTTATTGCAAATATTTTAGGTACTCGACACAGAACTGGGATCACTCGAATTATGGGTTGTAACTTTACCAGCAACTATGCAATTGGAACAGGCGGTGCAATCCAAATATTGAACCAGGACTTCTTGATCATAAATAGTTTGTTTCATGAAAATCTTGCATATACATTGAGTCCTTTCTTTGATAACTCTCCTTCTGCTGGTGCTGCACTGTGGTTTTCTGCACAAGGCTTACAGGGTGAGATCCGAAACACGTTGTTTTGGAATAACACTGCCTTCAGTGGTTGGGCTGGTGCAATCTTTGTCACCGGTAACACTCAACTTAACATCTATGGTTCCCAATTCCTTGCCAATGGCGCTATTTCATCCTATACAAATACTGGTCAAGGTGGGGCAATCATGGTTAGTTCAGGATCAACACTAAGAGTTGATGGTTCTGTGTTCTCTTTAAATGCTGCAATGCCCAAAGTGCGTGTCTCTCCACAAACATACAGTGGTGAAGGAGGTGCTATCTTTGCACAATCGAGTCAAATATTTTTAACGCGATCCAACTTTTCGAGTAATTATGCGATCACCGGTCAGTTTGATGCTGGAAGTGCTGGCGGTGCTGTTTTACTTGAGGATTGTTATCCAGCTGTCATCAAAAAGTGTGTCTTTGAGGCGAACGGCGCAGTTGGATACTTAGGTCGTTCTACCTATGCCTCATGTGGAACTGGTGGTGGTATCTACGTCAAATTTTCTGCAGCTGATATTTCTGGCTCAGAATTTTTTGCAAACTGGGTATCAGCTGGTGGATCTCAAAATAGTATTGGTGGTGGCATTGCAAGTAAGTCTCCATTCAAATTTTTTTTGATGTCATACAAATTAATAACG
>JACCEA011470466.1_pt1 | contig 19113 bp, 20 predicted proteins | sample 7449851 | NCBI WGS metagenome assembly JACCEA01 (sample SAMN15323453, study PRJNA562643) | freshwater metagenome | isolation source: river surface water | place: USA:Blue River Watershed | collected 2017-08-18
AATGGTTGATTAAAAGAGGTTGCATTGATAAACATACCTGACATATCAGTTACTTTACTTGTATCAAAGTGTAATGGCTGATTAAAATTAGTTGCTGTATGAAACATAGAGCGCATATTTTTAACATTGCTTGTATCAAAGTGTAATGGTTGATTAAAATTAGTTGCTCCATAAAACATAGATGACATATTAGTAACTTTACTTGTATTAAAGTATAATGGCTGATTAAATGAGATTGTACTATTAAACATATCTGACATATTTATAACATTACTTGTATTAAAGTTGAGCGGTTGATTAAAATTGCGTGCTCCCCTAAACATACCTAACATATCAGTTACGTTTTTTGTATCAAAATCAAGTGGTTGATTAAAATTTATTGCACCATAAAACATAAAGTACATATTAGTAACATTACTTGTATCAAAGTGTAATATAAAATCTTGAAAACAACCATGAAACATATATGACATATTAGTAACATTACTTGTATTCCAATTTAATATAATTGGTTTGTTTGATATATGTGGAATAAACTGAAATATACAAGACATATCTGTTATTTGACTAGTATCCCAGATTCCAATGTCGTCTGTATTGTCGGTGCCATCAAAGTATTTTATGATGGCCGCTCTAAGTTCGTCTTTTGATGTGAATGTTCTCATTTTGATTATTTTATGGTTGCATAAAAAAATAAAATAGTATCAATTTTACAAGTCAATTAATATTGGTAGTTCAGCATTTATATTGTGTAATATGTAGTATAAGTACAATTTATTGTAATTTATACTTGATATTAGTAATTTATCATCATTATTATCATTATACATATTGAATTTATAAACGTCGTTATGCATATTAAAGTACAATGGCTGATTAAAATTGGTTGCATTACATAACATGTACACCATATTAGTAACGTTTCTAGTATCAAAGTATAATGGTTGATTGTAATTGGTTGCTTTGTTAAACATATAAGACATATTAGTGACGTTGCCAGTGTCAAAGTCAAGTGGCTGATTAAAATTGTTTGCATTACTAAACATATAAGACATGTCAGTGACGTTACGCGTATCAAATAGTAGTGGTCTATTAAAATTTATTGCACCACCGAACATACAATGCATATCAATGACATTGCTTGTATTGAAAGTAAGTGGTTGATTATAATTAGTTGCACTATAAAACATAAACGACATATCAGTGACCTTGCTTGTTTTGAAAGTAAGTGGTTGATTAAAATTAGTTGCACTATCAAACATACATGACATATTAGTAACATTGCTTGTATCAAATAGCAGTGGTTGATTAAAATTCGTTGCACAACAAAACATATGCATCATATTCGTAACATTGCGTGTATCAAAATCTAATGGTTTATTAAAATTGGTTGCTTTCATAAACATATTCGACATGTTAGTCACCTTGCATGTATTAAAGTGTAGAGGTTGATTAAAATTGGTTGCAATCATGAACATGTGCGACATATCAGTGACGTTGTATGTATTAAAGTACAATGGTTGATTAAAATACATTGCATTATAAAACATATGAGACATATTCGTAACATTACTTGTATCAAAGTGTAGTGGTTGATTGAATTTTATTACTTCGCAAAACATACATGCCATATTAGTAACATTACTTGTATTTAAGTTCAACGGTTGATTGAAATTAGATGCTTTCATAAACATACCACACATATTAGTAACATTACTTGTATTAAAGTATAATGGCTGATTAAAATTAGTTGCTTCGGAAAACATAGATGACATATCAGTAACTTTACTTGTATCGAAGTTAAGTGGTTGATTGAAATTGCGTGCTCCCCAAAACATACCAGACATATTAGTAACGTTACGCGTATCAAAGTTAAGCAGTTGATTATAGTTTATTGCACAACTAAACATATGAGACATATTTGTAACATTGCGTGTATCAAAGTTTAATATGAAATCTTGAGTACATTCCATAAACATACATTCCATGGTTGTGACGTTAATTGTATTCCAGTTTAATGTGATTGGTTTAACTGATATTTGTATTATATCTTTGAACATGTAAGACATATCTGTAATTAGACTAGTGTCCCAAGTTCCAATATCATACACATTATCGGTGCCATCAAAATAATTTTCAATAGCATATCTAAGTTCGTCTTTCGTTGTGAATGTTCTCATATTATTATATTATTGTATTGCGTTACTATAATATATTCAATTTTTTATGTGTTAAACGTATACAGTTTGTACAGGTCCCATCATACCATACTCTAAATCCATTTCTCTGTAATGCACATGGCTTTTAATTACTTTCCCACCGGGAACTTCGTAATCGGTTCCTTTATTAAACGCCAGCTTCGCAATGCCATCAATATTAGCTTGCGTCACACCGCTATTACTGTAATCATCATAAGCAGTTTTCACCTCTGGAATAGAGCCAGTATTATTACTTTTATTGCTAGTGCTTGAAGGTTTTGCAGACCAATAGACGACCTTCGCCTCTGGACGAACGCGAACTGATACCTCGGTATCTCCCGAATTGACTTTCAATGGAACAAGTGCAGAGGGTAACACCGACTCACCTAAAAAAGGAAGCCATGTATTGCGTTGAAATGCTAAATACAATGCACAAATAAAGAACACAATATAGATTCCAGTATCAATAGCTACCCACTTTCTAAATACGCGGAATACCACCAATCTCAAGTATTCAGCCAAGTTGAAACCAAATGCCATGACACCATAATGCAGAGCACTGAATATTACAATGCCAGTGACAATCATATTCAAGTAGTATTTACTCATTATATATATATAAGGGAACTCGTCGTTCCCTTAAAATCCCATACTATTAAGGGAAGTGGCAAGGACGTAAGATGGCCCGTAGGGCCATCCGAATAACCGTAGGTTTCTTCTAATCGTTTTTGATTTTGGAAAACCTTATTGCAGATGCAAGTTGAAACCACACGCTAACAAATGGAACTAGTATACCAATGTATATAATTATTACATTCTTAAAACCAGAGGCAAGAGCCAATAACATACATGCAAAAGTAACATTACCAACTAGAAACGCGTTTTCAAATGTGGTAAGCAGGTTTATATAACGTTGGTTCAGCTTTAAATCAAATGACTTGAGCTTAGAGGCTTGCGCATAGTATGCGTCTATTATGTATATCAAACTAAACAATGTTACAAATACAATTATAAATACGGCTAATATGAGTCCTTTCAAATATAATGGATTAGTATTTAAATTAGTTATTGGATAATTGGAATAAGCATAAGCTACTGCAACACCAGAGAATATGTATACAATAGTAAGCATGATGTATCCAATATGTTTATAATTGGGTTCTCTAACATAGATGAATGCAATAATGTAAAAATATATGAATGCTACGGACTTTGAATTAAAATCCATTATATATTACTGTTTGAACATATTGTTCAAGCTCTTGTTCTTGTTCTAAATGAATCTTTGATTCCACTGCTTGGGAAACCACAGTTTCCCTTGGAAGAACCGAAGGATTCAAGACCATCGGTCCTACTACTTGCGATTCAATAATGCTTTTATATTTATGAACGCGTGGGTCAACACCAGGTGGTTCAACCTTGGTGAAAATGTCTATGGTATAATGAATTATTAAAACAATTAATACAGAGACGACAATAACATTAAACATATATTAAATGCAAATGTATATTTAATATATTTTTATTTTTTATTGTTTTCTAGATTTGGATTTGCGCTGTTTCTTGGATTTGTTTTGCTTTTTAGACTTTCTCTGTTTTTTACCGCCAAACAAACTATTAGAATCTGGTTTACCAGAGGCTTCCACTTTTTCTTGTTGCAATGTTTGGTCAGCAGTAGTAACTTTGGGTTCAGCAGTAGTAACTTTGGGTTCAGCAGTAGTAGCAGGTTTGTCAGACTTTAAAAAATCAAAATAAGAAGATTCTTCTTTTTTGGGAACAGTAGTAGTGTTAGTAACGGGAGTGGTAGCAGGGTCACCAAATGGCCAAAATCCGCCCTTCTTTTGTTGTTTTTGCTTCATGAAAATATATATATAATATAGAAAATTTTGATAAGGCACTGTTTTACTCAATGTAAAGTATTTAAATGCATTTCACATATAATATATATCGAATGACCTCTGTAATTATCGTGGATAAAACAGGAACTCCTAAGTCCACACAAGTAAGTTCGGTTGACGACCTGTATAAAAAGTGCGGATTCAAAGTAAATTCTGGATTTGAACTAGCGCATACATGGACAATCGTATTTAATGATATTGAATACAAACTCGACGTGTATGGTAAAACAAAAGGCAAGGCCGGTTCAGAGAACAAATACGAGTTTCCACCTCCGATTGATAATGTGTTGTTTTTCGGAAACGTGGCGGTTATTGGACGCGAATCCAACAAATACATTAGTTTGAGCGTCAACGAGTTCAATGATATAATGGAGCACTTGCAAGGTGGATATGAAGACATGGAATCAGAGGATTCAGATGATACGGAAGATACAAATGATTTGCCTAAAACTAAACAAGGATATGTGAAAGACGGATTTATTGCATCGGATGACGAGGATGACGAACCTGTAAAACCAGTAAAGAAACCAAAGGCCGAGTCTAAGTCGATTGTTAGTAAAAAACCAGTGAAACCGAGACTGAAGAAGAAGGAAGAACCCCAAGTTGCGGTTTATGTGGAAGAATTAACAGAAGACCCCTACTTTTAAAGGAAACCTACGGTTTCCTTTTAATCCTTCCCTATATTAGTATGGGTTCATAAGGGAACGACGAGTTCCCTTAAAATTGAAAAATTTATTGTTCAATATGCATTAAACAATAAAATAAGAATGGGCGAATTTAAAGATATCGAATACTTAGAAGACAGTGTAATTATTACACATCATTTATTAGAAGATTACCAAGACCGAGAAGAGCCTCAGTATAGTTACGAAACATATAAGGAGCATTTATTGAAATGCTATTATTTTGCTGAAAGCAAAAATCTGTGTAAAATAATAAATATTGGTGCAAACCAAGTCAGTCTAAACAACGAAATTAACGCAACCTATGAAGAAACTATTCAAATCAAGATGAAGAGGTATAAAATGTTATTATCTCAAGATAGAACAGGTCGAATAATAAAAGAAACTACAACACCAGAGGCTTTATGCAAATTATTCAAATGGATGCACGATAATCAAGCATTTCAGATTGATTTTGCGCCAAGAAATATTGGTATTGACGAAAACGGCGATTTGCACCTGATTGATGTGGATACTATATTTGAATTAACACTGCGCGATACTGATTATATGCGTTGGATAAAAGATAGCCAGTTTGAATTTACGCACGCTGGTTTCGGCGATATTTATGAAAAGGCGTATAACATGTATCAGTCGAGTTATTAGATTTATTTGTGTAATTGGTTTTATTATTTGTGTAATTGGTTTTATTATTTGTGTAATTGGTTTTATTATTTGTTTTATAATTATTATTCGATTTATAACTATTATTCGATTTATAACTATTATTCGATTTATAACTTGTATTATAATAGTTTGTTTTTTTACTATGCTGGTTACAATAAATTAGCTTATCAATATCTACGCATTGCGTAGTGTTCACAACATTGACTGGCACCCATTTTTTAAACTTTGCATGATAAACACAATTCATATAATACGTTTTCGACAAATCTACATATTTATCGGGATTCACGTTTTGGAAATCGTCTTCGTCTTCGCTTTCTTCGCCATAATCAATATTTGCGTTTTCTCTGATGTTGCGAAACAGAGAATTCATATATTTGGATGAATCAATGGAACCAATGTATGCAATGTTAACATACACGTCATCAGATGCATACAAGTGATATACGTCAGCTTGAACATCGGCTTTTACTTTGAATACTGCATTACGCAATGTCATTTGTGCATTATGGTCTAAATCACTGTGTGGATACAACAGTTCAGTGTTCAATACAACAACTTGTTCTTGTTTTTTCTTATACGTATGGTTTAAATATGGCATTACAGAGGACGATGACCGAAACTGAATATGATGGGTGGTATACGCGGTTTTAATACATATAGATTCATAAAACGACAGTGAATCAAGCATATCGGCTGCGATACTATCTATTATACACATATATGGTAATGCAAACATAGATGATACCAGTTTATTATGAAACATGGAGTGCAAGTAATAGAGCTTTTCGCCATAACACAAATGCTTAGTGTATAGCCCCTTATAATAATACACGTCTTCCACAATAAAAAACTGTTTTGCAGACTTGTTTTTAGTGTCTTCATCAACTTCGTCATCTTCATCGTCAATATCAGTCAAAGTACCATACAATATAGTTTGTAAAGCGAGAGCATTATCACACGGAATATTTGTTTTTTCAACCTTGCATACTTTAAAATGCTTATTTAGCTCAACAAAATACACGGCATTGGTTCCTGCGTCGGCGTCATATGTAAACCACGCAAACACCTTTTTGCCAGTTGGAATGGCCAAGCAAACGTCGTAATTAGATAAAACTTTCTTATGCGCATACGTTTCATAAGAAAGTTCCAAATCGGGAAATCTAGTCTCTAGCTTCATTACTATATTAAACGCAAAATATCTAAATTGTTTCATATATATAAAGTTTATTTCAGTATAGTGTATATGAATGCTTTCAAAAATGGCAAACCCTCAAACGCCTTTGGCAAACCTACAGGAGCCTTTGGCAAATGCAAGTAAAGAGCCTTTGGCAAAAACAAAATACAATTACAGTTATGAAGAGATTGCAAATAAAGATTTGAGCAAATGCAAAGTGGTTGAATTAAAAGCTCTTGCAAAAACGTTGGATATTCGAGTATCTGGAAACAAAGACGAACTGCGAACGCGCATAACGACGCATATAAAACAATCGGCAAGTGCAATCAAAGTTCAGAGCTGGATAAGACGCAAGCTGGTTTACATGTGGATTGGATTAAAAGGCTCCAAAATAGATTGCGTCAACGATACGGACTTTTACACACTGGAACCAATTGATGAAATCCCCTATTTATATTACATGCAATATACAGGTCCCAATGTAAAATATGGTTTCAATATATTATCTCTCTGTTCTCTGGCGGTAAAAAATAAGAGTTTCGATAATCCATATACCAGAGAAAATATGCGTCATACCATTGCAAATGAGATGGGTAAAATAATTCGCTTGACCAATGTATTGTTTCCCGGCAATGAACTGATGGAACAAATTAAGAGTATATATGAAGGCAAGGACAGCTCTAATGTTTTACATGGATTATTGGCTCCAACACATACCACAGTTAGACAACGAACCCATAATCCCATATTTACGCGACTAGAATCATTGCCAATGGAACAACGAATCGCAGAGCTATTTATGGCGATTGATAGTCTAGGGAATTATACGCAAAAAGAATGGTTAACGCAAATGACGGTTGCGCAAATAAAATATGCAATTGTGAAAGTATTCAATGTATGGCAACACATACCACTGGAATTACGTTCAAGAATATGTCCAATAATGTCACCATTTAATCGGCAAATAATGCCTAATCTAAATGGTGACTTGACACAATCAGAGGCTCTCGAGTATATTGTAAAGATGGCCGAAATATTAGTATATAGTGCTCAACAACGCGATGACCGCGTAATGGGAGCAATGTATTTTTTGATTGGATTGACGATGGCATCGCCTGACGCGCGACTGAGTTTGCCGTGGATGCATGAAAGCTACTATGATATAATGAATAATAGGACTATATAAATGGAAATATCATATTTTGTGTTAATGTAATGATGTAAAAGCATAATTCGTCTTCAATAAATACAATTGTAAAAAACTACTTAAAAGACTGTCACTATAGATAGTATAATAAGAAATGGTTCGTAAAACTCAATCCACTGCTACTGCTACTGCTACCCCCGCTCCTGTTGCTGTTACCATCGAGGTTCCCGCTCCCGTTGTTGAGAAGAAGACTCGCAAGCCCAAGGCTGCCGCCGTCGAGGCCCCTGCCCCTGTTGTTGCCCCCGCGGTTGAGGCTCCTGCCCCTGTTGCTGAGGCTGTTGCTCCTGCTGAGGACACCCTCGGTTCTAAGCTTGCTGATTTCGGCTCCAAGATTCAACAAGTTGCTGGCATCCTTTCTTCCATGCGCGCTGACTACAAGGCCCTTGAGAAGTCCGTCTCCAAGGAGCTCAAGAATGCTTCCAAGTCTAAGAAGGCCAAGAAGGCCAGTTCTGGCAACAGACAGCCCAGTGGCTTTGTGAAGCCCACTGCTGTTAGTGAGGAGCTCCTTAAGTTCCTCGGCAAGTCCGCTGGCACCCTGATGTCCCGTGTTGAGGTCAGTAAGGAGATTATTGCTTACATCAACACCCATGGCCTTAAGGCGGGTCGCCAGATTAACGCTGATGCCAAGCTTGGCCAGCTCCTCAGACTTGCCAGTGGTGATGTTCTTACCTTCTTCAACTTGCAGAAGTTCTTGAAAATCCACTTTATTAAAACCGCCACTGCTTAAACACTTCACTATTAGTTAGTAACATGTAATAGATATAGTTGGGATTTTAGTTTAGTGGTATAATTCTCGCTTTGGGTTATATATTAAAAAATCTGCGAGAGGTCCCGCGTTCGATTCGCGGAAATCCCCGCCTGTATAATTCTGTAAAGTATGGGATTATAAGGGAACGACGAGTTCCCTTAAGGTCTTATGGTCTAATGGTTATGACTAAGGACTTTGAATCCTTCAATCTGGGTTCGATTCCCAGTAAGACCTAAAAGTTTGGGTAGCTCAGAGGTAGAGCATGCGGCTGTTAACCGCAGTGTCGTCGGTTCGATCCCGGCCCTGAACGCACCATATATATGGCGTTAGCGCCACTGTAATTCAATTGGTAGAATATCACACTTGTAACAGATAATATCTGCAACGTAATGTGACAATGCGTGTTCGATTCACGACGGTGGCTTTTATTTTTATTTATTATTAATAAATTAAAATACTTATTTCCCGAGTAGCGATTCAATGTTTTTTCATACGAGAATTCATAAATGATTGAATAAAACTTTTATCAAATGCAGTTATGCAATCGTTTTTGTTTTTAGTGTCTGTAAATTTTTCACATAATTGTTTTTTGATAGACTGTACATTTTTGCTATTTAAATGTTTGATTGCTAATTTACGTAACTCACTATTGTTCATATGACGGTATTCAGTTACTGCATATGTCTTTAAATCCTTCCCACATGGCGAAGAATTCAATATTAAATTATTAAAGCTTAAAGATTTGCATGTAATCCAATATAACAAATGGAATTTGTCGTTGAAGAGCTGAACAAACCGTTGAACCCCTTAAAAGATACACAAAATAATAAGGAGGGTGCCTCGAAAGAGAACCAGCCAGGCGGAGTCCCCCCTCACGTTCTCAAATATATTCAAGAAACAAAGCCGTACATTGTCATCTTGACCCCATGCTACAATAGTTCCGTGTACGTGACTTACACCGAGTCATTGTTGCAAACCATGTTTATGTGCAAGGACCTTGGTATTGAAGCGTCCGTCCAATTTTGCCGTAATGACAGTCTGGTCTCCAGAGCGCGTAATAATTTGATTGCAAAGGCGATGCATAATTATCCTCGTGCTACTCACTTCCTCTTTATTGACGCCGACATTACTTGGAGTCCCATTGATATTTTGAAGCTCTTGGTGGCCAATAAACCTTTGGTGGGTGGTATTTACCCCATTAAAAACTATGATTGGTCAAAGATGTCAGAAAATCCCGAATATATTAAACAGATTTTGGAACGCAAATCGAAGTCTCAGTTGAATGATGTGTTCTCAAATCGTGAATATTTCCAAACGAATATGGTGCGCTATAATATTAACTACGAATCTAAGTATTTGGAAATCCAGAACAATTTGGCGAAAATCAAGCACCTGCCAACTGGCTTTATGCTTATTAAGCGTCAGGTAATTGAGCTAATGCACAAAGCGTTCCCTCAGACAAAATATGTGGACGATGTTAGTTTTTTGAATGGAGCAGAGAACGATTATGCATATGCATTGTTTGATTGTGGCGTGGAAGACGGACATTATTACTCGGAGGACTGGATGTTTTGCCACCGATGGTCAAAGATGGGTGGGTCCATATACACTGATATCACTGTGAATTTAGACCATACTGGTATAGAGACGTATAAGGGGTCGTTCATTACGTCGCTCATGTAAGGGGAACTACGTTCCCCTTTGACCCCTCCTTTTAGTTAGACGTGTTTTTTTGTGTAATTGTAAAAATGAAATATAATTTTGTATGTAGATTGAATACAAAACAATAAAAATGATGAAATCCGCCGTTGTATCTGAAGATAATAATTATCGTTACCAGCTCTCGCGTATATGGGACGAATCCAAACCCGCCGTGTTATTTGTAATGCTGAATCCATCCACTGCGGATGCATTCATTGACGACCCAACAATTAGACGATGTATTAATTTTGCAAGGTATTGGGGCTATGGTGGTTTGTATGTTGGTAATTTGTATGCATATAGAAGCACTGATCCAAAAGCATTAAAACACATAGATAATCCAGTAGGAGATGATAACATTGCACATATACAATCTCTAGTTACCCTCGTTGATAAAGTAATATATGCATGGGGAAACAATCAAAAAGAGCCAGAATGGTTACGAAGTATAATTGAAACACCATATTGCATTGAATTGTCAAATAAAGGAGTTCCAAAACATCCGTTGTATTTAAAGGGCGATTTGCAACCAAAATTATTTATGAAAAATTGAAATAATAATATATAAACATAATAAATATATATCCAATAATGCAATCGACACATTCATTTTCATATAACAATTATGGTGTTACATTAACAACCATTGATAATAATATTACATTTAAAATTTATGATGGATATAAATGCACACACACTGGAATGCTTACAGAGGCCGATGTATCAATCCAACATAAAATTAGTTGCGCAATAGCATACAAAAAATATGTTGTAAGGGCACCTTCGGATTCAGAGGCAACTGCGTTGCCTCCTTTCCCCGACTGTTCACCAAATATAACATTTGATTTACATGATGGAACCGTTTTAACAATTCAATGCAAATAAATTCAATATAAATAATAAAAAAAAGGACTGTGTCCAGTTTTTTTATTATTGGTTACAATTATATTACAAATAAATACATATACATCTAAGGTTTACATAAACCACATATGAAGGGCCATGTACTCGTCATTATATTTCTTGCGTCCATATAGGACAATGCTATAGTCGGTCTCGACGACAATATACTCATAGTCTCCAATGCGATATCCGGGCACATACGACTCAATCGTGATATCGGTGTCAGCGTACACGCGACTCACGTGTTCAGATATGGCTTTGAGTCCGAGGGTGGGATAGCACATGCTTATGTTGGCAATCAAGTCTTGTCTATGGAAATCAATAGTATTCGAATCTACACTGTCAAATGCATTGTTCAAGTTCATAGGGACAATCTCATCGTCATCATCGAAATCAAATCCACCGGCCATATCACAAGCCTGATTGTATTGGCGAGTATACTTTAAGGGATACCCATGATTAATAGGAATAACAGGAGAAAACGTGAGAGCAGGGTCGATGTCGTCGTAATATAAGTGCTCGTACATTTCCATGGCAACAGTGTTAGGCTCATAATATGGGATGACGATGTCGTTCATCAGTTGGTCTTGGTCTTGGTTCTGGTTCATCTTTACAGGGTTTTCAAGTTTACAGGTTTTAATCGGTGTGTTTGTATTATGCATTATAGCATTATACAAATAAATATTTCAATTTTTTGAAGGCTCTATAAGAGCCTAATCGAGGGAACCAAGGTTCAAGCACGCAGTGCGTGCCTTCGCCCCTACGTGTTACCCCCGCTTATACTTTGGTTCTCTTGATGGCATAAGGGTTTTGTTGCAATACACTATACATATCTGGCGTGTTACGTTCCATTTGTATATTGGAAACCCGACTTTGTCCGTTTTGCTGGAATGCACCCATAGATTCTGCCGAGTGGGTCATGTAAGGCAAATTGGTGGGAGCTAAATCGCGGTTCATAATCATATCCAGGTCCTTAGGTTTGCCCTGATAGTTAACCGAGTTATTAAACATCTTGGCATTACCATTTGCATAGCGACCTGGAGCGGTTGTATCACCCGGAACATAGCTAAGTTCAGCATCATACGTTCTAATAGCCGAATTGCCGTAACCAGCCACGCCAATATATGAACTGTGTGTGGTGTCTCTGTGCTGGTCGACCGCTTGCACTGGTGTGCTCAAATATCCATTGCTGTTTTGTCCGCGGTCTTGGTTCCAATGGTTCAATGATTTCTCGGTGGTTTCGCGCATAGTATGTGCGGGGGCGTCATTGGGATTATATAAGTAACCTTGTTTTACTTTCGACTGTGCATCACCATATACACGCATATTTTGGTGCAAATTCTCTTTTTTACTGGGTCGCATCATTTCCAATAGTGGAGCAACTACCGCCCCAAGTGATGACCCAACTGCACCAAAGTAATCAGATTGTGCATTCGCACTGCGATTGTTAGCGTAGTTTTGCAACGACTTTTTGCCAAAATCGCCTTCGGAACCAAATCCACGGCCCACTGCATTAGCCACGCCCAGTTCAACTGGACCGCGCTCCACACGGTGAGAGGGTAATATCTCACCAGGCATTGCTTGTTGGGCGTGTAAAGAAACGGCTGCGCCAGTATAGTCGGTGGTGGTTTCAGGTCTGGTAACATATCGTTCCACTTGAATAGCATTCATAGTTGGCCCTTTGACGGCACCAGTGGTAGTAAACAGTCGGTCTTGACCCCACTCAAATGCAGTGTCGGGGCGATTTTTCTGGACAACGCCCAAGATGCCGACATTAGTTTGTCGGCTTTTGGCGGGACCTTCGTGTCCGAGCATCATGAATTCAGAGGCTTTTTGTTTGTTTGCAGTGCGCAATTCGTCGACCGTTTTGGGCATCCATTGCTCTCTGCTGAGCATACCGGAATTGTATCCGCCTTGACCGTTGTTGTTATCGGCACCGAGACCCAGACCAGGGCCCACGCGAATTTCTTCAAATGGTTTCACTCCAGACATTTTACCACTGGGATTCACACGGGATTGATAAAAATCGTTCATATTGGGAGCGCCATATGCCCATTGGTTTTTTTCGTTGGGGGCAAACAGAGGAGCTTGCTCTGATTTTCGGATGTTTTGAGAACCACTGCCTAAATAGTTGTCCATAAGCGATTCATTTGCAATGGGGTCGACTTTACTGCGCATTTTGCCTCCGAAAAAGGGAACCATATTGTTGTGTTGAAAATACGCGGAATCAACGGGTTTTCCAGTAAGGGAGGTGTATTGGGAGTCAGATGATTCGGATGCATTACTGGCAAAATATTTGTCGGTATATACAGATGGCCCATTGTAAGCATTCATGGTGGATAATTTGGACGACTTATCACCAGGAACAGGGTAATTTATGTCGGAAACATTTGTGTTTGGCAGTTGACTGAACCCTTCATTTACTGTACTTCCACCTCCACCTCCACCTCCGGTTATAGGCTTGGGTTCTTTTGATTGTTTATTCATAATATACATGCTTCCTAATGCTACTAAAGGGATTGCTAATTCCATAATATATTAAACTATATAATATATTAGGATAAGGGAACACAGTAACTTAATGTAAGGAGGGATTATAAGGGAACCTTGGTTCCCTTAAAAGTGCGAAAAGCGAACTGGACTGGGAACAAAATGGTCGCGTTCTAATACACGAGTATTCAAATTATGATGAAAGGGTTTCTCGAGTTGGTCAAGAGGATTCAATATGGGTGTTTCCCACCGATTTATCTCGACATCTCTAAACGTCCATGCAGGCAAGGTGGCACGCGATTCGTCGGTAATATAATTTCGCTCGTCATAACTAATATGATTCGGTTTAACACTATGTTTCACATAATTGTTGTAATCGGGTAAATCGCGATTCAATGGGCGAGTAAGTCCGCGCAAGTCACTATTCAAATCCATCATATTGTTGCAAAAATTGGCACCCCACTTAGTGGCTCTCATGTGAGGGTCAGCAATGAATGGAGCATCGGCACCAGGACCGGGAGTGTCCAGAGCATATCGTCCCGCAAATGTACTAATTGCATTTCTTTTTTCTATTCTATTAATATCACTATGATAACGACTGCAAGCCATTTGTATATATTTTGTTAGAAGAATTAAATACTAATGAAAGGAGGGAACTCGTCGGTTTCCCAAAGGGAGAATATAAGGCCAGCCCTTGCGTCCTTTCCAGCCGACCCATATGACCTCCGAAGGAGGTCTGGAAAGGTCGGCATAAGGCCACTTCCCTTTAAGTATGGGATTATAAGGGCATAGGCCAGCTTCGCTGGCTGAATCGACGAGTTCCCTTACTATAAAGAGCTTAAAAATAGCATTGCAATATTTTCATACATATGCTTCCTAAACTGTGTTTAAATATGATTGTTAAAAACGAGTCGAAAATAATTACCCGGTTATTCGATTCGGTTTTAAACATTATTGACAGTTATTTGATTTGCGACACCGGTTCTACAGACAATACGCCGTCTGTCATCAATCAATATTTTCAATCCAGAGGTATTCCCGGTAAAGTGATTGTGGAGCCATTCAAAAATTTTGAATACAATCGCACGTTTGCATTAAATGCATGTCAAGGACAAGCTAATATTGATTACATCTTACTGTTAGATGCGGATATGATATTAGAAAAAGGTGCAGATTTTGATGTCACCCGGTTCAAACAACAGTTGCTTAGCGCCGACGTGCATTACTTGTTTCAAGGTAATCCGCGATTCATGTACAAGAATGTGCGCATCGTGAAGAACAATATGGGCATTACTTATTGGGGCGTCACACACGAGGTAATTCAGACACCCGATGGCACTAAGTATGGACAAATAGACCAGAGCACATTGTTTATTAATGACGTAGGCGACGGAGGAGCCAAAGCAGACAAGTTTGAGCGCGATATTCGCCTCTTGACTCAAGGCCTGGTGGAAAAGCCGAACAATGACCGCTATACGTTTTATTTGGCGAACTCGTACAGAGATTACGGGGACAAAGAAAAAGCCATAGAGATGTATAAAAAACGGATTGAAATCGGCGGATGGTTTGACGAGGTATGGCAAAGTTATTATAATATTGGTCGATGCTATCAGTCGCTACAGAAACCAGAGATGGCCATAGGTTGGTTCCTTCAAGGTTACGATTATTATCCCAAGCGTTTGGAAAATATATATGAAATAATACATTATTATAGAAACCAGTCGAAGCACAAGCTAGCATATGAATTTTATAAAATGGCGCGAAAACAATTAGAGGGCGTTGATGTAAAAAAACTGGATTATTTGTTCATGCAAAACGACGTATATGACTGGAAACTCGACTATGAGTATAGCATTACTGGTTATTATTGGAATCCGGACAATATTGATATGGCGGCATTGTGTATGAAAGTGATGAGTGCACCTACGGTGGAAGACTCAGTGCTAAAAAATGTACTGTCGAATTATAAGTTTTATGCACCAAGACTAGAGAAAGACGTGTTTAATATTCATATTGGTGCAAACGACGTAACCAAGAACTTCAATTCGAGTACTCCGTCGTTTTGCATGCATAATGGCCAGCTAATAGTGAATGTGCGCTATGTGGATTATTATATTGATGAAGCGGGCAACTACGTAAACAAAGAATACATTACTACACATAATATAATATCGACAAGCGACGATGCAGAGCCATATATACTTGGATACAATGAAGACCACGACTGTCGATACAAAGGCTTAGAGGATGTGCGTTTATTTGAACACAATGGGTCTACGTATTTTACTGCAAATCGTGGATTAAGTGATGGAACAATGCGTGTTGAATATGGCACAATTGATTATGCGAACAAATGTGTTCAAAGCAGTTTTCTAACAAAGACCGACGGCACCCGTGGTATAGAGAAAAACTGGGTATTGTACAACAGCGAAAGCAAACGTATCGTGTATCAGTGGGCGCCATTTACCACGTATGATATTGGGCACAATAATATGTTGATTCACAAATGCGAAGACTCCTCTGTTCCACCCTTTTTTGAGCATGTGCGCGGGTCAACACACGGCATACCAGTGGGCAATGAAACCTGGTTTATATGTCACCTGGTGTCGTATGAGGACCGCAGATATTATTACCATATACTGGTGGCAGTTGACCCCACCACTAATAAAGTGCTACGTTGGTCTAAGATGTTTACACTGGACGGTGATAAAGTGGAATACGTACTGGGCTTTATTGCATTAGATACTACGACGTTTTTACTGGGATATTCGCGCATGGACCAAAGCACACATTTTGCCACTGTAAAAAAGAATGTATTCGAATCTATGTATCTATAATTGGGCATCTTTAACCCCTCGTTTATATGTTGGCGCCTCTGAACGTGACACGGTGCCACTGAGTAACTCCGTGTTCTTTGATTCCGTCCATATGCGCTTTAGTGCCATATCCCATATTTGTATCCAACTTATATTTGGTTACAAGTTCTGGATGTTCCATGCATAAATCCTCAATGTATGAGTCTCGTTCATACTTGGCAAGAATGGATGCGGCTGCAATCGACGCATATGTGCCGTCGCCTTTTTCAACCGTTTGATGTGGCATCACGTCGAGCTCCTCTGTTTCGGGATTCCATTTTGATAGCAATTTAAAATAATTACCGTCAATAAGAGCTAGTCCTCCGGCAAAACCTCTAGTGGCAGTTAAATCAATGATGCAATTGTGCATTTCTCTAATCACGCAATTCAAAATACCGTTTCTGTCAATATCGTCGGCTTCGGCGTAACGAACCGACCACGCAACTGAATTGGCTTTAATGTATTCAGCCAGTTCGCGCATCTTCTTTTTAGACTTGATTTTTTTACTGTCGCGCATTAAATCGTATCGGAACCCCTCTTTAGGTAAAAGCGGAGCATCCTTCGGTAAAAGCGGAGCATCCTTCGGTAAAAGCGGAGCATCCTTCGGTAAAAGCGCCGTAGGCTCATCCTTCGGTAATATTACCGCGGCAACATAAACACGCCCAAACAAGGGACCGCGACCGGCTTCATCGACGCCTATTTCAAAGGCATTATCAACACTGTAATAAGGAAGTAGTGACATTATATTTGTGCATTCAAATATAATTAACATATTTATATCGATTTTATGAAAGGATAGTTCTTCGTAGGATTTTTCTATATTATAAATATAATGAAACTAAGTCCATTAATATTATTTATTGTATTAATATTGGCATTGGTAGTTGCAACAACTGCAAGTAGATGGAGTGAGGGATTTATTACATTGAATTCAGATTATGGCGCCCTGTCTTCTGTCTCTGTTGATGCTTACGATAACACATCTAAAATAACTAAGTTGTACGATGATATATTCTACGATAAACGGAATGGTAATGTGGTGGTGGTTGAAGAAGACAGCGAATCGAATGTATCTAAAATTAATATTATTCCTCGGGATTTAACTGCAAATACAATTACATACAAAAGAGGCACGGGTGTGACTAAGTTTACTCAAAAGACCAGTGACAGTCAAGTGAGAACTGTAGCGCCAACATATGGCGGGTATGTAACTACTGGTGTTACTACTAACTTAATATATAATGCATGGGGAGATAATACACATTTATACGTGTTTGATGTGCAAGGCAATACTGCTGCACAAGGTAACACCTCAGTCAGACCGGTGTTAACTGTTACTTATGATGGAACTGAACAAAAACAAAGTCGCACTGATTTTGGCGACTTTAGTATGACTTTGGCTACCTCATACAGTCCACAAACTAGTGGTATTGGTCAAACTACCAAAATTACTGCATATTCTGCCACGCAATCTTTGTATCAGTTAGTTCCTTCGGTGCTCTACGATATTTCTAATGGTAATTTGCTTGTGAAAACCGGGGATGCTACATACGACGCGTATGCACGCAGTAATATGAACGAAAAAAGCTCTGACAATTTAAGCAATATGGCCTCCAAAACATTTAGTGAACATGAAGAACAGCCGTCGTTTATTGTTGATACACTAGGAAAGAATATGATTATTTATCATCCTCTTGGCCAATACACCCAAATAATGGTTGTAGCTAATGCACTAGATTCTGGACGACTTAAAATCGTATCATCCAAGAGATTTGATAGAAATGGCATATACATACCTCCTGCCAATACCGAAGAAGAACATACAAACAATAATGAAGAGATAAAAGACGACAAAAAGATAGAAGACAAAGACGGTGAATTGTTGGATGCATTCTCTAAGTGGTACATGTATTTTTATGGCAAAGATATCATTGATAACAGTGAAAACAGCAAATACTTATTGAAAACCCAAGTAGTTCCCCCGGTGTGTCCAGCATGTCCAGGATGCACTGGTCAAGGCGTTTGCACTGATTGTGGAGGTAATGGTGGAGCCGGAACATCGAGTGGCTCTGGTTCTTTAGCATTCAGTGATGGAAAAACAGTGGTTGGTGCAACTGGCAATTTAGTGTCAAATACTGTCGGAGCCACTGGTAATGTGCTATCCAATACTGTCGGTGCAACTGGCGATGTGCTATCAAAGGCCGTTGGAACAACTGGCGATGTCGTTAATAAAACTGTAGATACGGCAGGCAATGTGGTAACAGGTGTTGTTGGCAAAACACTTGATACGGCAGGCAATGTAGTTGGAAAAACCTTTGATACTGCTGGTAATATATTAGGTTCAGCGGGTCGGGCAATTGGCTTAGACCGTTTGAACTTGGACCGTGTTGGATATGCGCAATCATACAGAGGCCCTGTGAATACAAGCTCTAGTGCAAATGCTCAAGGGTACAATAGAAATACCACTGGATATAGTGCATTGCCCAATGGAAACCCCAATGACCCGTATTCTTACAATGGTAAACTGCAATCTAAAGGAGCTAACTTTATTCCAGTCACTGCTGACTTCAGTCAATTCCGAAGATAA
>JACCEA012372612.1_pt1 | contig 19112 bp, 34 predicted proteins | sample 7449851 | NCBI WGS metagenome assembly JACCEA01 (sample SAMN15323453, study PRJNA562643) | freshwater metagenome | isolation source: river surface water | place: USA:Blue River Watershed | collected 2017-08-18
CATACTGTAAAGAACATAACTCTTTAGTTACTTTAGATGTACTTCAAGTAAGTCTTTCTATTAAGAAACTAAATCCTATTACTCGTTTAGATATTGTTCTTTCTCGTAACAATCATCTAGATGCTACAAATGTTGGAATTCAAGGTAATCCTTCTTTCTACTTTTATGACAAAGATACCAAAGATTGTTATGCATTTTGTTGGGAAAAAACAAAATGGGTTATTTGTGATTGGAAAGGCGTAGAAGGTTTTCCTTCAGTTTCATTTGGAGTTTAATATGAATTTTCAACCTGGAATGGAAGTATACTATCCAGCAAAAAGTCATCGTATCCATACATTAGTCTTACGTGAAGATAAAGAAGATTCTCCTTTTCCTTTACTAATAGAAGGCTTAGAGCCTATTGTTACAGTAACAAAAGAAGGTTTGTATACACGTAAAGATTTATGTCCTAGTATCTTCTTAGCAACAGAAGTTAATCAAAGACATTTAAACAATCTTTATGGAATTACTTTTGAAAGTCCTTTTGAAGTGTTTCAAAAGAATTTGTTAAAACATTTTGAAAGAAATAAAGATCCTGTTGTTGTTCGAGATACTACAGGTCAACTTATTTTTGTAACTGGAGTTGCAAAAAGCAAAGCCTTTCTTCAAGGTGGTGTCCAAGATTTACGTTGGCTTCGTCCTTACTCTCCAGTAAAACCTTTCTTAATTGTAGATGGTACATAATCATGAAAAAGTTATTCTTACGTTTAGACTTGTCTCTTTACACTGCCAAACAAATTCAACAAATCCGTAATTTTTTTAATACGTACTTTTTGGAAACTTTGTTTTTAGATATTTCTCAACAAAGAATTCAACTTCAAAAACTTATCCAAGATAATCCAGAAAGTGTTGTAGTATCAATGGATAAATTTTTACCTACTGAACATAACTTAGACGCAAGTCGAGTTTATGATTTTGAAACATCTAAATATCTTTTCCATAACATTAAATTTAATGGGAAGTTAGTTCGTAATCAAAATGTTATTTTGTACGATCATGATAAAGTAGGTGGTCTTGGTATTAAACTTGTAACTTCTCTTTTAGAAACAATGGGAAATACAGTTACTGAACATGTATTTATCTCATTAACAAAAGAAGAATCTAAAGAATCTGAAATTTTAGACTTTGCTGATTTCATTAATACTGGATTAGTTTGTCAAATGCCTGATGGTTCTTTAAAACGTATCTTGTATAACTCTTCTCCTGAAATTCTGGAAAGTCGTGCAAGTATTCCTGCAGAAAGTTTTGAATCTTTTAATTCTGATCTTTCTATTCTTTTAGCTTCTATTGCTACAAAAGAATAAAACAATTTGTGTATTGGGTTTGCCCAAGGACGCTTTATAATTCGTGATGATTTAAGAGGGCTTATCCCTTTAAGAGTTGAGTGATTACGCTGTATTGCAAGTCTTAGTACAATCTAAGCGTGACGGTACAGGGTGGTCTTCCACTTAAAGAAGTATAAGTTTTGTTAAATTGCAAGTATTTATAAAGATAGGTGAGATTCCTGTGCAAGTAGGTTAACTTCATTTTAATTAATGCAATGTTTTTGCCCACCTACTTGTTGTCGCTTATAGCTTCTCCAACTTTGAGTATTTTCTTATGGTAGAAATCAAACCAGATGGTATTCATATTAACCTTCGTGCTTTATTCCTTGACTTCGAAAACTGTAATACTTTAGAAAAGTTTTTGGTAGAGTTTAATAAACACTTCCCTTCTCCTTCCTTTAGTCACATTCCTTCAGATTTAATTATATTAGCTTCTCAAGAAAGAAACTTAATTAATAAGAGACTTTCTCGTGAACGATATATTTATCGAAGTCATGGTAAGTTCCATTTGTCTCCTAATCGTGGAGAGACTCCAATCTTTATTACAACCTCTAAAACTTATTTACGTAAACTTGAAAAACTTCAAGAACAACAGTTTAAGAGAATTCCTTCTTACTCTGAATATGATCCAAAATATCATGAGGATTATGTATATTCAGATGCTAACTGGTCTCCAGCTTTAGCTAGACTTTAACTTAATTTATTAATAGGTATTCCTATGAAAGATGTTAATACTAAGCAATCTCTAGTTCGTGATGTACAAATGGGTACTTCGTTACAACCAACAGTACAAGCTACTCGAACTCTTGCTCAGTGGAAAGAAGTATTACCTCCTATCACTGCCCCCGAATTAATCGGTAGTATGACTGCTTCAGAAATGATTAAAGTTGTTAATCCAACTGAAGAAGAAATTCAATATGCTTTAGAAGAATTTAAACGTTCTAATTTAGCTGATGTAAATTCTGTAAACTATGAAAAAGTTTCTAACATTGGTAAGAAACAATTAGTTGATTTAAATAATCGATTAAAAGAATTTACAACTAAAATGACTGGATTTAAAACTCCTGGTTTATTTGGAATGATTGATGAGCTCTCTAAAGAAATTAAAGACTCTGATTATCCTGCAATTTGGCAAAAAGCTGTAAATGCAAAGCCAACAGTTTGGGCTCGTTTCTGTAACTTGTTCAATTCAACTTCTTCTCGTGAATCTTTAAATTCACACTTTGATACTTTAACTTCTTTTGTAGAGCAACGTGGTGCTACTCTAGAAACTAAGTTAACTGGTATTGAAAAGCAATTGATTGTTCAACGTAATGAACAGTTATTGAATATCAAAACTTTGGAAACTAGTTTTGATCTTTACTTACAAACCTTTATGAATCTTCGTAAAGAGTTCTTAGTTGTTTGTATGTTAGAGCATTATTATACTTCTTATGTACATCAGTTGGGTGCAGAAACTCAACAAAATACAGACTTAGTATTAAGTAATGAATTCGATGCTTCTAAAGAAGTTCTTCGTGATATTGGTGATAAACGTATGCTTATGCATAAGTCACTAATTCAATTACCTGTTACTGCTCAACAAAGTAAAAATCTTGTTGTTGTTTGTAAAAACCTTTTGAAAGAAATTGATAATACAATCTTTCATGGTTTCCCGATTATTCGTACAAACTTGGCAGGTCTTGCTGTAGGTCTTCGTACTCAACAAGCAATCTTAACTAACCGATCTGCTCAAGATCTAGAACATAACACTTCTATGATGGCTGCAGAAGTTTCTGGTGATCTTGCTGTTAAGGGTGAACTCTTATCTAGTGAATCACGTAAACGTGAAGCTGAAGGTGTTGCTGCTCTTGTTGATAAAGTAATTGAAGTAGAACGTCGTTTAACTGATGCTCGTGCTCAAAGTGCTACCAACTTGGAAGATGCAAAAACTAGCTTACTTAAAACTACTGAAACAGTTAAAGAAGCTCTGGTCAGTACAATTCAAGACAACTCTTATGCGTAAAGCTCTTATTGGAAGTCGTAAACTTTCAGAAGGGAATAAGCAAGACCTCGAAAAGAAGTATTATGAAAAATGCTTCTTATTTGCGTGTCAGGGCGATATCATGACTAGTGGGCTCTGTCCTACTGGTCCTGATGCAATCGCTCAGAGAGCTTATTCTGAAGCAATCCAGAGAGGGTTTGCGACTGTTTCTCAGTTAGAAGTTTATGTCTCTGAACGAAGATTGATTACAAAATCTTTATTACCTAATAAAGAATATTCTATTGTTATGCCTGCTCATCTAGAAAAGGAAAGAATGGAGATTCTTCGTCAAGTAATGAGTAGTAGTCATATAGAAGCATGTACTCCTTATTCTCTAGGAATGCATCAAAGAAATGTACATCAAATATTAGGAATAGATTTAAAATCTCCTGTAGATGAAGTTCATACTTGGTGTATTCTAGATAGTCATGGAGAACCTTTAGGAGGAACAAGAACAGCTTATAAAGTTGCTCAGTTATATGGTATACCTATCTATAACGATTATGATCCTAAGTATGCTGAGTCTGTTCTTTCTTCTTTTACTTTTTAAAAAGGTAATAATATGCAACTTGTTCAAGATAAAGAAACAGGTAAAATTATTGAAGTCTTGGAAAACCAAGCTCAAGAAGTTGCTTATACAGTTGAATTTCTTTGTGATAAAGATTTAAAGAAGATGCGTAAAGTTCGTGAAGAACTTAATAAACGTATTGATAATCTTGCAGATGAAGAAAATAAAGTATTACGTCAACATCGAATTACTGTTGAAAGAGCTTTGGTTTATTCTTTAGGTCGTAAAACTGTTCAAATGCAAAAAGGTTTGTATTATGCTTTGTTAGAAATACAGCCTAACGCTTCTTTCTGTTATAAATCTGACATTAAGAAACTCAAAGAAAAGTACAAAATTGTGGAGGATTCTGATGAATCGAGTAAAGAAATACAAGCCAAGTAAACAGGTATTAAAACAAGTTGAACAGGTACTTATTCGTATTCTTTCAGCTAAAAAAGATTTAATAAAAGATCGTCCAGTTGATATAGATGTAATAGAATCTGTAGACTGTGGTCTTTGTTATAATGGTTTGAATGACTTAAATAATTCATACCGTAAAGCATTGTTTAAAAGTTGGAAACATTACTCTGGTAAAAGTCTTTACCCTGTCCATACTTCTAAAACATTATGTGCTGAAGAACAATTCAACGAATGTATTGGTTCAAAATATACAGGTAAGTATGGCAAATATCGCCTTAAACTTGCTAAACATATTTTGAAGAAAATTCAAAAAGATTTAAAAAAACTTTAAATAGGTAATATATGCTTATTCAACAAACTGGTCCTGACGGACAACCTCGTGAAATGGAAATGGACATCACTAAAGAAGAGTGGGCTTCATACCAACAAGGTGCTCCAACTGCAGTGGCTTTTCCAAACTTATCCTCTGAAGAAATCCTGTTTCTTCAAACAGGTCTTTATCAAGAAGAATTCGATAAAGTTTCTGAATCTAAACAATCTTCATAAACAATTTTAGGTATCCTATTAAGGATTAATTATGAATATTTTATTCTTAGAGTTAGAAAAAGTAATTAACAATTCTACTGTTAATCTTTTTAATCAACGTACAGTTGAAGGTACAGTTTATAATACAACTCCAGAGTTTGTTAATAATCTGAACAAATTGATTAAAGATCATGACTTCTATATTGTCCTTACTAGTCTGTGTAAAGGTTCAATTAAACAAGAAGATGTTCTTTATGTTTTAAATGAATTGGGTATTGACTCTCTTCGTTTATTGGATACTTTATTTTCAGATGAAACTCCTGAAAAAATGAAACGTATTCAATCGTATTTTAGTCGTTGTCGTCATCAGATTGACAACTATCTTGTCTTAGACAATTATGAAAATATCCAACCGTCTCCGACTGAAAATATTTTCTTAGTTGCAAATGGTTTGAATCAACAAGAATATTTGAAATGTGATAAACGTATCAAAGAACTCTTTACTAAAAAGGTAGCCCCTTCAGAAAGTGATTCTAAACCTGCTGCTCAGTCTCTTGATAATTGTTCTAAAGAATTGATTCAACAACAAAATGAAATTACTTTAAAACAGTCTAAACAAGATCAAGACACCAATGAAGCTCTTTATCTTTTAACGAACAATGTAAAGTTCTTTAAAGAAAAGTATTCTGAATACTCTACTTATGTAGCTCGTGAAAAAGCTTTATCTTATTTGACGGATAAATTCCCTAAAGCAAATAAAGCTCAAATAGAAGATGCACTTACTCGTTTAGGTTTCTTCCGACCTGCTGCAGTTTCAAAAGTAGTTGCAGTACCTCTTAGTATTGTGTCATTAGTTCCTTATCATTTCTTTACTGATTTGTCTACTTTTGGTACTTTGTTAGCTGGTGTTGCTACCTTTGTAGCTTTAGATATTTTCTCTTGGTGTTTGATTGATAACAAAGTTGTTAAGACTCACACTATGGGAACTAAAGAGTGACACAAGTCTCCTTTATGGGTGTTACTGATTTTCAACAAATCTATAATCAGGATGAGTTTTTAGAAATGAATCCTGGTTTAGCTTGCTTGTCTATCTTAGACACTAATCAAAAAGCTTTTAATATTAACCCTAATTGGGTTGATTCCCGTCAAGTTGTATTTGATGATACGGACCATCCTTTAAATCCTAATGCATTGTCACTTCCTAATGCTAAACATATTGTTAAGTATTTAATTTCTGTGAAAAATAATTCAAAAGTAAATGAATTATTAGTGCATTGTTTTGCAGGTGTAAGTCGTTCTCGTGCTGTTTGTTTATTCTTTGATGAAGTATTAAATAAACAAATACATGAAGACATTAACCGTACTCCATATATAACTCATAATCGCTTTGTATATTCTCAGCTTGTTAAGGCTTACAGAGAAATTATATATGAATCATAGACGATTTATGTTGGATACTGATTTGTGTCCAACTATTCCTAATGGAGAAGTAGTTATACTTCAACATGTATGGAACTTTCCTTCAACTAATACTACATTCTTAACTGTCTGTTTAGCATCTGATAATAAAGTAGTTAATACTTTTAAAGGGACTGAAGAAGATAATTTGATTGAAGTATTTCCTCTTTTAAAGGAAAAATAATGTATTTCAATTACAAAGAAATATTGCTCATTATGTAGGTTCAATAAAGAACAAATTCATTACAAGGAGATAAAAATGAATTATTCAAAACTTGCAAAATATGAAACAATGGCTCACCGTGAAGGTATGTTACAACGCTTTAAAGAAACTTCTTTTTGGGATTACAGTGAAAGCCGTGGCTATCATACATATAGTCCTTGGGGATATTTCTATGACTTACTTAAAAAGTCAGTAGGTAAGAATGCTCAAGAAGTCTTTAATAAAATTAAAGCAAACCCTCATTATAAAAATAATCATTTCTTTAAAAGAGAGTGTAATCTGTTAATCAAAGCTTGTACTAATCGTGTACATTTACGTACTGGTTATTATGACCCTTGGACTAATACTGATTTTTATGTGGATACTCAAGGTCTCCTCCAAGATATTACACAACACCCTGACTATAAAGAGATGGAAGAAAAACTCAAAGTTATTCGTGCTAAAGAGAAGCTTCTTCGAAAAAGTCAACTCATGGTTAGAAGAGTACATGAACATTGGACTCCTGATGTTATTGTAGTAGTTGATGGTGTATATTACTTTGCTAAAGAAAGAACTTCTTTAACTAAATATGAAGAATACAGACTTAAGCATTTTACTGCAGGAACTGTGTATTGTACTGATCTATCTCTTTTAAGTGAAAAAGATTTAGAATACTTTGAATTGAAATAAGACTATGGGAAGAATGTAATTCTATATTCTTCTCTCTTCTTTTAGGAAAAAGAAATGAACGAACAACAAATAGATGAATTATTAGGTACAAATAAACCTTGTCCTGATTTATCAAAAAGAATTAATGGATCTGTAATGGATGCTGTTAGTCATGTTGTAGAGACAAATCAACCTGCTGTTATTCCTATGGCAGGTGTTGAAGATTTTGTGATTATCACAGAACAAGCTTATAAATATTTTCTGTCTAAATGTACAGAAGATGAATTATGGGACTTAGGTTTTTTAGGTGCTTCTGAAAAACATGCCAGAGCAAGTCAGAATCCTTTTCCAGGAAAATAAGTAAATGAAACGTCAAACTTTATTTATAGTTTCAAAAGGTGAACAACCTTACTATGAATTTGATGTACAACTTAAAACTCGTGATGGATATATATTAAGAAAAGTTTTAGCTCGAAATGAATTAGAAGCTAAACAAGCTTTTATAGATCCTAAGTTAAGTACTTATGTTGGAACTATTAATAATGCAGAATAGCTCTCAATCCTTACAGGCAGATCGCCAAAAGTTATTAGATGATATTGCACTAAAAAAAGAGTCTACTCAAAAACTGTGTAATATCTTAGATGAGAATTTAGATATTCTTTTCTATAAAGTTAAAGATCACAAAAATTGTGATAAACATCGCATGATTCTTAATTATGCAAATTTAGACTGTCTTCCTTACAATGAGAAAATTGTTAAGAAGTTTTTAAACAGTCGTCGGATTTATTCATCTGGTGTCCACTTTAAGGTGGCATCCCTGATTGGTAGTATTTTATTAGCAATACTATACAATCCTTTTAGTCCAAACTTTTCTTTAGAAACATTAGCAGTTAAAGATTATGTTTGGATTCTTCCTCCTTTATTTTTGGTATTCGTTATTTACTTAGTATTAGAGTTATCTACTTATACTCTATATCGATTACCTTCCGAATTTAAATCAAATTAATAGGTTTCTATTATGGCTTCTTTTATTCACATCGTCGCAATGTCTCAAAATGGATACATTGGCGTAGGTGACAAATTACCTTTCGATGTACCAGAAGATCTTCTCAATTTTAAAGCATTAACTGCAGATAGTTTAATCTGTATGGGTTTCAATACTTTTAAAAGTATTGCAGATAATTATACAAAAGCTGGTAAACCATTCCTTCCTGGTCGCAAAATTACCGTTATTTGTTCTTCTGCTCAAAAGTCTATTGAACGTACAGAAGCTTATAAAGAATTTGATAATGTTCTTTTCTTAGCTACAAATGTCTTCAATCAACTTGTTTCTCGTAACCGTAAACCTATTATTATTGTAGGTGGTGCTAAGTTATATCAAACTTACCGCCCTTCTATGGTTATTGCAACACACGTAAATATGGATGTTGTAGTTCCAACTCCTGCTCCTGTTGTTGCTCCTACTGAAACTACTGACCCTGCTGCACCAACACAAGCTCCAGTAGCACCTGTTGTTCCAGCTCCAGTTACTCCTTCTTATACTCGTTATCCATATTTTAACGAACTTAAAAAAGATTTCTTTGGATTATCTTTTGCAAGTAACGTATCTAAAAATGGTCTTGAATACACTCACACAGTTTACTTTGGAAACTACTAATGAACGTAAATACAGTTAAATTACGCAATCCTTTGACTCGTACTGATACTTATAAATTTACACATCACGATCAAGTGCCAGAAGGTATGGAAAAGATATATTCTCATCTTACTCCTCGTCATAACAAATACTTGAAACGTCGTTTTCCAACTACTCCTGATAAAGTAGTAGTTTATGGTATTCAATCTTACCTACGTAAACTTAAACTTAATTGGAAAGAAAATTTCTTTGATGTAGCTTGGGATAAAATTGAACAAGCAACTCTTGAAATTCTTACTCCTCATATTGGTTTTACTGTAGAAAACATGGAACGTTTCAAACAGTTACATGATCTTGGATATCTTCCTCTACGTATTAAAGCGTTAGCTGAAGGTTCTCATGTAAATCTGAACATTCCTATTTTGACTGTTACTAATACAATCAAAAAATTCCATTGGTTGCCTAACTTCTTAGAACCAACTATCTTAAACCACATTTATAAGCCAACTACTGTTGCAACTCTTACTTTAGAATTGGCTAAATTACGTAATCGTTATGTAGCAGAAACATGTCCAAATTCTTTGGGTGTTCCTTATATGTTGCATGCTTTCGATTTCCGTGGTCATCCTGATGGTTCTGCAGAAACTTCTGGTTCAGCTTATACTTTGTTTACTTATGGCACTGATACTCTTGTTGGTATTGCAGATGCTCAAGAAATGTATGACACTGTAGATGCAGTTGCTCATAGTATTCCTGCTTTAGAGCATTCTACTGCAACTCTTGGTATTCAAATGTACCGTAATGCATTAAATATTTATGATGCAATTACAGAAGAAGAGCTGACTAATGACAAAGATGCTATTGACATCTTAGCAGAAAAGTTAAATCTTTCTGTAGATGTTGTAACTCCAGCTTATTTATCTGCTCGTTCTGTAAGTGATTACATGAAAGCAATTAATAAACCACAAGAGCAAATTGAATTAGCTGTTGGTGAAGTTTTTAACCTGGTTCGTTTACTTCTTAAAGTATATCCTACTGGTACTTTTGCTTATGTGGCAGATTCTTACAGTTATCCTCGTTTGATTTCTGTTATCTTGCCAGCAATTGCAAGTGTAATTAAAAACCGTGATGGTAAAATTGTAATTCGTCCTGACTCAGGCGATCCTGTTCAAATTGTTACAGGTCGATTAGACATCTCACCAAGTATTGCTATTAGCCAAGCAATTCTACAACAACCTTTAAATTCATTGTTTAAAGTTGACGGTGACTTCTATAAATTAGTTAGTCGTCCATCTTTACGTGAAGGGATGCATTTACCATTCACTATGATGATTAGTAGTGGATTTATTGTTAAAGTAAATGTAGAAGAAGGTAGCGATCCTTTCTTCACTGTTATTGCAAGTGAAGAAAAAGGTTCTGTAGAAACTTTATGGGAAATCTTTGGCGGTACTATTAATAGTGCTGGATACAAAGAACTTGATTCGCATATTGGTCTCGTTTATGGTGATGGTATGATCTATGATCGTATTCAACAAATTTACGAAAACCTTAAAAATAAAAACTTTGCTGCATGTAATGTTTGTTTAGCAGCTGGTGCTTATATGCTTTCAAGTGTGTCTCGTGATGACCTTGGATTTGCAATTAAAGCTTCTTACGCAGAAGTTAATGGTGTTGGTATTTCTGTTTATAAACAACCAGAAACCGACCCAACTAAAGCTTCTTCTAAAGGTATGTTCTTAGTTACTAAAGATGAGCTAGGTGAATATCACTTGAAAGAAGAAGCAACACCTGAAGAAGAATCTCAAGGTGAATTGCAAGTTGTATTCTTAGATGGCGATCTAAAGAATCAAACAACTTATGAAGAAGTTAAAGCTCGTGTAAACAAGCTTCTATAACTGACTCAGGGGAGAGATGAAAGTCTCTCCTTTACTCTTTTAAATATAGGTTTAAATACTATGAGTGTTAAATCAAACTTATTTTTGAATACTGAACGAGTACCTATTAAGGTGTATTCTGACGGTTCAGTAGATATTACTGTTCCTAGTAAAGCTCTTCAACCTGATACTAAAGTCAATTGTATTGAATTACAAGCAAAATGTCCTGCTGGACCGACTGCTTTATTTTTTCTCTTGTCTCATTTGAATTCTTTAGTTTTAACGGCTAATCAAAAAATTCAAGTTCATTTGGGTTACCTTCCTTATGGTCGTCAAGATCGTATGACTGGTAAAACAGATATGAGTCCATTTTCTTTGAAAACATTCTGTACTCAATTAAATGCTTTTAATAACATTTCAAAAGTGGTCCTTTTTGACCCGCATTCAAATGTAGCAGAAAGTGTTTTAAATGCACCTCTTGAAGTCATTACTCAATTATCTTTATTAGAAGATGTTGATGCTCTCTTTGACTTTATGGATTGTGCTCATTACGTTATTGCTCCTGATCAAGGTGCATTTAAAAAATCTAAACTAATTGCAAGTCGTTTTGAATTGCCATTATTAGTTGCAGATAAACAACGTGATCCAGATACAAAAGAGTTGTCACTTTCTTTCTCAGTGGATACAGATCTAAATAATAAAGTTGTTGTTATTGCAGATGACATTATTGATTATGGTACTTCTATTCGAGAATTAACTTCTCTTTTAAAAGCTAAATACCCAAGTATTACTATTTTAGTATTTGCTTCTCATGGTATTTTACCTGTTAATGAACGTTTAACAGTTCCTTCTCGTTTCTCTTTTGTTACTGAGTTTGTTGATTATTTATATCTTCACTCTCTATGGAAAGAGAATACAAGTCAAGAAGAACTTCCTGAAAATGTTCTTTATCTTCAAGATTTCTAGAGGTAATAGTGACAGTTAGAATTATTACTTCTGTTACTAAAAAACAGAAACAAACACTTGGTAAGTTTTTAAAACAAAAAAGACTTTCTTCTAAAGTGCATGTTTCTGTTTTGTCCGCAAAAATAGCTCGTAGTACCTCTTATTATTATAATCTTGAAAAAGGTTTAGTAAAATTACATTACTCTGAAGTTAAGACATTATTTGACTTTTTCGGAGTGAAGTATGAGCCAACCATTAAATGAAGTAGATGATTATATTATCTATGAAGTAAGGTATAAAGGTATTCCTATTTACATAGGAAGCGGAAAACCAGACAGATATTTGCATGTCAAATCAGGAAAGAGTCATAACCCTGAATTGAATAAACTTTTCTTTAGCGATCCTGATAATCTCTTAGTACAAATCATAAGAGATGGATTAACTAAACAGGAAAGTCTTGACTCAGAAAAAGATTTTATACAAGCTATTCAACCTCGATTGAATATTGTACATACTCGCAGAAACAAAAAAGTAGGAAAGTACTGGAAATGAAAGATGAATTTACTTGGACATCCTTTGAACGAGCTACTAAATGGAAAGCAAACCAAGCTCGTATAATTGCTCTTCAAAAAGAACTTGAAGAGCTTTCAGATAAACAAGATACTTTAGAGTTTGTTATGGGTATTAGTTTAAGAACTGAAAGCGGTAAGCACAAATATGTAGATAACATACTAGAGAAGTTCTAGTATGACAGACTCTAAAATTACTGACAAAGAATTGGTAAAACAATGGTTGTCTGATTATGTTGCAGAAGTGTTAAGTAATCCTTGGTATCGCTATATGAGTTTCAGTATTTCTGAAAATTCAGGATATATTTATATTAAAGTTACAGACAAATTACGTCCTAAACTTTTTGTAAATAGTCAAAGTTCTTATGAATTTAATACTCATTTAGTCTTTCGACAACCTTCTGCAAATGTTTATCATTTCTCAGATAAATCTATTGATGACTTTAAAAAGTACATGAAACAAACTTTTGATGATCATCAGTTTTTATCTAACTTTCTTATTAAAATTCAGGAGGGTTTTCATGCCTGAACGTTCTGTTATTATTGGTGGAAAAGAAAAATTAACAAAGAATTTTCTTTGTGTTTTTTATAATCCAAGCAAAGACGAATACACAGTTCTTTATAATGAACTTGTCCGTTCTCCTTGTTATCAACGTTTTGAAATTTCAGATGACTATGATTTTGGTCCTATTGATCCAATTGACTTAGCTATCGAAATGTTCAATGACAAAAAATTAAGTTATCCTGGTCTAACTCGAACTTAATTTAAAAATTCTTTCAGGATTGCATATGCAATACAAAGATTTTATTCAACCTATTCATACTATTTGTATAGATATGGATCAAGTTATGGTTGATTTAGAAAAGGCTTTAGAGATATATAACCCAAAGGTTGTTAACTTTAAAGAAACTTTCTATATTGCAAGTATTTTCGGACAAAAACAAAAGTTAATGAAAGATTGGTTAACTACTTTAGTGAAAGCAAATGGATTTGAGTTAGCTCCTCCCTTACCTTTCTTTAAAGTTTTGTCTGAAGAACTTATTCCTTATTGGAAAAGTTTTGGAATAGAAGTTAAAATATTATCTTCTATAACCTCATCTCATCCTCTACAATCTCAAATAGCTACACAGAAATTCAAGTGGATTCAAAACCATAAATTAGAAGATTTAAAATTAATTCTAGTTAAAGGTTCTTCGAAGAAACAAGAATATGCTCAACCTGGCTGTTTATTACTAGATGATTATTTCCGTAACATTGCACAGTTTATTAAAGCTGGAGGTTATGGTATTCAAGTAACTGAAGATGATGAGTTATTGTTACACAAGCTTAAATTATTAGGGCTAGTACCACCTACGGTATAGGTAATAAATATGGATAAAGAAACTACAGGTTTAATGTACCCAACAGAAGTACAACCTAATGTTAAATCAGCATCCTGTGTGTTCATTGAAAAAGATGGACTAGTATTGGCAGTTAGTCGTAAAAATAATCCCAAAGATTTTGGTTTGCCTGGAGGTAAACTAGATCCAAATGAAAGTTTTATTGATGCTGCTATTCGTGAAACTCTTGAAGAAACTGGATACCTTGTGAAAATTAATCCTTGGAATCCTTATATAGCTATGGATGGAAATACTTTTGTTATTACATTCAGAGCTAGTATTGTGAAGAAATTAAATGAAACATCTTCAGATGAAACTGGTGTAGTTAAATATACTACTAAAGAACAAATCTGTAAGGGTTCTTTTGCTTCTTATAATCTCGCTATGTTTAAACATTTTGGATAGTAAAAAACATGACAAGTTCTCAACAAAATTATGAAGATACTCTTCGTACAGCTGTAACTGAATTAACTCAAGAAGTAAATGATTTACTTCCTGAAAATACAGAATTAAAAGTTGTACATATATCTCATCTTTTAAAATCTGCTGGTCTTACTCATTATCGTCAATATGACAAATCAAAAATTAATGGTATTTCCCTTGGTCTTTTAACTGACTCTGCTGGTACTATTAAAGTATATCCTGCAATCTTCAATGCACATGAAGCTTATAATACTTCAGAAGGTAATTTAAAACTTCTTAGTGAAATTAAAGCTAATTTAGTTGCATTTAAAGCTGGTGAAATTACTCGTCGTTTTGAGCCTATTACTGTTGATGTTGAAGAAGCATTTAAGTATCTTCCTAAACCTCTTGATGCAAATAGTAAAACAATTCGTGCTGTTGTTGACTGGTTTATTACTAAACATGTTAATAAAAAATCAACTGCAAAAGCTGGTCCTGCCTTAGTAACTCGTGAAAAAGTTGCAGAGCATGAACAAGAACTTATTGAAATCATGGAAGAACAACTGAATAATCAAGTTGAACTTCGTTTTGTATATTCATATGAAACTGTTGCTGGTAAGCGTAATAGTACAACTGAAGTTTCTCGCATTGGTGTAGAAATTAAAGATCGTAAAAATCTTACAGATGCAGATGTTAAAACATTGGAAGCTGGTCTAGAACTAGTTAAAGAAGAAGTGATTCGCTATGTAGATGATTCTCCTAATCGTCTTCTAGCTCGTCTAGCTCTTTTACATAAAGTAGCTGAACGCATCGCTTAATAAATAAACAACACAGAGAAGTATATCTGAAAGGAGTACTTCTCTTTTTTCATTCCTTTTTATATTATAAGACGTTATGACTAATTACCAAGATTACGAACAAGAAATTGCTCAATATCAATCTTCTCTTCAAGAAAGAAAAGAATCAAATAACCGACCTACTTATCACAATCCAGATGAGTATGTAAAATCCAGTCGAAGTAGTAATCGACGTGGAAATAAAAAACATAAAAGAGACGCTCATTATTATAACTAAAGGATTCTCTTATGAAGAAACAATTAGATACAAGAGTACTTCTAGTTTATCTTCTTAACAAGTTGAAAAAATTAGATGAGAAAGAAACCTATTTAATGCATATGAATCATGTTTGCATTTTATTGTCTAAACAAATTTTATTTATTCAAACGCAAGAACGTTTAAAGAATACGTTAATTTGTTTATCTCCTTTAGATGAAACTCTACTAGGAAAAGAATACTTTACTAAAGAAGAATTTATAGATGTATTTAAATCTCTTCTAAATGATTTAAAAGTTATTGAAACAGAACCTTATAATACAAATCTTATTTTTGGTATGGATAAAAACTTTTATATTCTTTCTTCTGTTAGGTTCTTTGTCTCTGAACTTTGTCAACTTCCTTTGAAACCAAAAAATGAACAGAAATAAATTTAATGAAAAAATGGAAGAACTATCTATTAAATTAGGTATTTCTTTAAAACAGCTCCAACAAGATATTGTATATCTTAACATGTGTTTTGATTTCGCTTCTCTTTCAAAAGCTCGTCGCTTAAAAGTTGGAGAAATGATTCTGACAGAACAAGGTGCAGTCTTACCTGGATATAATGGTACTGCTCCTAATACTTCAAATGAATGTGAATACCTAGATGAAACGCAAACGTTGGTCTCTCACCAACATGTTATCTGTGGATTACAAAACTGTGTTTATAAAGCTGCTAGAGAAGGTGTTAGTATTGTTAATGCTGTGGCTTACTCTACTGATAGTCCTTGCGTTCGCTGTGGCCCTATCATCCTTTCAACTCGTATTAAACGATTTGTTTACACTCGTCAATACCGTTTAGTTGATCATATGGAAGAGCTTAAAAAACATGGTGTTGAATTTGTACAAATTCCTATAGAAATTCTTAAAGAATATAGAGAACATTATTGTGACTGATTTAATTTTAAAGACGAAGAAACTCAATCCTATTCGAGATACTCCTGAACGTTTAGGGTATAAAGAGTTTCAAGAATTTTTAGCTATTGATGTAGATGGTAATTTAAAGGTTATGTCTGTATATACAGGCAAAGATGAACATAATCAACCTGCACTTAAATTTCCAAATACACTTCATAAGTTAATTACAAATGTAAAGATCATCTAGAAATAGTTGTGAAAACATTTGGTGCAGGACAGAGAAAGGTAAGTATCTCTCTCCCTCCTGCGGTTAGAATCTTCTCTAACTTTAAATATACTTATATGACGATATGAGTAAGAAGATCTCTATAACGCACTAGGATAAATGAAGCTTCATTAAAGGTTTTGATAGTATTATTATACTTTCATATAAGGTGCAAAAACAGCCTGATCCTGTATTATATTACAACTCTACCCTTCTTCAGGGTTACAGAAGAGAAGAGGAAACTACCGATTCGTAAAGTTTCTTCTCTGTTGTACTACCCCTAATGATCGGACATTAGGATTTTTAAATAGTTAGAATGTAGGACTAAAAGCATCCATCATTTTAAGAGTAGAGCGAAAGCCTAGACTGATGATTAAGAAAGTTAAGCTTGATATAGGTGTTTCTTTCATTTAATGTATTGTCTTATTCAATTGTCGATAATATGTTAAATCAGGTTAGGATGTATTCTGGTAAAGTATGATGTCACCCCAGAAATGGTAAGGACGGAATCTCTTTTGGCGTAAAAGCACACTGACTATTTTTTGTATTTTTAAGCGAACAAAATACACGGGCATGAGATACTCGTTAAGGACAGGCAGAAAAGACAGAGTCTAATCAACTTCCTGGAGGCACTAATATTATGATTTATATATTAAGTGTCAAAGTCTTTTATCTCACATATTAATTAATCCGCAGGCGATGCGGTGACTAGCACGGAATGGTGAGACAGAGCAGGACGCCCGTGGAATGGCTCAAAGTTAGAGATCGCAACTAACAATTAATGTGTTTATAAAATCTTTACTGCCTTCTCTTACTTGGCTACAGTATGTAAGAGAAGTTTCCATAGCCAAAAAGGAGTAGTAAAGTTGCCGATGGAAAGACATAAAGGATTTGTATGTTGAAATAATACATATAGATGACGGACAATACCTAACCGTCCCAAATTTTAAACAACAAAAAATAAAACTCATATTGAGTATAAATCTGAAATGTCAGATATTGAAACCCTAATCCAAGAAAAAGCTTCAGTAGCACCAAGAGTAACTCCAGCTCATATTGAGTCTGTAATTAAGTCTGTTACTTATTTTACTGCTGGAGATGGTTATGTAGGTGCTTTAACTTCCTCAGAAGAATTTAATTCTCTTCCTGAAAGTGAACGTATTGTAGAAACTCCTACTCCTCTTGATTTACTTACCTTCTGTGTTATTACACTTAAGAATGGATTTACAGTTACAGGCGAATCTGCTTGTGCTAGTCCTGAAAACTTTAATAAAGAAATCGGACAAAAGGTTGCTTATGAAAATGCTAAGAATAAGATCTGGGCATTAGAAGGTTATCTTTTAAAAGAACAATTATTCCTAGGCAAAATCTTAGCCTAATAAAGAGATTCCCAAATGAAATCAAAAGAACGTATACAACTCCTTGATTATGGTCTTGTTAAAAAACTTAAAAGAGTTTTAGATAAACTAGAAGATATTTATAGCTATAAACAAGCTTTTAAAGAAGACTCTGACACTGAATTTCCTTATAAAATTCGTTATGGTCTTTGTGGTAACTCTGGCTTAGATCATCCAGATCTAGAAGACTATGCAGAAAGTGTATTTGAAACTTGGAAACATTATTCAGGTTATGCCAAATACCCAGTACCTTCTCATGATGAAGATACTGTAAGTGCTCAATCACTTTATCATGAACATTCTGAGAATAAGTATGTTAATGATTATGGTAAGCTTCGTTTTAAATTAGCTAAACATCTTATTAAACAGATTAAAAAAGATCTGAAGAGATACAAAAATGACTCCAAAGGAACGAGTACAGCAGTTTAAAGATTTAATACATCTCCCTTACCTGAGAAATACCATCAAAGGTTTAACAGAAATTGTTAATCAAAAGGATGACTTATTATTAGGTCATTCTTTTAAATCAGATTATCATGACGTTAATATAGGGTTGTGTAATAATACTTGTTTAAATCTTTTGAATCAGGATTATGTAGATTCTATTTCGAAACAATGGAATAAGTTTTCAGGTATCTCTGAATTTCCTGTTCCTTCTGATTCTTCTGACGAAACTCCTATTTCTGCTTATTACAGTATTAGTAATTTGTATGTAGGGGATTATGGTAAACTTAGACTTGAGTTTGCTGAATTTATCGTGGATGAATTGTGTAAAGATTATAATCTGTTACAAGGCAAGCAAGAAAATGCAAGTGTTTCATTCTAGTCCTGATCTTATAGAATCTTTCAATTTCTCTAGAGGTGTTCACTTCGGAGGTATTTTCTCGTCATATGAAGCTGGTCTTCGTAAGTTAAAGAATTTACAACAACATAAAGATTTAGATCAAGATCATATTTATGTGTATAATTGTCAATTAAAAGAAGTAGATTTTTACTATTCTCTAGATGTTGGTAATGACATAGAATGGCAAAAGCAGATCTTAAAAGCTAAAGAATTAGGGTATAAAGGTATTAGATATAAAAACCTTTATGAACCTGACCTTCATTCTTCTTATTTAATCTTTGATTCTGATTTAATTGAAATAGTAGATGTTCTTGAAATGTCTTCTGACGATGTTGAAGAAGAATTAAATTTTATTTATTAGATACATATAACTAAGAGCTCTTAGTTATGTGGCCTCTCCTCATACTTCCCATGTGTAAACACATGTTCTAGACAGGAGAAACCCCTCCGTGCGTGTGTCTAACGGAGGTTAAAAATGGTGACGTTAGTCCACGATCCACGTAGCACCTGATCCTTGGTCGCTCTATAAAGGAGAAGTAAAGGGTAGCATGGCAGTGGCATGCCTTCAATAATTAGTCTGGTTGAAGTAAAAGTAAAACAGATCTGTGTAGCCTGGTTGTGGCATCCGATAAGAGGGA
>JACCEA011936134.1_pt1 | contig 19110 bp, 19 predicted proteins | sample 7449851 | NCBI WGS metagenome assembly JACCEA01 (sample SAMN15323453, study PRJNA562643) | freshwater metagenome | isolation source: river surface water | place: USA:Blue River Watershed | collected 2017-08-18
CGAGGAAATTATGAAACTAATCAAAAACGAAAAAACAAAAAAGAAGACTGAAGAGCCGCGTACCAATTTAACAGAGCGCATCTATCAGATTCTTAAGCAGGATATTTTTTCGTTTCGATTATTGCCGGGTGATCGTTTTAGCGAAAACGAAATAGCTGAACGAGTAGAAGCCAGTAGAACGCCTGTGCGTGAAGCATTGGCGAGATTGCAGCGAGAGGGATTTGTGGATGTGTCATTTCGCAGTGGTTGGCAAGTTAAGCCATTTAATTTTAAAAAGTTTGAAGAGCTGTATGACGTAAGGATTATTTTGGAATTGGCGGCAATTAAAAAACTTTGCGAAATGGAGCCAGCGCCCAATTTGGAAGATGTTAAACGTATTTGGTTGGTAAAACCGGAAGACCGTATTGAAGATGGGCCGACTGTTTGTGGTCTGGATGAGCGATTTCATGAGCAATTGATTGAAGCAACCGGTAATACGGAAATGGCACGCATCCATCATGAAATTACTGAACGATTACGCATCATTCGTCGAATTGATTTTACGCAGCGCAATCGCGTGCAAGCAACTTACGACGAACATGCCAAGATTTTGCGCACCATTATTGAACGGCGCGCAGAAGACGCCAAAGCATATCTCAAATCCCATATTGAAGAGAGTAAAGCTGAGGTTAGAAAAATTACGCTGCACATGTTGTATGAGGCGCAGCAACAAGAATTGAGTGATGAGTGATTTTGTTTTAACAAAGTCAAATGGAATTAGCACTTATCACACAATAAGGCGATAACGAGTTCCAACTTACTGTTAATTTCTGGAGAAGACCCATGAAGCTTAAAAAATTTGCAAAATCCGTCGGGGCGCTCGGTATTGCCTGTGGCCTTACCCTCGCGTCATATACTGCAATAGCCGCTGATACCATCAAGGTCGGTGTATTGCATTCACTCTCAGGCACTATGGCAATTTCAGAAACCACTCTGAAAGATACCATGTTGATGTTGATTGAAGAACAAAACAAAAAAGGTGGCTTGCTCGGCAAGAAATTGGAAGCTGTTGTTGTTGACCCTGCGTCTAACTGGCCATTGTTCGCGGAAAAAACCCGTGAATTAATTGCCAAAGATAAAGTCGCTGCAATTTTTGGTTGCTGGACATCAGTATCACGCAAATCTGTATTGCCTGTAATCGAAGAATTGAATGGTGTGTTGTTTTATCCCGTGCAATACGAAGGTGAAGAATCTTCACGCAACGTATTTTACACAGGCGCTGCACCTAACCAACAAGCGATTCCTGCTGTCGATTATTTGATGAAAGAAATGAAAGTTAAACGTTGGGTGTTAGCCGGTACGGATTATGTTTATCCACGCACCACTAACAAAATTCTTGAAGCCTATTTAAAAGCGAAAGGCGTTAAACAAGAAGACATTATGATTAACTACACACCTTTCGGTCATTCTGATTGGCAAAATATCGTCGCTGATATCAAACGTTTCGGTTCTGCTGGCAAAAAAACCGCGGTGGTTTCAACCATCAACGGCGATGCTAACGTTCCTTTCTATCGTGAATTAGGCAACCAAAAAGTTACCGCAGAAGATATTCCTGTTGTTGCTTTCTCTGTTGGCGAAGAAGAGCTGTCTGGTATTGATACTAAACCATTGGTTGGTCACTTGGCTGCCTGGAACTACTTCATGAGTGAAGATAATCCTGCTAACGCTGAGTTCATCAAAAAATGGAAAGCATTCATTAAAAATGACAAGCGCGTAACTAACGATCCAATGGAAGCGCATTACATTGGCTTCAATATGTGGGTAAAAGCAGTTGAGAAAGCGGGCACTACTGATACTGACAAAGTAGTTGATGCCATCATCGGAATTGAAGCGCCTAACTTGACTGGCGGCATGAGCAAAATGTTGCCAAACCATCACATCACTAAGCCAGTATTGATTGGTGAAATTCAAGAAGACGGCCAATTCCTCACAGTGTCTAAAACTGACGGTTTAGTTCCCGGCGATGCTTGGTCTGATTTCCTTGAAGGTTCAAAAGATCTGGAATCGGATTGGATTAAATTGAAGTGCGGTAACTACAACACTGTTACTAAAAAGTGTTTGGGTGCTGCTGCGCAGTAAAAGCATGATCCCCTCCTAGCCTCCCCCTTCGCAAGGGGGAGGGATCTTGCTCCCTCCATAATTTGTGCGGAGTGTGATCGGTTCCCTCCCCTTGCCGAGGGGAGGGTTAGGGAGGGGTGAAGTAACAAAATTTTTTAAAAATTTATTCGAGTAATGCTATGAAAGATCTGCAAAAAACACATTCTATAAAACGTTCAAAAATTCGTTTGAATGGTTTGTTGCTATTGATCTTTTCTTTATTTTTGTATTCATCAAATATTGCTTTAGCTCAAGAAGCTGAAGCAGCTGTTTTAGTCAATCAAGAATCTTTAGTCAATCAAGAATCCGTGAGTCAAGAAGTTGTTAGCGAGCAAACCCCTGCCGACGAATTTAATCGCTTGGCAAAAGAAATGACACAAGGCAGTTTACCTAAACGTGGGCAGGCCATTAAAAAATTATCGGCGTTAAATGATTCACGAGTAGTGACTTTGTTTGAAGCTTTGCAAGATGGGAAACTCTATGCCAATCAATCGGATGATCCTACAATTGCCATTGCTGGTGAAAATCAAACTTTTAACAATGCATTAACCGGAAAATTAATTGCAGCAGATCAAGCGGATGGTCTAAAACGAATTCCAATCAATAACACTATGCGCGTGCAATTACGCGGTATGGTTGCACAACTGAATGTAAATCATCTGGATGCCAATGTCAGAAATCTTGCGATTCAACGCATGATGACTGATGGTATAGATGAGGACACCAAAATCTTATTGGAAGAAAGAATTAAACATGAGCCTGACAGTGATGTTCGTAATCGTTTAGGTTTAGCGATTGCATTGGCGAATTTGCAGAATGAAGATAAACAAATTCGTTTGGATGCCATTCAAATTTTGGAAGGAGCATTGGAACAGGAAATTCGTAGTGCGTTAAATAGCGTTGCGGAAAACGATGCAGAGAGTGAAGTGCGTACAGCTGCTTTTCTGGCGTTGGAGTCTATAGAAGATCGAATTTCAACTTATCGTGTTGTTGAAAATGTATTTTTTGGTTTAAGTTTGGGATCGGTTTTATTGTTATCGGCAATAGGCCTTGCCATTACCTTTGGTGTGATGGGCGTCATTAATATGGCGCATGGCGAATTAATGATGATAGGCGCCTACGTTACTTGGGGAGTGCAAATGCTTTTTCCCAATCAAATTACTTACAGTTTGATTATTGCAATTCCGGCGGCATTTATTATTGCAGGATTAGTCGGAGTGGCCATAGAGCGTGGCGTTATTCAGTTTTTGTATGGTAGACCTCTCGAAACCTTGTTAGCAACTTTTGGTATCAGCTTAATTTTGCAACAAGCTGTCAGAACATTTATTTCACCCAATAATCAGGCGGTGCAATTGCCGGATTGGATGAGTGGTTCAATCAGTTTGAATCCCGTGTTATCCATCACCAATAATCGTCTTTATATTTTCATTTTTTCATTGATGGTGTTTTTTGCATTATTAATGATTTTGAAAAAAACATCTCTCGGATTAAAAGTTCGCGCTGTTTCACAAAACCGCAGCATGGCTCGCGCTGTTGGAGTAAAGGCCAACTGGGTGGATGCCATGACTTTCGGTTTGGGTTCGGGCATTGCGGGTATTGCTGGTGTTGCACTTTCACAACTCACTAATGTTGGCCCTAACCTCGGGCAAAGTTACATCATTGATTCATTTATGGTGGTGGTCTTGGGTGGAGTTGGAAATTTATGGGGCACTTTGGTAGGTGCAATGGGGCTGGGCATTTTAAATAAATTTATGGAGCCTTTTGCAGGTGCAGTTTTGGCAAAAGTGGTGGTACTGGTTCTACTGATTTTATTTATTCAGAAAAAACCGAAAGGATTATTTCCGCAGAAGGGCAGGGCGGCTGCGGATTGATTAAAGCAAAACACACTTTCCATAACCCTCTCCCATCAAGGGGGAGGGAACAGAATGAAGTTCTTAAGGAAAAGAAGATTAAATTTGAAAAAATGTGAGTTCAAGAAAGTTGTTGAGTAAAACCAATTCCCCTCTCCCCTTGTGGGAGAGGGGCAGGGGAGAGGGGTAAAAAATTTGAAAAATTTTTCAAACAAAAGAGAAAAAAGTAAATGCTAACCAAACGTTTATTACTCAGTGATCGCGGTGGCATCTTGGTGCTGGGGCTGGTATTACTGGCGACTATATATGTTCCTATTGGCAACCTATTGGTTGATCCCGCGTCTTCTTGGTATGTGTCCACCTACACAGTCACATTGGTTGGAAAATTTTTGTGTTTTGCATTGTTGGCTTTATCAATGGATTTGATTTGGGGTTATTGCGGAATTTTATCTTTAGGTCACGGTGCTTTTTTTGCGCTGGGTGGTTATGTCATGGGCATGTATTTGATGCGACAAATTGGGGGTCGCGGTCAATATGGCAATCCTGAGTTACCTGATTTTATGGTGTTTTTAAATTGGACTGAATTGCCTTGGTATTGGCATGGGCTGGATCAATTTTGGTTTGCGTTGATTTTAATTTTTTTGATTCCCGGATTGCTGGCATTTGTGTTTGGTTGGTTGGCATTTCGTTCGCGTGTTACTGGCGTGTATTTTTCCATTATCACTCAAGCACTCACGTATGCATTGATGTGGGCTTTTTTACGAAATGAAATGGGTTTTGGTGGTAATAATGGATTAACCGATTTTAAAGATATTTTGGGATTTCCGATTACCGCAGACACCACTCGCGTTGCATTGTTTGTTGCGTCAGCAATCATGTTGATTATGGGTTATCTCGCATGTCGATATATAGTGACTTCACGCATGGGCAAAATAATTGTGTCAATTCGTGATGCTGAGAGTCGCACTCGATTTTGTGGGTATAAAGTTGAATCTTACAAATTATGGTTATTTGTTTTTTCTGCGGTGCTGGCTGGTATTGCCGGTGCTCTCTATGTTCCGCAAGTGGGTATTATCAATCCCAATGAATTCTCGCCGTTAAATTCAATCGAGTTAGTGGTCTGGGTTGCCACTGGTGGGCGCGGGACTCTGTATGGTGCCATTGTCGGTGCTTTCTCCGTGAATTATGGCAAAACAATCTTTACCACTTATTCCCCTGAATCCTGGTCGTTTGTATTGGGTGGATTATTTGTCTTGGCGACCTTGGTTTTACCAAAAGGCATTGTAGGTTTGTTTGCTCGATTTGGAAAAAAATCCATTAGAAAATCCGATGATTTATTGTTGAGCAAGAGTGCTGTGGGAGAAAAAGTCTGATGAATTTTACAGCCCATGCCTTAAATGTGTTGCCGAAAAAAGATCCTAATTTCGGTGCTCCGCTTGATACCAGTCATCAAATGATTTTGTATGTAGAAGGCATTAGTGTCAGTTTTGATGGATTCAAAGCCTTGAATGATTTGAATCTTTACATTGAAGAAGGTGAGTTGCGTTGCATTATTGGCCCTAATGGCGCGGGTAAAACTACCATGATGGATGTCATCACTGGAAAAACCAAACCTGATGCCGGTACGGTTTATTTTGGTCAGCAAATTAATTTGTTGGAATTATCTGAACACCAGATTGCGCGTGGTGGCATTGGACGAAAATTTCAAAAGCCGACAATTTTTGAAGCACTGGATGTTTACGAAAATCTGGAATTGGCGACAGCCGCCGATAAACGTGTGTGGAAAACCTTGACTAAAGCCATCAGCAAAGAACAGCAATATCGTATTGATGAAGTCTTGGTACAAATTGGATTACAGGAATTGCGTTACAAAAATGCCGGCGCTTTATCACACGGACAAAAGCAATGGTTGGAAATCGGCATGTTACTGATGCAAAGTCCGCGAGTTTTATTAGTGGATGAACCAGTTGCGGGTATGACCGGCGAAGAAACTGAAAAGACCGCTGAACTCCTAACATCACTTGCAGGAAAACATTCTGTGATTGTGGTTGAGCATGATATGAAATTTGTCAGATCCATCGCCAAAAAAGTTACCGTATTGCATCAGGGATCTGTATTAATGGAAGGCACTATGGATCAAGTGCAAAACGATCCCAAAGTGATCGAAGTGTATTTAGGAGAATAGCCAGTGCTGAAAATTAACAATATCAATCAGTATTATGGTCAGAGCCACATACTCTGGGATTTGAGTTTGCAATTAAAGCAAGGAACTTGCGGTTGTTTGATTGGCCGTAACGGAGTGGGTAAAACAACATTGTTAAAATGTATTACCGGACTTCTGCCTGTGCGTGACGGCAATATTCAACTTAATGGTTACGATATTAATGCGTTCTCAACCGAATCCCGCGCTCGTACAGGAATAGGCTATGTGCCGCAAGGCCGAGAAATTTTTCCCTTATTGACCGTTGAAGAAAATTTAAAAATTTCATTAGGCGCACGCAAAGATAAAATTAAATCGATTCCGCCTTTAATTTATGAATTATTTCCCGTATTAAAAGAAATGAAACACCGTCGTGGTGGCGATTTATCCGGTGGCCAGCAACAACAATTGGCGATTGGTCGAGCGTTAGTGCTCGATCCAAGGCTGTTAATTCTTGACGAACCTACAGAAGGTATTCAACCCAATGTGGTGCGTGATATCGGTGAAGTCATTCGCAAACTCAATCGAGAACTGGGCTTAACCGTATTATTGGTTGAACAAAAATTACCTTTCGCCCGCCGTATCGCTGATGATTTTTTTATTATGGAAAAAGGTAGCGTGGTAGCCACAGGGCCGATTAAAGAGTTGAATGATGATTTGGTACAGCGGTATTTGAGTGTGTAAATCACGCTCTATGAAATTGCAATTATTCAGGGGTATACTCGCGCCTCTTCTGAAACATAGGGCGCAATTATGTCTGCAATTTTAGTAACCGGTGGCGCAGGTTTTATCGGTAGCCACGTCTGTGTTGAGTTGATTAATGCCGGGTATACCCCGATTGTTGTCGATAATTTCTCAAATTCTAAGCCCGAAGCCTTAAAGCGCGTAGCCAAGATTACCGGTGTTGAGCCGCTTTTTTATCAGATTGACATTAATGATAAAGATGCCATGCGCAAAGTCTTTGCTGCACATTCTTTTGCGGCAGTGATGCATTTTGCGGGTTTAAAAGCCGTAGGTGAATCCAGTCAAATTCCGATGAAATATTATCGTAATAATGTCGCCGGCACTTTGACCTTGACTGAAGTGATGGAAGAATTTTCTGTCTGGAATTTTATTTTCAGTTCGTCTGCTACTGTGTACGGCGATCCAATTTCTGTACCGATTGACGAAACCTTTGCAACCTCTGCGACTAACCCTTATGGGCGTAGTAAATTAATTGTTGAAGACATTTTGCGCGATATGTCGAAAGCACCGGGTAATCAATGGAATATCTCCTTGCTACGTTATTTTAATCCTGTCGGTGCGCATGAATCCGGTTTGATTGGCGAAGATCCAGCGGGGATACCCAACAATTTATTACCCTATGTATCGCAAGTGGCGATTGGAAAATTAAAAGAACTCAGCGTGTTTGGAAATGATTATCCGACAGCGGATGGCACAGGCGTGCGTGACTATATCCATGTGGTAGATTTGGCACTGGGACATCTGGCTGCATTAAAAGGATTGGAAAAAACGACACGAGGTTGTCGTGCATACAATTTGGGAACAGGTGTTGGTTATTCTGTATTGCAAATTGTATCGGCATTTGAGATGGCCAGTGGTAAGAATGTTCCCTACAAGATTGTTCCGCGTCGCCCCGGTGATATTGCCAGTTGTTATGCTGAACCTCGATTGGCGAAAGCAGAATTAGGTTGGCAAGCAAAATTTGGTTTAGAACGCATGATGCAAGACGCTTGGCGTTGGCAATCACAAAATCCGAATGGATACGAAAAATAACAAGCGTTAAAAAAAATTAGCAAAGCTTTTAAAAAATGATGGCTTGTTTCAAGCCATCACAACAGATAAATCCCACCTTCTTTGATTACATAGGGCATGGTTTGTAACTTGTCACCGGCACAAGGCCCTGCAATGCAGTTGCCGTTTTGAATTAAGAATAATGCGCCGTGAGTTGAGCATTGAATGAATTGTTTGTCGCTATCGAGAAATTGATCTTCCTGCCATTCGAGATTGACACCCAGATGTGGGCAATCATTTTTGTACACATAGATTTGCCCATCCTGCTTCACGACAAATATGGCCTTGCTGCCAATGTTGAATCCTTTACTGCCTGGGTCTTCCAGTTCATCGAGGTGGCATAAAAAATTATTCATTATCGTAAATCTCAGGTGCAGCTAAAGTCAGTTTGCGTTGTACCAGTTTACCTTGGCGCATGATGCTGATGGTGACTTTATCGCCGGGTTTGTATTCTTCGAGTGCGCCCAATAATTGGTCGTCGTTGATGGTAGGTTTGTCATCTATGGCGACAATCACATCGCCCAAGCTAATTTGCCCCCAAGCATTGCGTTTTGCACCCTGCAGGCCTGCTTGCGCGGCAGGTGAATCAGGATTGACACGCAAAATGGGTACGCCTTCAACGCCTAATTGTTGCGCCCAGTGGTCAGGTGCTGATGCGATTCCCAGCACGGGTCGGACAATTCTGCCGTGAGCCATTAATTCTGGAATCACTTCTTTTACGGTGTTGACTGGAATGGCAAAGCCAATTCCTGCGCTGGCACCGCTCGGGCTATAGATCATGGTGTTGACGCCGATTAGTTGGCCTTGGGAGTTTAATAACGGGCCACCGGAGTTCCCGGGGTTAATTGCGGCATCGGTTTGAATCACATTGGTAATTTTGCGCTGAGTGGGTGATTCGATTTCCCGCCCCAATGCACTGACAACACCGGTAGTTAAGGTGGCATCCAAACCAAACGGATTGCCGATAGCCAGCACTTTGCGCCCCACGGTTAAATTTGCCGAATCGCCCAAGGGCAGTGGTGATAATTTTTCTTTGGGTGCGTTGATTTTTAACACCGCCAAATCACGCTCAGGTGCCAGCCCCACCACCTCTGCTGGCCAACTGCTTTGATCTTGTAGTCGTATGACCACTTGTTGTGCGCCTTCAATGACATGAAAGTTAGTCACTATGTAACCTTCTTTATTCCAGACAAAACCGGTACCTGAACCGCGTGGAATGGTGATGAGGTCAAATGAGTAAGGATTGCGCGCTAATTGTTTATTGGTCACAAAAACCACACTGGGGCGTGCGGCTTCAAATACCTGAATGGAGTTGCGCTCATCATCGGTCGCAAACGTGGGCGCTTCAGCCAAAACCATATCAGGCAGAAGGGACAGCAGCGCCATAGACAAGAAACCTAAGCATTTTGAGAAACTGGACATAGAAAGCTCGCATCACTGGGTTAAGAGATGCTTTTTATATAGGTATGGGCGTTGGAATTTCAACTCTCGATTATTTTTTTAACGCTAATATCTGACTATTCAGTTCATTGATTTTAGCGGCCATTTCTTCAATTAAGCCGACCGAGATTTGAGGTTGTTCAAACATCAATTGAATGAAATCATCTTTGTTGACCATCATCACGGTGCAGTCAGTGCATGCAACGACAGAGGCGATTCTGGGTTGGCGAGTGAAGACCGCCAGTGCCCCGAAAATTTCATTTTGATGAATGTCGCCGACTTTAACACCATCGCAAATGGCATCGGCTTTGCCATCAATCAAGGTATACACCAGATCAGCGGCATCACCTTGGCGGATAATAATCTCGCCAGGAGCAAAGTTTGAGAAACCTCTATTGGGTGTGAAATTGTCGTTGGCAGTAGAGTCAGTCATAAGTCACTCGTTGGCTATTATTGCCAAACAAGTGTAGCTCCAGATTCCCATAAATTCTTGGGATCTAAGAAGAAATACTAACGAAAATGGCGATTGTGATAGTTAAGCAGGGGCTTGATGGGTGGAGTCACTTTTTTCTTCGGCCTCCAGAACCAACTTAGCTTTTAGATCAGGCGGCAGTGCATTCCAATGCACATCCATAAGCGCACCTTGCAAAGCATAGAGCATCACTTTGGAAACATTAATATCGCGTGATCGAATCCGGCGGTAGGCTTCAACTGCACCGATCTTTTGTAAATCGGCATAAGTGTTAATGCCAATCGCGTGTAGAATGTTGACCGTCGCCATGCCCAGATTTTTAAGTTGCAATAGCTCTTGATTGCTAGTCGGCATCACATAAGGCTCCAACGGTTTGTTATCGTTATTGATCTGTTGTGTTTGAGGCTATTCAGTTAAAGCGGCTTCATATTACAGGCTTGGATTTATCTCGCAATTGTTTTGTAAGAAAAGCTAATCATTTTTTTGCTCAAACTGAATTCAACTGAATACAAGAGAATTATTTGGCACAAAAAATCGCAGCGAAAAAAATGATTAACCGTCAGAACCGGAATAAATAAAAACCATGAATAAAGAAAAGATACTGGGCTTGGATGACAATGCCGTTATATACGCGGATTTGTTTCGTGTGCAGCTTCATCCCGATGTCATAAAACCACTCGAAGACTTAACTATTGCGGCCGCAGAAGCGGGATTTCAATTGACGCTGGCGAGCGGCTATAGAAATTTTTCGCGGCAACTTTTAATTTGGAAGCAAAAAGCATTAGGCTTAAGAAGCGTTCTGGATTCCAACGGTCAGCCGATCAATATTGCGTCGTTAACCGATGATGAAAAAATGTGGGCCATACTCCGATGGTCTGCTTTGCCAGGAGCATCTCGGCATCATTGGGGAACGGATGTTGATGTTTATGACCGTTCAACAATTGACGTCAATTATCAGTTGCAGCTCACACTCGAAGAAACACAAGCAGATGGACCTTTTGCTGCATTTCATCTCTGGCTGACCAAACAATTAACTGAAAAACGCTCTCCTTTTTTTCGTCCCTACTCGATTGATAAAGGAGGTGTGGCACCAGAGCCTTGGCATTTAAGCTACGCCCCCCTTGCGAATCATTATTATGCGCAGCTATCAGTATCTTTGTTGCGAGAACAGCTACTGCAAACAGATATTCTGTTGAAGGAGAGTATTTTGCGACATCTTGACAGCATATTTGAGCAATACATTCGAATAGAATAATGCACTTGTTTACTGTTTATTAATGCTAATGAGTCATCAACATGTCACAGAATTCAAAAATTGCCATTCGCTCATGGATGTTATTTGATTGGGCCGCACAACCATTTTTTACAGTGGTAATCACCTTTATATTTGGTCCTTATTTTGTCGCTAAACTTGCACAAGACCCAGTAGCAGGTCAAACAGCCTGGAGTCATGCAATCGGAATTGGCGGATTGATTATTGCTATTTTGTCTCCCGTATTGGGATCAATTGCAGACGCAGCTGGAAACCGTAAGCTCTGGATTCTCGGTTTTGCTTTCATCAAAGTGATGGCATTAAGTTCACTATGGTTTGCTGCTCCCGGTTCATCATTATTTTGGCCTATGGCAGCCGTTATATTGGCGTTGGTGGCAGCAGAATTTTCAATTGTGTTTAACGATTCGATGATGCCGGGATTAATTGCACAAGATCAAATTGGCCGCGTATCTAATTTGGCATGGGGATTAGGTTATGCCGGTGGATTGGTGGTGTTATTCAGCGTGCTACTATTTTTTGCTGCGAATGCAGATACTGGCAAAACCTTATTAGGAATAGAGCCATTGTTTTCACTCGACGCCACACAAGGTGAAGATGCAAGAATTACCGCTCCAATCGCAGCCCTGTGGTATGCAATCTTTATTTTGCCAATGCTGTTATTTACACCTGATACCAGCACCCAATCGTCCTTATTCCTTGCTATTAAAAATAGCTTGAGTGAAACAGTAAATACAATCGAATCATTGGGCAAACGAAACGTCTTATTGCGATTTTTTTTGGCGCGAATGATTTATCAAGATGGTGTCAATGGATTATTGGCATTAGGCGGCGCTTTTGCTGCAGGAATGTTTGCTTGGCAAACAATCGAAATGGGCATCTATGGCATTTTGTTATTAATCGCTGCGATTATCGGCTGTGTGATTGCCAGCAAGCTCGATCAACAATTCGGTGCGCCTTTTGTTATTAATCTATCATTAGCTTGTTTACTTTTAGCGACTGTCGGTATTGTTTCTACTGGGCCTGGTTACAGTTTATTTGGATTCATTCAGGTTTCTATCGAGGATACAGGGGGTTTGTTTGCCACAACAGCAGAAAAAATTTACATCGGATTCGGATTATTGATCGGTTTCGCATTTGGTCCTGTTCAAGCATCATCACGCGCATTCTTGGCGCAACAAGTATCCGTTGAGGAATCGGGGCGCTTTTTTGGACTTTATGCCTTAACTGGTAGAGCTACATCCTTTTTAGCACCTATGTCAGTCGCATTCTTGACCAGTTACTACGAATCAACACGAATAGGAATGGTCGCCTTAATTGTTTTTTTGCTGATTGGATGGTGTATTTTTATGGGCGTTAAAAAAACGAGTGAAGCATGTTAGTGATATTTGATTGTGATGGCGTATTAGTCGATAGCGAAAATCTGGATTCGGAAGTTCCGGCGGAATGTTTTGCCGATGAAGGCATCACACTCACCGAACATAAAATTGATTTGATGTTTCGCGGTAAGTCAGTGCCAGATTGTATGCAGATAGCGAAAGAGATTTTATCTGAATTACCCTCTTGGAAAATAAAATCTTCTATCGAGAAAGAAACGGATACGGCCATATTTTGGCGAAAAAAACAATTACGCTGCTTGGCGGTTTATCAACAAAAATTGCAGGCTATACCAGGGGTTGTGGATGTCATCAAAACATTGAAACAAAACAATATTCCTATCTGTGTGGCGTCGAATGGCAAACATGAAAAAATGGCAGTCACATTAGCTGCAACCGATATTGCACACTACTTTGGTAACAATATTTTCAGCTTTGAAGATGTCAAACAGGGCAAGCCTGCACCGGATTTATTTTTGTACGCGGCTAAAATGATGGGAGTTTCGCCAGACAATACGCTAGTTGTGGAAGACTCATTGTCGGGTATTAAAGCGGCATTAGCCGCTGGCATGAAACCTTTGGCTTATTGTGCACGACAAGCAAATGGCGATGATTATTATTTGTTGCCGGAGATTAAAAAAATGAACGTGATTTGGTTTAGTGATATGAAACAGTTGCTTGAGTTAATCCCTTTTTCAAAATGAATAACTCTAATCAAGATTCAAAAAAATTAACTTCAACATAGGCTTAATCATGACTCAGAATACGCTTTGGCAATCACTTAGAATAGAAGCGCAAGCTGCCAGCCGCAGCGAACCTATGCTGGCCAGTTTTTATCACGCTATTATTTTAAATCACAACAGCTTTGCTGCGGCCATCAGTTTTCATTTAGCAAACAAATTGGACAGCCAAGCATTGCCAGCCATGATGATTCGTGAGGTATTTGAACAGGCGATGGCGGCCGATCATCAGATTGAAATTGCAATGCACGCTGACATTATTGCTCATCGGGAGCGAGATCCGGCCTGTAAAAATTTATGTATGCCGTTTTTATTTTTTAAAGGCTATCACGCATTACAGTCATGGCGAATCGCCCATTGGTTATGGACAGAAGGTCGTCGCTCTTTAGCCTTATTTTTTCAAAATCAAATTTCACAAGTATTTGATGTGGATATTCATCCCGGTGCGAGCATTGGTAAAAGTATTATGATCGATCATGCAACCGGTGTCGTGATTGGTGAAACAGCTGTGATCGAAGATGAAGTGTCCATGCTGCACGGTGTGACTCTAGGTGGTAATGGTTGTGCGAAAAAAGATCGTCATCCAAAAGTACGTCGCGGTGTATTAATTGGTGTAGGCGCCAAGATATTAGGTTGCATCGAAATTGGCATGGGTGCAAAAATCGGTGCAGGCAGTTTAGTGTTGGAAGATGTTGAGCCACATACAACAGTGGCAGGTGTTCCCGCAAAAGTGATTGGTAGACCCAGTGTGGATACACCGGCATTGGATATGGATCACATACTTTAAGCGGTTCGACTGGCGGTGATTTCCCGACTCTCACCATCCATCAGCCAATTCAAAACGGCCTGACGACTGTTCAGCATACCCATGTAATGCTCGATTAACATTTGATTGGGGCGAGAATGCTGCATCATTCGATCAATTTTATCAGTGAGGAATGCAATGTCCTGCTCAACTTTCTCACGCATTGCGGGGGCATCATCTAAAGGGTGTTTGGCGGCCGCTGACATTTTATCTCCTTACGGTATTGCTAATGTAAACAAGTATGATCTAGCTATCGGCTATTTCCAGAAAACATAAAGATTCTTTTGTTACAACGCTTTCAAGTTCTTATTTCTATAGTGAATCGCTGTTAAGGAAATCCGTTTTTCAGCGATGATGGTGAATCATTTCGCATCACAATAGTCAATGGATTGACACTTCACAGATCAGTAAGTCAGGTGGTGATGCAAGGATGCTTGAAGTAGAATCAGAAAAAGTCATTTTTGCGGATTGTTTTTATGTCAACTCCTGAAAGTTTTGAAATTGTATTTCGTGGTGATATTCAGCTTGGCAAACAGTTGGCGGATGTTAAATCAGCATTACAACAACTCTTCAAAATTGATGCCGCCAAAGTGGAGGCTCTCTTTAGTGGCAAACCAGTTGTATTAAAACGAGGCTTGGATAAAGCCAGTGCTGAAAAATATCAAGATGCCTTAACCAAAGCGGGTGCGCTAGTCGAGCGGGTAGCATCCACAAAACCTCTCTCTGCGGCACAACCCAGTTCATCTGAAAAGTCTGGAGCGGATAAACCGATTGAAACCATTCAGTCAGATGATGTTATCGCCAGCACACAATGGACACTTGCGCCAGTCGGTAGCCTGATGTTGCCTGCATCAGCGCGTTTGGCTCCGGTTATGCGTCAATTTGATTTGAAAATTTATTCGTTACGTCCTGTGGGTGAAAATTTGCTAGACAGGACTGAGTCAACACGGGCAGCGGAGCTTGAATCTGTTGTTATTCCCGATTATCAGATAGCTGATGTTGGTGTGAATTTGATTGAAACCAGTGAAAAAACGCAAACACCAGTATTGGATATTCATATCGAAGATTGGAGCTTGTCTGAACCTGGTGCCCTGCTGTTAACGGATAATGAAAAGACGCTTGTAGTATCTTCGGTTGTTAGCCCCAATTATTCACTTGCGCCTGTGGGCAGCCTACTTGAACAAATCAAACCGCAGGTCGAGATTAATATTCCCGATGTCAGTGGTTTAAAAATTCTTGAGAATGAATGATGAAAACCTTATTGAAAATAGTCGGCGCCATTATCCTACTGCTTGTGTTAGGAATTATTGGGTTGATGGTGTTTGTTGACCCCAATCAATTCAAACCTTCAATTGAGTCGCTTGCCAAAAAACAAGGCATTGCGCTGAGCATTCAGGGTGATCTGTCTTGGACACTATGGCCGAGTGTTGGGTTAGGTGCAGAAAAAGTGACGCTAGGTTCGCTCGATCAATCCGAAAAACCTTTAGCTGAAATGAAACAGATGAGTGTGTTGTTGGCGATCACACCGTTATTTTCGGGCAGTTTTCAAGCGGATCATGTGGTATTGTCAGGTGTTAATCTGAATTTGACGATTGATAAAAAAGGTAAAAGCAATTGGTCATTCTTGACTGACAGCCAACCCCCAGAATCTCAACCCACTGACTCCAGTGAATCATCACTGGATATGAATATCGAAAAAATCAGTATTGAAAATAGTCAAATCACTTATTTGGATGAACAGACCAATCAATTCATTCAATTGCATGATTTCAATTTACACCTGCAAGATGTGAACACTCAGGAACAATTATTTCCTGTGTCGGTGACAACGGGTGCCATTGTTAAATCTGGCAGTGATCCCGAGATGCGTTTGACTCTTGAATTGGGTAATCAAATCAAAGCGGATAAACAACTCAAGTCGCTGCAATTGTCTGAAGGGAAATTACACTTATCTCTACTAGGTAAACACAATCTCGTTATACCTCTGACTTATGATCTTCAGGTGAGTGATCTACGCAATAAAATGTCTTACAAGGGCAATCTTAAGCTCGAATCAATTTCTTTGCGGGATTTGTTAATGCATGTTGATGTGCAATTAGAGACTGCAAATAAAGATGCTGTTTCAACGCTTGAATTCAGTTCATCCTTTGAAGGCGATGACCAGAAAATAGCATTTAATGCGATGCAATTGTTATTGGATGGCAATGCTTTTACAGGATCTTTTGCCATAAGGGATTTTTCGAAAACGGCCATCACGCTTAATTTGCAAGCGAATAAATTCAATCTTGATGATTACTTACCTCCGATAACAGAAGAAGAGGCGGCTCAGTCAGCGTCAACAAGTGATACTGCGCTACCACTGGATTCACTGCGCAATTTGAATGTGAATGCCAAAATTCAATTAAAAGAATTAATTGTTAAAAAGTTAAGCCTAACAGGTTTAGAGTGGACCTTGCTTGCTAAAAATGGCTTGCTGGAACAGCAGCTTAATGGGCAGGCTTATTCAGGGGCTATTCTCTTTAAAAACCAATTAGATGCGCGTAGTGAAAAAGCCAATTTAACATTTGATACGGCATTGGAATCGGTTCAAGTCAATGCATTGTTAGATGATTTATTTGAACATAATAAAGAAAAGTTTGATCTTCACGGTTCTATGCGTATGCGTGCGGCGGGTGAGGCTAGTGGCGCTACAGTAAATCAATTAATCAAAAATTTGCAAGCGAATGCATCTTTTTCGGGAGCAGAGCTGCGCATGACTCCAATCAACTTACAAAAACAATTTTGTCAGTTGATTGATTTAGTCAATAAAAATCCCGAATCTAATCGAGAGTGGCAAGCTATGACAAAACTGACAGAAGTTTCTGGCAGTATTCAGTTGCGTGATGAAATAGTTGTTATTGATAGTTTTAACGCGGGTATTGAAAATTTATTGTTAACTTCAAGCGGAAAAATTGATTTGGTAAATGATAAATATGATCTGTTATTACCCTTTACGTTATCAAAAAATGCAACTGTCGCGGGTGAGGAAGTCAGTGCCAGCCAACAACAGGAACAAGGTTGTGTGATGGGTGATACGTTTTGGGCGGAGCGCGGCATGAAATTGCTGCGCTGCAAAGGGAAATTATCTGCAATTGATCCGATGGACGATTGTGGCCCTGATAAAGAATTATTACAGGATATCACCAAGGACTATGCTGAATATAAAATTAAAAAGAAACACGGCGCTAAAATTGAGGAGAAAAAACAGGAAGTAAAATCCAAAATAGATGATGAGAAGAAAAAACTCTTCGATAAATTGCAGGAAAAATTAGGTGTTTCCAACGAAGATAACGCCGCCGAAGAAAAGTCGGTCGAATAACTTTTTCTTTATCTTGTATTGGTACCTATGAGCCAACATTTTGCTAATTCTGTATTAACTTGGTTTGATCGTCACGGACGAAAACATTTGCCTTGGCAACAAACCATCAATCCCTATCGTGTTTGGTTGTCAGAAATTATGTTGCAACAAACACAAGTGGCAACGGTTATTCCCTATTTTGAGCGATTCGTTAAACAATATCCTGATGTGAAATCGTTGGCGGCAGCCCCTGTTGATAAAGTCCTACATTTGTGGACAGGGCTGGGTTACTACGCGAGAGCGCGTAATCTGCATAAGTGTGCAAAAACAATTGTTGATATATATGCTGGAGAATTTCCATCAACCGTTGAGGCGTTAGCCGATTTGCCGGGCATTGGCCGCTCAACTGCTGGTGCAATTGTTAGCATTGCATTTAAAAAACCGGCAGCGATTTTGGATGGTAATGTGAAGCGAGTTCTCGCGCGTTATTTTGCCGTTGAAGGTTGGCCGGGTTTGCCTAATGTTGCCAATCAATTGTGGGAAATTGCAGAAGAGTTAAATCCCAAAAAACGTCCCGATCATTACACTCAGGCCATGATGGATTTGGGCGCAACCATTTGCACGCGCAGCAAACCTCAATGTGATCTTTGTCCATTGCGCCAAGGTTGCATTGCTTATGCGCAAGGTTCGATACAACAATTTCCCGCTAAAAAACCGAAAAAAGCGTTACCCGAAAAATCGGTGCAATTATTAATGTTGCGCAATAACGCGGGTGATTTTTTATTAGAGCAGCGACCGCCTTTAGGGATTTGGGGGGGGCTTTGGAGTTTTCCAGAAATTGATTTGGATATTGACGCTGAAAATTTTGTGAATACGCTATGGGGTAAAACAGTTTCTATCGAGGTTTGGAATTCCTATCGTCATACATTCAGTCACTATCATTTGAATATCACTCCAGTGCTGATTCAATTGACAAAAACTCCCAATACTATCGGCGAAGCTAAATCCCACTGGTACAATCCTCATCAGCCTGATGCTTTGGGTTTGGCTGCGCCGGTAAAAAAATTATTGGATCAATTGGCGCAACTTGATCCTCGAGCAACTCGCCCTAAAAAATCCACTCGTTAATACCTTGAGAAGACTCTATGCCCAGAATGGTTTTTTGCCGTAAATATCAACAGGAAATGGAAGGCTTGGATCTTCCGCCTTATCCCGGCGCCAAGGGGCAGGATATTTTCAATCATGTTTCCAAAAAAGCTTGGCAAGAATGGATGTCTCACCAGACTCTATTAATTAACGAAAAACGCTTGAATATGATGGACATTGGCACCAAAGTTTATCTTTCTGAGCAAATGAATAAGTTTCTTTCTGGCGAGAATGTCGATCAGGCTGATGGTTATGTGCCGCCCCCTAAGGCTTAGCTGTTCATCTTTTAGTCATTGAAAGAACAGGATTTTTTTCTGAATCAGGCTTGACTCAATCAGGTCGAGCGGGTTTAATACGCGCCTCTTGCGCTAGCCGCAAAGACACGCCCAGATAGCTCAGTCGGTAGAGCAGTGGATTGAAAATCCTCGTGTCCCTGGTTCGATTCCGGGTCTGGGCACCATATTTAAGTTCAAATTAGTCCTAAATCGTCCTAAACCCCGCGTAATTGCGGGGTTTTTTGTTTATACTCCGTCCAAAGCAATCC
>JACCEA010265197.1_pt1 | contig 19104 bp, 16 predicted proteins | sample 7449851 | NCBI WGS metagenome assembly JACCEA01 (sample SAMN15323453, study PRJNA562643) | freshwater metagenome | isolation source: river surface water | place: USA:Blue River Watershed | collected 2017-08-18
AACAGCTTTGTAAACCCAACTTGCAGCAAGAAGACATGGTATTTAGCTTCACATTTTTCGTCTTCGCATGAGTATTAAAGTGATTTAATACCTAGATAAATTATTGTCAAATACAAAACACGGCTTATAATCTACCTTTTAAAAATATAATAAAAATCTATTTAAAATTACAAACAAACTTATAATTCTTTTGGTAAAATGATTTTCAACAAACACAAAAGGGGTTTTTATGAAAAATTTATCAATACGAGTCAAGTTACTAAGCATTGTAATAATTACTATTATATTAGTCTCTACTATAATAGCTACAAAGTCTATTTATGAGGTTAATAACCTTACAAATCAAACTATTGAAGAGTATAGGCAAAATGCTTTTAATGCAAGTATAGAAGAGTTAAAAAACTATACAGCATTTGCTCAAAATATTGCAAAAAGTTCTTATGAAGAAGCAAAAATTGAAAATATCAAAGCAAGAAAAGGTGCCTATTTAAAGTCACAAACTGATTTTTTATTTGCAATGATATCTAAAATTTATGATGAACAAAAAAATAAAATGCCAGAAGCAGAACTAAAAAAAATTCTTTTAGAAGCTATTGGTTCTGTTAGATATGGATAGGAAAATGACTATTTCTTTGTCTATGATAAAAATTCTACAATACTAAAATTACCTTTAACGCCAGAGAGAGAAGGTACTAAAAACAATGGAAAACATATTTTAGAATTTATAAAAACTGCTTTTGAAAAAGGTGAAGGTTTCGTTCCTTACGAACAGGTAATTCCAGGTAAAGAACCTAGAGCAAAACTATCTAATATAAGATTATTTGAGCCTTATGGTTGGGTCGTTGGAACAGGAGTTTATATTGATAATGAAGAAAAAGAGTTAAAAGCAAAAGCTTTAAATGAAATTTCAAAAATTAGATTTGGTCAAGATGGATATTTTTTTGTGTATGATTATGATGGTACAAACATAATGCATCCAATAAATCCATCATTAGTTGGAAAAAATTTAATTGAAAATAAAAGCCAAAAAGGTGTTTATTATATAAAAGATTTGATAGAAGCTGCAAAAAAAGGCGGTGGAACAGTAATTTTTGATTTCCCAAAAAGTAAAGATGATCCAACTTTATATGACAAAATAGGGTATGCTGATGGTCTTCAAGAGTGGAAATGGATGATTGGAACTGGAGTTTATGTTGATAATATTGAAAAAAATATTGAAATTATGCATCAAAACTCAAAAGAGAAAATTACTTCAATTATTTTAGGAATAGTTATTATTGCTATAGTTGTTTCAGTTATTTTAATTTTTATTATCTCATTTTTTATCACAAAAGAGATAATCTCTCCTTTAGAAAGATTTGAAAATGGACTTTTATCATTTTTTAAATATCTAAATAAAGAGAGTTCAGATGTTTCTAAAATAGAGATAAAATCTGAAGATGAAATAGGAATAATGACAAAAGTAGTAAATGAAAATATTGAAAGAACAAACAATCTATTAAAACAAGATGAAGCATTAATTAAAAATGTAAAAGAGGTTGTTTCACAAATAAATAAAGGAAATCTAAAAGAGAGAATTATTGCAAAGACAGATAATGATAGCTTAGAAGAGTTAAAAAATATTTTAAATGATATGCTAGAAATAATATCTAAAAAAGTAAATAATGATTTAGTTTCAATTGATGAAGTTTTATCTAAATATAAAGATATGAATTTTACAGCAAGAATAGAGAATTTAACAGGTGATGTAGCAAAAGAGATAAATATTTTAGCAGATACTATAAATCATCTTTTATTAGAAAATAAAATAAATGGGCTTACTTTGGAAGATAGTTCAAAAATTTTATTAGAAAATGTAAATAAATTAAATATTAGCTCTAATGAAGCAGCAGCTTCATTAGAAGAGACTGCAGCTGCTTTAGAACAAATTACTTCAAATATTAGAAACAATACTGAAAGTATTGCTAAAATGGCAAAATTATCAGATGGTGTTATTCGTTCTTCAAAAGATGGAGAAAATTTAGCAAATCAGACAACAAATGCTATGGATGAAATAAACAATAAAGTAAATATGGTAAATGAAGCTATAGCAGTAATTGATCAAATTGCATTCCAAACAAATATTCTAAGTCTAAATGCTGCTGTTGAAGCTGCAACTGCAGGTGAAGCAGGAAAAGGTTTTGCTGTTGTTGCTCAAGAGGTGCGAAACCTTGCAAGTAGAAGTGCAGAAGCTGCAAAAGATATAAAACATATTGTTGAAGAAGCTACAATAAAAGCAAATGAAGGAAAAGAAATAGCTTCAAGTATGATATATGGGTATAAAGATTTAAGTGAAAATATTACACAAACTATGAATTTGATATCTGATATTGAAAATGCTTCTAAAGAACAACTAATGGGAATAGAGCAGATAAATGATGCAGTAAGTGAACTTGATCGTCAAACTCAACAAAATGCAATGGTATCATCTCAAACTCACGATATTGCTTTGGTTACAGATGAAATAGCAAAAGAGATTGTAAAAGAGGCAAACTCAAAAGAGTTTATAGGTAAAGATAGTGCAAAAGCTAGAGATTTTCATAAATCTAATACAACTGTAGCTACAACTTCAAATAAAAAACCAACCATAGCAAATATTGAGAAAAAAGAGTCAATAAAAGATAGTGATGAATGGGAAAATTTTTAAACTCTTAAAAAATAAAAGTTGAGAATTAATCTCAACTTTTAAAGACTATATACTATTTGCAATTTTTTTAACTACTTCAAAAACATTTTCAATAGATTTTTTATATACAAACTCTTTTTTTGAGTGAGGAAATTTTATAGTTGGACCAATAGAAGCTATTTTTAAATTTGGAAATTTATCTTTAAAAATAGCACACTCTAATCCAGCATGAATAGCTTCTAAGGATGCATTTTTATCAAAAGTTTTGTAAATATCCAAAACTTTTGATGTGAAATCATTTATATCAGGACTCCAAGCTGGATATTTTCCATAAGTTTCTACATAAAAATTGTTATTTATTAAATCTTTTTTTGTTTTCTCTTTTAACTCTTTTAAATTTTCATTATTCATAGATCTAGCACTAAATTCAATAACAATTTCATCTATATTTGTCTTAATTAATGCTAAATTTATAGAGTCTTGAACTACATTTAACTCTTTATTAAAATCTCTTACACCATTTTGAAAGTTGTATAAAAAATTAATAATTTCATCATCATAAATATTTAAATGTTCAGATTTTGTGTTAATTTTTTCTATTTTCATATTTTCATGAGTTTTTTGAGGTCTCTTTTTTGAAGCAATTATAGCTTTTGCATTTGCGGGAATTGAGTTTATTCTCTCACCTCCATTTATATCCAATATTTTTCCTTCACACTCTTTTATAGTTTTTACAATTAGTTTTATAGCATTTTGAATATTTTTATCTATATCAACACCACTGTGTCCACCTTGTAAATTTGATATAGAAATTTCATATAAATCTAAATTTTCAATATTTGGAACTATTTTTTTGTTTGAGTTTTTCGCAATAATATCTACTCCTCCAGCACAACCAATACAAATTTTACCTTCATCTTCGCTATCAAGATTTAGCATATATTTAGAATTTATAGGAAGATTTAAACCATTTGCACCTATGAGTCCTATCTCTTCATCGCTTGTAAATAAAAATTCTCCATCAAAATTTTCATACATTAAAGCTATCATATATGAGCAACCAATTCCATTATCAGCTCCCAAAGTTGAATCTATCGCTTTTAAAGTTGTATCATCTTCAACAATTTGAGGAATACAAAAATCATTTAAACAAACAATATCATAATGAGATTGGAATACTATATTTGCGTTTGAGTCCTCTTTTTTACATAAAATATTATTGGCTTCATCAACTAGACAAATATATTTTAGTTTTTTAGATATTTCTTTCATATATTCTATAAAATCTTTATGATTTCCACTACATCTTTGTATTTTTGTAATCTCTTTAAATATTTCTAAAACAGTTGGCATTGATATCCTTACTTTATAAAACTTGAAAAAAAGCAATTTTAAGAAAAAAGTATATTTGCTTTTTTACAAATTTATATCTTAAATAAAAAAAGGGCTCAAAGCCCTTTTTTCTACTCTATATTTTTTAAATCTCTATTTTTGTAAGCTAATATAATTGCAGCAAAAGCAGTTGCAACAGTTAAATAAGCCCACATTGGAATAGGTACAGGATCACCTGTTGCATAAGAGTGCATTCCAGATAAGTAGAAGTTTACTCCTAAATAAGTCATCATAATAGAGCTAAATGCAAGTAATGAAGCAGTTGCTAAAACATATGGTGTATTTAATGATTTTACAAATCTAAGGTGTATAACTAATGCATAAACAACTATTGAAACATATGCCCAAGTCTCTTTTGGATCCCATCCCCAGTATCTACCCCAAGACTCATTTGCCCAAACTCCACCAAGGAAATTTCCAATAGTAATACATGCTAAACCAATGATTAGAGAAATCTCATTTATTGCACTTATGTGTTTAATGATGTCATCCAAATGTGGTCTATTTTTTCTAAAAATAAACATAATTAAAGTTAAGAATCCTAAAATAGCACTAAGTCCAAAAAATCCGTATGAAGCAGTCAAAATAGATACATGGATTGTAAGCCAATAAGATTTTAAAACAGGCACCAAACTTGTAATTTGAGGATCAACATCTGTTAAGTGAGCTGTAAACATAAAAATACCAGCAATAATTGTAGCAGCACCCAAAGCTAATAAAGAGTTTCTAAAAAATATAACTCCAGCAAATATAGCAGACCAAGATATATAAATTAAAGTTTCATAAATATCACTCCAAGGTGCATGTCCTGATAAATACCATCTATAACCCATACCAAAAGTTTGTATAGCAAAAAGTATAGTTAAAATAGCAAATATAATTTTTGTTGTTTTTGCAGGTTTAAACTCTGGTTTAAATATAACAACAAAAGCTAAAACAACCATAATAAAACCTAAAAGAACGTAAGCTAAAGTTAAATTAAAGAAAATATCTAATTTATTAAAAACTATTTCAGCATTTATTTTTGAAGCAGTAGGTTTTATATCTGTTCCAACTTTGTCTTGATATAAAGCTATCATATCAATATAATTATTTGCACTATTCCAGTCAAAATCCATCGTTGAGTTAAATAGTCCTCTTACAACAGATCCAATAGCAGCTTGATTTTGTCCTGAAAATTCTTGCATTGCTTCAATAGGTGAGTACCATTTGAAGTTATCATCTACACTTTGTTCATCATAAACTTTTGGAAAAATATTTAATAATGCACCATTAAATACGCTATAAATAATATTTAATTTTTCATCTACTTTTATAATATCTTTCTCATAAGTTCCTCTTTCAATTGGTTTTGTAAGAAGAGCTTTTTCTGACTCTTTTGCAAGTAAATAATCATTTTTTTCTCCAAATGCTTCTGAAAAAGAGATATATTTTTCACTTTCAGGTACTCCTAGAAATTTTTTAAGTTTTGGAGTATTTATTTTTATTATTTTTACATCTTTCCAAATATCAGGTCTTGTAATCATCCCTAAAACAATCTGATTTGCATCCATTCCCATAAATGATGATTTTCCACTTAGTTTTTGAACTATCTCTCTATTTAAAGTTGCAAGAGGTTTCATTCTTCCACCGCTACTTTGCACTACTAAATGTCCAAATTTATCTGCAGTTACTTTTGATTCATCTTTAAATTTATTTAAGTAATCAACTCTCATAGTTATATCATCAACCTCTTGAGGTGATGTAGTATTGTTACTCTCATTAGCTTTTAAATTTTGAGTTGAAAGAAGAGCTAAAGTTAAAATAAACATAGCTAAGTTTTTGTTTGCTACAAATTTTGTTAGTTTTCTAAATCTTGATTTTTTATCAAAAAAGTTTAAAAACAGACCAAGAGTTAATAGAAAATATCCAAAATATGTAGGCCATTTTCCAGGGTCATTGTTTACTGATAATACAGTTCCAGTTTCATCTGGGAAATATGAGCTTTGGAAAAATAAGAAATTTCCTTCATTTAAAGTTCTATTCATAAATATTCTATAATCATAAGTTTTATCATCTTTTATAACTGTAACTTCACTAGCATACGAAGATGGAGCCATACTTCCTGGGTATCTTTCTAGTTGAAACTCATTTAGTCTAATAGCAAAAGGAAGATCAATAAACTTAGAACCATACTCTAAAGTAACTGTATATTTATCAAAGATAAGATCTCTAGGAACTCCCAATTGTCCACTTAATCCTGGTAATCTAATAGTCTCTTTTTTACCATTTAAAGTTACATCAACAGTAAGTAAGCCCATCTTTGCTTGCTCTTTTTTTTCAAACTGAAATCTTTTGTAGTCTATGATTAAATTGTTGTTGTCAAAATCTACTTTATAAGAAAAATTGTTTAATTCTGGAAGTAAAGATGTAAACTCTTTTTGCCACTCTTTGTAAGCAACAACTTTTTCACCATCTTTTACTGTAACTTGTAAATAAGGTTCTAGTGAAATCATCTGATTTGTAGTAGTACCTTGCGGTATTTGCATAATTCCTTCATATCCAACATATCTAGTAATAATTGCTCCTAAAAGTATTACAACAAAAGAGAAGTGAAATAAAAATCTAGGAAGATTATTCCACATTTTAAATTTATAGATTATTCCAGATAGATTTATTGTAGTTAAAACTAAAACTATCTCATACCAAGTGTTGTTATAAACTAAAACTCTAGCCGATGATGTTCCAAAATCATTTTCAATAAAAGTAGCAACTCCAGCACCAATTGCCAAAATAGCTAATAAAAGCAAGGTTGCTTTAAAAGAGAACAGAAAGTTTAAAAGCTTCAAAAATATCCTTTTTAGTATTCATTTTTGGAAAATTGTATTATTGTAAAATTAACATTAGGTTAATTAAAAATATTCTTTAAAATAGAATTATTATATAAAATGAAATTTATATTATTAAAAGTTATTTTTTGCTACAATTTTCTTCTATAAAAAGCTTATGTTAAAAAGTTTTAAAAAATCAAAAGTATTATTAGCTAAATTTATATTAAAATTAATAGCTTAAATAGTTATTTTAATTATCTTTTTGAAACTATTAATAATATATTAGAATGTTTAAAATTAGGGGTGTTATGCAAAAAAATAATAATTTTATCAAAAAAGTATTAAACAAAGAAAAATCTTTAAAAGCTACTGTACTTTCTCTATTTATATCTATTATGATTCTGCTTTCGATTATTTTTGGTTTTCAATTGATTTATATTGATAATAATCAATCAAAAAAAGATATAAGTGAAAAATTAAAAAATCTTTCACTTACTTTAAATCAATTAATCAAAAATAGTGATAATCAAAACTTTAAAGTGATTGAGATGTTAAGTGTTATAAATCATAAAGATAAAGTAGATCAAGATAAAAATTTTGAAACATATGTAAAAGTTTTAAGTATCGAAAAAAATTTTTATGCTCTATATACAGGTTATGAAGATGGAAGTTTCTATGAACTTATAAATCTAAATATTGATAAAAAGTTAAAAGAGGTTTATAAAGCAAGAGAGCTTGATAGATGGGTTTTAATTAAAATAGATGGTAACAATATAAATAAAAAAGAGATAACACTTTATGATGAAGATTTAAATCAAACTGCCAAAAGAGTAGAAGAAAATAGTTACAATCCAACAAAAAGACCATGGTATGAGATGGCAATATCTAGTGGGAATAGGGCTATAAAAACAGCTCCATATAAATTTTCTCATATTGACTCTTTTGGAATAACTTTTTCAAAAGAGTTAAGTGGTAGCAAAAATGTTGTATCTGTTGATTTTTTGATTGAAGATTTCAAAAATATATTTAAAGATAATATAAATCAAGAGACTATGGATATGTTTTTATTTAAAAAAGATGGAACTATAATATCTTCTATTACAAAAGATGATGATTTATTAGCTTCATTTTTTGAGAAAAATAAAGATTTAGAGAAATTTGAAAATGCAAATATTGTAAATATAAAAGATAAAAAATATATTGTACAAATTGAAAAACTTAATAATTCAGAAAATGATGATTATATAATTCTTTTTGCAGATTATAAAAAGATTATTGCCCCTTATTTTTCTCAAACTTTTAATTTAATTTTGAGTTTATTTATAGTTTGTCTTATGATGATACCTTTGATAATATATTTCTCAAAAATTATTGTAGCTCCTATTTTTAAACTTGTTCAAGAGAGTAAAAAGATAAAAGATAGAAAATATGACTCTATTTCAAAAGTTGATAGCTCTATTTTGGAGGTTTCAATTTTGTCAAATGCATTTTTAGATATGTCGAAATCTATTTATGAGTATCAACAATCATTGGAAGAGAAGGTAGAGCAAAGAACGAAAGAGTTAAATATTAAAAATGAAGAGCTCTTTAAACTATCAATTACAGATAAATTAACAGGACTTTACAACAGAGTTAAACTAGATAGTGTATTACAAGAGAATATGAGACTATCTTTAAGATATGGAAATGTTTTTTCTGTGATTATTATCGATATAGATTTCTTTAAAAAGATAAATGATAATTTTGGACATCAAGTTGGAGATAATGTTTTAAAAGAGTGTTCTTATATTTTAAGTAAAAATATAAGAAATGTAGATATTTTAGGAAGATGGGGAGGAGAGGAGTTTTTAGTAGTTTGTCCAGAAACTTTAAAAGATGGTGCAAAAGATTTAGCAATAAAATTAAATAAAGCTATTAAACTTCACAAATTTAGTACTTATCCACATAGCGTAACTATTAGTGTAGGAGTTGCTTCTTGTAGTGTAAAGGATTTGAACTATGATGATATAATCTCAAATGCAGACAAAGCTTTATATGAAGCTAAAAATAATGGAAGAGATAGAGTTGAAGTTTTTTAAATATCATTTAAAGTTTAAGTTTAAATATCTATAATTCCACCTATGAATATTGAAAAAATAAAAAATAAAAAAAATGAGTGTAGAGCTTGGAAAAATGTAGCTCCTTGGTACAATGAGCTACAAAATGCACAAAAAATAGAAAAAAAAGATTTAAAAGTTGATTTTGGTGATTGGTTTAGCGTAGGTTTCAAGGAAGATTTAAGCAATGAAGAGTATGAAACTATTATTAAAACTGCAAAAGCTTTAATCCCTTGGAGAAAAGGTCCATTTAAAATTTTTGATTTAGAAATTGATAGTGAGTGGCAAAGTAATCTTAAATATAATCTAATAAGACCTCACTTTAATCTAAAAGATAAAGTAGTTGCTGATATTGGTTGCAACAATGGATACTATATGTTTAGAATGCTCGAGGATAAGCCTAAAAGATTAGTGGGATTTGATCCTTCACCTTTAACGCTTCATCAATTTGAGTTTATAAATCACTTTGTAAAATCAGATATTATTTATGAGATGCTTGGAGTTGAACATTTAGAACTCTATAATCATAAATTTGATTTTATATTTATGTTAGGAGTTCTTTACCATAGAGCTGATCCTGTTGGGACTTTAAAAGCACTAAACAAAGGATTAAATAGTAAAGGTGAGATTATAATTGATACTTTTATGATAGATGGAGAGGATGAGATATGTTTAACTCCAAATCAAAGATACTCAAAAATACCAAATATATACTTTATTCCAACAATTCCTGCACTTAAAAATTGGCTTGTTCGTGCTGGATTTGAAAATATTGAAGTATTAGCAACAGTTGTTACAACAAAAGATGAACAAAGAGCTACGAAGTGGTCATTTGATGAGAGTTTAGAAGATTTTTTAGATCCAAATGATAGTAGTAAAACAGTTGAGGGTTATCCAGCTCCAAAAAGAGTATATGTAAAGGCAAGAAAGGTTTTGTAGATTTAAAATATAATTAAAAGAGTTTGAAATTATCACTACTATTTATTTTTGAAAATTTCAAAAACTCTCCTCTTCCCTTATTTTTTGCTTCAACCAGAGCAATATCAGCATTTTTTATAGCATCATCAAGTGACATATTTGAGTTTAATACAAATTTTTCAAAACCAATACTAACTGTTTTTTGTAAAGTTTGCCTAGTCTCTTCATTTACAATTACTCTAGCTTTTGAGAAATCACTAATAATTTTCTTTGCAACCTCACAAGCTTGGTTTTCATCATCATTACTTAAAATAGATACTAAAAAAGTATCGGTTTCAAGTCTTCCTACAATATCAAACTCATTTATATTTGAGTGAATAACTCTTGCTAACTCTATTAAAACCTTGTCGGCAATCTCATAATTAAACTCATCAACTACAGCTTTAAATCTATCTATTCCTATCATAAGTAAAAAAATCTCATTTTGTTTATTGTTTGATAACTTAAGATATGAAGATAGGTTTTCAATAAAATAGTGACTTGAAAATACATTTGTAACAGAGTCAAGAGAAGCAGAATCAATAAAATTTTTCTTTAAAATAGCATTTTGAACAATTGTTGAAATAATAAAAAATGTTGCTTCAATTGAGTTGTATTTATTTTCTAAAAATAAAGAGTGTTCTTCTGAAGAGGCACAAAAAGATATAGTTGCATTTAAATTTGTATGTGTATTTATTATAAAAAATTGTGATAAATCATCATCTAAATAAAATTTATCACCTTTTGCTAAAATATCAGTTTTATTATTTTTGTTTATATCAAATAATGAAAATACCATATTTTTTATAGCAAACTCTTCTTCTAGCCATAAGAAAATATCACTTGCAAGTTGGTTTAAATTTGAAGAGTATTGAAGTTGTTCATATAGTTTAAAAATACTATCCAATGTTTCAAATGCAACTTTATCAGATGCCGATTGCTTAATTAACTCTATAATACTATTTCTCATAAATCATACCTAAAAAAGCTCAATTTTCGCTGTTTCATCTTCACTAAATACAAATGCCATACCTCTACCTTTATTTTTAGCCTCTCTAATTGCGATATCTGACTTTTTGATTATTGTATCTAAATCTTCTCCATCTTTTGGGTAAAATGAAATTCCAACACAGATTGTTTTCATTAAGACTTGATTAGTATCAGGGTTTATAACTATTTTCTCTTTTTTAAAAGCATCTATTAGTTTATTTGCAACAAAAAGAGCATTCTCTTCCTCTTGTATATTTTGAAGTAAAACTAAAAAAGCATCATTTGAGACTCTTATTACTAAATCAGAGTCTCTAGTTCCTGCTTGTAAAACTTGTGCTAGTCTTTTTATTACTCTATCACCAATTTCATAGTTAAATTCATCTAAAACAGCTTTGAAGTGATCAACTCCAACTTTTAAGAAAGCTATTTTTTTCCCCTCTCTTAAAGCTAAACTAAAAATAGATCTTATATAGTGATTTAAATAGGTTCTATTGTAGCACCCTGTAAGTAAATCGATAATCAAAATATCAGATATAGTATTTTCTAAATGTTTTGTGTATATATTCATAGATAAAATATCTAGTGAAATATTAATATTTGTTGTATCTTTTTTTAATTCATCAAGCTTACTTTTATTTTTAAAAATAATTCCAAAAGTAAGCTCAAGACTATTAGTAAGTTTTGTTTTGTATGTATAGAAAAATGCTGAATTTGCTTCATCTGAATTATCAAAAACACTACTTGAAATACCACTCTTTTTTAGATAAATTTTTAATGAATCTATTTTAAAATTAAACTGTAGAAATTCAAAAATTTCATCAAAAACCTCTTGTTTTTCACTGATTGATAGTTTATGAGAAAATTGAGTGATAGTTTCATAGAAGTTTCTCATTTTATATGTTTTTCCCATAGTGTAATATTGTCAATTTCATTAAAAAGAGTAGTTTTATCACCATGACCTGGGTAAATATTATAATTATCTTTCCATTTTAAAATTTTATTTAAACTTTTTTTCATCTGCGCTGCACTTGAGTTTGGAAAGTCAAATCTTCCAATAGTCCCTTTAAAAATAAAATCTCCACTAAAAAAAGTTTTGTTTATTTCAATCATACTGCATCCTGGAGTATGTCCAGGAAAATGGTGAAATTTAACTTTGACACCTTCAATTTCAAGCTCTTCATCTGGGTTTACTAAGACATCTGCCTTTGAGTGAGGCATTCCTAAATTGTATGGGTTTAAAGTTAGCATAAATTCATCATCTTTTGGAGTATAAAGCTTTATATTAAAAAGCTCTTTTACTTCTTGATTTGACCAAATATGATCAAAATGTCCATGTGTATTTAAAACAGCAACTGGATTTTTAATATTTTGCTTAATCCAAGCAGTAGCATTTACTCCAGGGTCAATTATAAAATCTTTGTTATCAACAGTCACAATATAACAATTTGTCGCATAATCACCCATAGGATGAACTTTAATTTCCATTTTAAACCTTAATTTGCTAAAATTGTCTGATTATATCTAAAAAAAGGTTAATTTATATGGATTATTTCATAATTTTAGAGGATATTTTACTTACTAAACTACCAAAAGAAAAGTTTATAAAGTTTGATAAATTTTATAAACTTTTCTTAGAAAATAAGCTTATTTTTGATCATAATTACAGAGCTTTAGAGATAGAAAATCCATCTTATGCTGATTTTTTATCTATAGTAAAACCAACCAAACTACCACCTATAAAAAACTTTAAAACGAAAGAGGGTAAAAAATATTTAGTACACACTATTTTGCATATTGAGTATAGTGCTGTTGATTTAGCTTTAGATGCTGCTTTAAGATACCAAAATATGCCTTTTGAATTTTATAGAGATTGGCTAGAGGTTGCTAATGATGAAATTAGACATTTTTTAATGTTAGAAAAATTATTAAAAGATTTAAATGGTTTTTATGGAGAGTTTGAAGTTCATAAAAATCTATTTGAAGCTATGCAACAAACTCCTGATTTATTAAGCCGTATGGCTTGTATTCCTAGATATTTAGAAGCAAATGGTCTTGATCAAAATCCAAAAATTATGGAAAAATTAAACTCAAATAAAGATGAATTTAATGTTAAGTTAATAGAGGCTTTAAAAATAATTCTAGAAGAAGAGATAAGTCATGTTAAAAAAGGTGATTTTTGGTTTAAATATGAGTGTGACAAAGTAGGGTGCAATCCAGAAGTTGCTTATTTTGATGCTATAGAGAAGGTTTTTCCAGGTAGTACTAAAAGAAAAATGGATTTAAATTTTAATGCTAGAAAAGAGGCTGGATTTTCTTGTGATGAATTAAAATTTTTATCAAAAAAAGATGATTGTATTTAACTTGATATAAATTAATAGATTATATTTTTAATTTTGTTATATTCTAAATGATATTTCAATAAAGGATATTTATGATAGATGTGGTTATCTACTCTGTTTTTATTTTAGCACTAATTGCATTTTCACTTTCACCTGCTATTTATATAACAAATAAATTGTCAAATAAGTTTATTTTTATAGAAAATAACTCTACAAAAATATCAATACTTTTTGCAATTTTATTCTCTTGTATTGGGACATTTTTTATATTTGTCTATTAATAGACGATAAAATTAAAAAATATCAAGACTTAGATAAAATCTTGATATTCTAAGTTTTTTTAAGATAAAGATGTAGTAAATTTAAGCTCTAGTTTTGTGTCAAAATATAGAGCTTTTATATTGCTGGATATTTTTTCAGAACTTAAAACACCTTGAAGAGTATTTAAAACATGCCAAAATTTATTGTGGTATGGAATATCTAGCTCTTTTATTCTTTTTTCTTTTATTACTTCTGCAATAGTTGCTATTGCAAAGTAATAGAAAATCTTATTTTTTGCTCTATTTATTCTATAGTTTTTCATTAAATCAAGATTTGTAAGAAATATATTTTTTTCTATATCACTTAAATTAGGTCTTGAATTTATATCTTCTCTCTCTTCTTCTAAGTGTTCTTTATATCTTTTGAGTTTATCTTCTATAGATTTTTCAATATTTGGAAAATATTTTTCAACAATTTTGTATAACTTATCAATGCTAGCATTTTCAAGATTTATGCTAGTAGAATATCTATTTTTATTTGTTGTATATTCATGATTTAATGAATTTAAAATTTCATAAACATATGGAAAATAAACAAATTTATCATCTTTTCCTTGCTTAAATGTAATTCCATGGTGGCTAATAATAGGTCTATATCCAACATATTCAAATTTCATTTGTTCTCCTTGTGTAAATTTTCAATTTATGAAAACCATTTTTTAACTTTATCAAACATTCCTTCAAACTTTATCTCAGAAGGAGTGCTTTCTACTCCAAAACTTTCTTGTAATTTTTCTAAAAGCTCTTTTTGTTCATTTGTTAAAGTTTTTGGATATTCTATTTTTATTTGAACAATCAAATCACCTTTTCCATATCCTTGAACATTTTTTACCCCCTCATTTTTAAAAGTAAATTGTTGTTTATCTTTTGCATTTCTTGGTATTTCAAGCTCTAATTCACCTTTTAAGCTAGGAATCTTTATTTTTGCTCCTAAAGCTACTTGAGTAAAGAAAATAGGGGCTTCAAAATATATATCATCATCATGTCTTACAAAGTGGCTATCTTCTTTTACTTTTGTTTGGATATATAAATCTCCTCTTTGTCCATTTGGTGCTATATTTCCCTTATTTGAAACTCTTATTCTCATTCCATCATTTACACCTTCTGGAATATCAACAGTGAAATTTCCTTTAATCTCTTCAAAACCAGTACCAGAACATGATTTACAACTATTTGCTTTTGATTGTCCACTACCACTACAAGTTGGACATGTTTGTGCAAATGTCATAAAACCTTGTCTTGAATGAACTTGTCCAACTCCACCACAAGTTCTACAGTTTTCAATCTTAGCATCTTTTGCACCAGTTCCATTACAAGGTTTACAAGCTGTTTTATATTTATAGTTAATCTCTTTTTTGCAACCAAAAACTGCTTCGTTAAACTCTAATTTAACTTCAACGGCAGTATCAAGATTATAGTTATAAGTTTTTCTCTCTTTTTTGCTATGATTTCTTGAAAAACCAAACATCTCTTCAAAAATAGAACCTAAATCATCAAAACCACCAAAACCAGAACTTCGTCCACCATGACCCTCTAAACCAGCTTTTCCATATCTATCATATAAAGCTCTTTTTTCATCATCACTTAAAACTTGATAAGCCTCATTTATAGATTTGAATTTCTCTTCAGCTTCTTTATCATTTGGATTTTTATCAGGATGATACTGCATAGCAAGTTTTCGATAAGCTTTTTTTATAGCTGCTTTATCTGATGTTTTTTCAATCTCTAAAAGTTCATAATAATCAATTTCAATCAATTTTAATCTCCAAAAATGTATTAATTTTATAATAAAGTTATTATTTTATCCAATTATTGATAAAACAATATTAAGTTAAAAAATATCTGTAGTCTTTCTTAATCTTTCTTTATCAAAGTGCGTATAAATTCTGCTTGTGTTTATATCTGCATGACCTAAAGCCTCTTGAACAAGTATTAAATCATGATGTTTTGAATAAAGTAAAGTTGCAAATGAGTGACGTAGCATATGTGCTCCATTTTTCTCTTTTCTAATACCAGCACTTGCTAAGATATTTTCAACAATGCGACTAACATAAGCTTGAGTTAATCGTTCACCTTTTTGATTACAAACTAAAATATCACTATTACAAACTCTTTGAGTTAGCCAATTTTGTAATTCATGTTCAATAATATCTTTTTTAATCATTACAACTCTTGGTTTATTTCCTTTTCCACGAATTTGAAGCATATAAACATCTTTTTCATTAAAAATATCTTTTAATTTGAGATTTAACATCTCACTAACTCTAATTCCTGTATATATTATTATTTTTATAATAAGTCTATTTCTATAGGCTGTATTATCTGAAAATTCAAAATTATTAATAGCAGATAAAAATCTATCAATCTCATCTTTATTCATAAAAGAGGGGAGTTTTGAACCACTTTTTCCACTTAATCCACCCCAATTTTTTAACTCTATTTTAAATAAATATGAGCTTCCATCTTCATTTTCATTTTGTTTATCTATATATGAGAAGAAAGATAGTAGGGCGATACGATGGTTCTTTTTAGAAGCATCCGATAGAGAACTAGTTTGGCTAGCTAAAAAATCACTTAATAACTCTTCATCAATCTCTTTAAGTGAAGCTAATCCTAAACTATTTGTATAGTTATATAGTTTTAAAAGAGGATTAAAATATGTATTTATTCCATTTAAGCCAATATTTCTAGCTTCTTTTACTAAAACATCAAGCTCATCTATTGATTTTGTGCCTTTTATTAAACTTTGAATAATAAAAGCTAGTTTATCTTTATTTGATACTTGTCTATTTGACAAGCTTGTTAATTTATATCTTATAAATCTCTCTATCCAAAAAAGCATGTTCATTTTAAAACTATCTTTAAAATCTAATTTATATCTCATGTGACCTCTAAATATTTCTAGTATTTTGTATAAGAGAGTATAACAAAAAATATATTAGTATTAGTTTGAAAATTATAGTTTTCAATACTAAATATATTATATTTGTTAAGAACAGAATATCTATTAAAGTTAATATTCTATTCTTAAACAATTTATTATCTAACTTTTCCTTTTGAAAAAGCTATTATATAATCAGCAATTTCATCTAAAGGAACTATATCTTTTACTGCTCCTGCTTGTATTGCTTTCATAGGCATTCCAAAAACAACACAAGTAGCTTCATTTTGTGCAATAGTATATGCACCATTATCAAAAAGCTCTTTCATTGCAATTGTTCCATCATCTCCCATTCCGGTCATCATAACAGCCATAGCGCTTCCCCCTACACTATTATTTACTGATCTAAATAAAACATCAACACTTGGTTTATGCTGACTTACTTTTTTTGTGTCAAGAAGCTTTGTTCTTAACTCATTTCCTATTTTTTCAATAGTTAAATGCATATTTCCAGGTGCTAAATAGGCATGTCCAAATTCTAAAATCTGCCCATCTTTTGCTTCACAAACTTCAACTGCTGAATGGTCATTTAATCTTAAGGCAAAAGAGTTTGAAAATCCATATGGAATATGCTGTGTCATAACAATTGGTGGTAAATCTGAAGGCAATCTGCTAAACACTTTTAATAAACTCTCCACTCCACCTGTTGATGAACCAATAGCTATTACTTTTTGTCCTCCAAATTTTGCTGCTCTTAGAGGAATAACTTCATCTGGATGAACTTTGTAATCTGGAGTTGGTGTTGGCTTGTAATCTTTTTTCAAAGGAGCTGGTTTTTTTAATGTATATCTTTTTAGTAAAAAAGTGAGACTCAAAAGTGTATCTTTTATTCTTGACTCAAAAGATGCCATACTCTCTCCAGAGCTTGGTTTAGGAATAAATCCAACAGCACCATCATCGAAAATATCGCTTCCTCTTACGCTTTCTCCTGAAATTACAACTGCTGGCATAGAGTGAAGTCTCATTAAATTTCGTAAAAATGTAACCCCATCCATTTTTGGCATATTTATATCAATAGTAACTAAATCAGGCTCATACTCTTTAATTTTTTCTCTAGCTTCGTAGGCATCATTTGCAACTGCAACTACTTCAAATTCGTCAATAGAGTTTATCATATCTTTTAAAATTCGTCTCATTGAGGCAGAATCATCAATTATTAATACCGTATACATCTCTTATCCTAAATATTTTTTAAAAAAGTTCAATTTCCATAGTTTCTTCAATTTTTTTATTATTTTTACCAAATAGCTCAACTGCACCTGTGTACTCTTTAATAACTGGAGCTTTAGAGATTTCAATCTGCAATGATTTCTCATTAGATAGAATTTTACTATCTGTTTCAGTTTTTTGAGTAACTTTAATAAATGTTTCAAAGTTATCAGCAAGAAGTATTAATCTTCCATGCTCACCTCTTACATGTTCAGATATAATTCTAAAACCTTCTTTACGGCAAAACTCTTTTGCAAATTCAACATTTCTTGACCCTATAGAGTTTTTTAGATTTAAATTCATAATATCAGCTCCACCTGATATTTTAGCAACAATATCAGATTTAGAACAACCTTGTTTATACATCTCATTTAGCATGGCTTCAACTGAATATAATCCATATTTCATATCATTTGAATTATCATTTGTATCAGGCAGCAAAAAGTGATTCATTGCTTTTATTTTCTTTTTTCTATCATAAAACATTAAAGCAACACAAGAACCCAAAAGAGTCTTTAAAGCAACATTATCGCTATCAGGAGCTACTGCAAACTCACCACCAATAACTGTATGAGTAGGAAAACCTTTTGTTTTTTGAGTTATATTAGCTAAAGATAGTTTTTCTATATTACCATCTTTTCTACCAATAGTAATCATCTTAAATCTTTCTCTTTAACAAAAATATTTTGCCCTACTCTTTTTACATAATGTATTAAATCTTGAGGATTTTCTGAGTGTCCTAAATATAAAGTTCCACCAATTTTTAGATGTTTAAATAATTTTTTTAGAATAATATTTTGATCTTCTACTGAAAAATAAATTAAAACATTTCTACAAAAGATTACATCAAATTGATGATTTGAAAAAGGATAACTATCATTATTTAGATTCATTATATGAAAAGTAATCATTTTTTTTAATTCATCATTTACTTTAATTAAAACTTCTTCTCCTGATAGATTTTTTTGCACTCTTCTTTTAAAATAGTTTTGAGGTTTAATCCAAGATGGAAACTCTTTTGATGATTTAGAATATCTATAAATTCCATCAGCTGCATATTGTAAAACATTAGTATCAATATCTGTTGCTATTATATTTGCTTTAATATTTGAAGAAAGTGCTTCATTTGCTTCTGATACAGTCATAGCAATAGAATAAGGTTCTTCTCCAGTTGAAGACGCAGAACACCAAATCGATATATTCTCTTTATTGTTTGAAAAATTTGGAAGAACTCTATCTCTTAAATCTTCAAAATGAAACTCTTCTCTAAAAAAATGGGTTTTATTTGTAGTAAAAGTATTTATAAACTCTGTTACATTTTGTCCTTTTTCAACAGAGTCTAAAAGTTCCATTATGTCGCCATAGTTATTACAATTTCTTTTTAG
>JACCEA010358690.1_pt1 | contig 19100 bp, 17 predicted proteins | sample 7449851 | NCBI WGS metagenome assembly JACCEA01 (sample SAMN15323453, study PRJNA562643) | freshwater metagenome | isolation source: river surface water | place: USA:Blue River Watershed | collected 2017-08-18
AAGCTCATAAAATAAAAATGCCGACTCACAGGCCGGCGAAAATAAGTTAACATCAAAAACCTATCAAACCGGTTACGCGCAGACGTAATATCCTGCGTAATAATAACCTGCGTAATAAGTAGTCGATTTGAAATTCATGCCTCAAAGGTATGAAAAAAATGATTTTATGCAAATCCCTTGGGGAAAAGTCCCTTTAATACTTGTGAAACCAATCCGGGTTCGAAGCCTTTGGCCAATCCGGTTCGGTAACATTTCTGGTATTTTTCGTTGGATGTTCCCGTTTTCAGAGATGCCGCTTTCTTTTCCATGAGGTTTTTCAAGGCCTCGGTGTAATCTTGTTCCGCGATTTCATCCCAATGCGCCTGAATCTCCGAATCTGAAATGCCTTTTTTGCGTAATTCAAATTGAATTTTACTACTACCCCATTTTTTCTGATTGAATTTGGAACGAATAAATAATCCGATGAAGCGATTTTCATTCAAGTAATTATTCTCCTGAAGCCATTTGATATATAAATCCTGATCGGCTAATGGATCTAGTGCGACAATTTTTTGCTTGATTTCGAGTATGCATCGTTCCTGATAGGCACAGTAGCGGGCCAATTTATTCAGTAAGGCGCTGTCCATGAATTAGGATTCTTGCTCTTCGAATTGCTCGAGATTGAATAAATCATGTAATACATCCACCATCGCATCAGAATCACCACGTTTACAGGCGGCTTTTAGGTGAATGATCGGTTGTTTGATGATTTTTTGTACTAAGGAAGCCGTGATTTTTTCTAACTTCTCCACTTCTTCTGCACTCAGCCCTTTCAGGTGGCGATTGATTTCCTCCTTACGGATTTGCTCCAATGCACCTTTTAATTTGTGGATAGTTGGCGAAACTTCCATTTCTTTTGACCAATCATTAAAGCTTTCGATGCTTTCAGTTATGATATTTTTCACATCAGGAATCGAAGCCATGCGCAAGGCCAAAGCCTCATCTGCACGTTCCTTCAATGAATCAATATTGTAAAGCAATACGCCAGATACTTTCTCCACACCATCTTCAATGCTCCGAGGAACCGAAAGATCAATGAAATATTTAAAAGAAAGCAATTGCATCGCTTTCAATTTTTCCTGCGTAATAATGGGGGAATCGGTCCGAACAGATGAAATAATAATATCTGCTGCTTCGACTTCCTTACACATATCTTCGAATGGCGCAACACGGAAATTTTTCCCTTGCGCAATGCGTTCGGCCTTTTCCAAGGTACGATTCATCACCGTAACCTCAGCAAAATCTTTGTCTTCAAAGTTCTTGCAAACATCGATTCCGATTTCACCCAAACCTAAGATAAGAACCTTTGGTGCAGCCAATGCTTGGGATAATTCCTCCGCTAAGGCGACAGTTGCATATGAAACGGATGCCGCTCCGTCACGGAACGATGTTTCTTGCGCAACACGCTTATTGGAGTAAAAAATGGTATGCATTAAACGATGCAAGTAGGGGCCAGCCATGTTATGGTCTGCCGCTAATTGATATGCTTTTTTGATCTGATTGGGTATTTGTAAGTCACCTACCACCTTGGATTGCAGGCCCGTTGCCACTTCAAACAAATGTTGCAATGACTCATTGGTTTCATTCATTTGGATGAAATAATGGGAGTACTCTGCTGTATTTGTTAAGCCTTTTTCGATTAATAATGCTTTGATTAAAGATTCCGAAATGTCATCTTGTGTTGTGAAGTAAAGTTCTGTCCGGTTGCACGTAGAAACGATTAATAATTCTTGCAAACCAAAAAGGTCTTTGCACTTAAGAGTAAAAGATTTGCTTTCTTCCTCGTTTAACGCCACCATCTCACGGATGGTGAGCGGTGCACTGCGATGAGAAATACTTACTGACTTAAACGGTGTGATCATTATTTACCTGGTGAAAAAACAAGTTTACAAAAGTACAACGCAAAAATTAAAATTTGACAAGTCTTTGTAATAAAATCGTAATTTAGATAAAGTTTAATTAGCACGATATGGACTTCAAAAACAAAACGGTTTTCATTACAGGTGGCTCACGCGGTATCGGTTTGGCGATTGCCCAAAAACTAGCTTCAGAGGGCGCAAATGTTATTATCGCTGCCAAAACAGCGGAGCCTCATCCCAAATTACAGGGAACAATTTTTTCAGCAGCAGCTGAAATCGAAGCAGCGGGTGGAAGAGTTCTGCCCTGTGTTGTCGACATTCGTGACGAAAATCAGGTTTTAGAAGCGGTCGAAAAAGCGGTACAAACCTTTGGGGGGATTGACGTATTAATCAATAATGCCTCTGCCATATCTTTGACCGGCACGCTCGAAACCGAGATGAAGCGCTTCGATTTGATGCATGGAGTAAATGCACGTGGAACCTATTTGGTTTCGAGGGCTTGTCTTCCCTATTTATTGAAGGCTGAGAATCCCCATGTATTAACCTTATCTCCGCCACTTAATTTTGAAGCCCGCTGGTTTAAGCATCATGTCGCCTATTCGATGGCCAAATTCGGGATGTCCTTAGTTACGCTCGGTATGTCTGCGGAATTCGCTGGGAAAGTGGCCTTTAATTCCTTGTGGCCCCGGACGATTATCGCAACCGCTGCGATTGAATTTGCGGTAGGAAGTACGGAAATGATGCGTTTGGCTCGACAGCCCTCCATCATGGCGGATGCATGTTTCGAGATTTTAAAACGAGATGCAAAAGTTTGCACGGGCAATTATTTTATCGACGATGCCGTGCTGGCCGAGTCGGGGATGCAAGATTTTTCTCATTATCAAGTCGACCCGACTGTCGATCCACAATCCTTAATTCCTGATTTCTTTATTTAATGCGCGCCTATCAAGCCCCTTTTTGGCTGCCGGAAGGACATAGCCAAAGTGTTTATCCCGCCTTATTTCGCAAAATCCCGTTGACGCATTCGCATACTGAGCGATTGGAATTACCTGATGGAGATTTTCTGGATGTGGACTGGCACATGCGTTCAGAATCATTGCATGAAAAACCATTGCTTATTGTATCCCATGGCTTAGAAGGAAGCAGTCGGCGCCATTATGTCACCGGGCTAATCCGCGCCATGCCAGAATACAATGCCTTGGCCTGGAATTATCGGAGTTGTTCGGGCGAACCGAATCGGAATTTGCGCTTTTATCACAGTGGCGCCACGGATGATTTGGACTACGTGATACAGCAGGCTGTTGAACGGGGGGTAAAAGATATCTTCCTGGCCGGATTTAGTTTAGGAGGAAACTTAAGCTTAAAATGGTTAGGAGAAAATGCCAAAAAAGCATCGAATTTCGTTCGAAAAGCTGTAGCATTTTCTGTACCTTTGCATCTTTCTAGTAGTAGTCAGCAATTGACTCGCCGGGAAAACAGACTCTACACACATCGCTTCTTACAAACGCTATTAGAAAAAGTTACCGAAAAGTCGGCCCGTTATCCGCTGGATATCACGCCGACTATGTTAACAACTATACGCAGTTTGTATGATTTTGACAATGTGATTACGGGTCCCTTGCATGGATTTAAGGATGCGGAGGATTACTATGAACGAAATAGTTCCTTGTATTTTTTGCCAGACATAAAGGTTCCAACTTTGATTGTCAGCGCAAAGAATGATCCATTTTTAACGCAGGAATGCCTGCCTGAACGAATTGATTCGGACTTTGTTCAAATCGAATTGCCTGATTCAGGGGGACATTGCGGGTTTTATCCGAGGAATTATCGGGGACAGACTTGGGCTGAGCAAAGAGCCGCTGCATGGTTTAACGGAAATTGAAAATTGAACAACATGTCTACCAAAGAGTTAGAGCAATTAACGATTGTCATTGATTTTGACAGCACATTTACGAAAGTTGAAGGATTAGATGAACTAGCCCGCATTGCCTTAGAAGGAAATCCCAAGCAAGCTGAGATCGTGGGTAAAATTCGTGAAATCACGGACAAAGGGATGACTGGTGAATATTCGTTTGCTGACTCTCTACGGGAGCGCGTGGCTTTATTGCCTGCGAATCAATTGCATGTAGATCAATTAGTAGCCTTTTTAAAAGGAAAAATATCAGAGTCTTTCAAGCGAAACAAGGCCTTCATTCGTGAGCATGCGGAACGGATCTTGATCGTTTCGAGTGGATTTAAAGATTTCATTGTGCCTGTTGTTGAGGAAATGGGCATCGCCGCCGAAAATGTGCATGCGAATACCTTTACCTTTGATGGGGAGGGGAATATTACGGGCTACGATCACAATAATTTATTGTCACAAGACAAAGGAAAGGTTCGGTTGTTGCAGTCTTTGGCCTTGGAAGGGGAGGTTTTTGTGATTGGAGATGGCTATACGGATTATGAATTACGTGAGGCGGGATTGGCCAACAAATTTTTTGCTTTTACGGAGAATGTATCGCGCAAGGCGGTGACAGATAAGGCGGATTTCATCGTGCCTTCTTTGGATGAGTTTTTATACCTCAACGGATTAAGTCGCGCGCAATCTTATCCGAAATCGCGTATTAAAGTCTTGTTATTAGAAAATGTTCACCCAGCAGCAGTTCAATTGTTTACCAAAGAAGGTTTTCAAGTTGAGCTATTGAAAGGAGCCTTAGACGAGGACGAATTGATTGAAAAAATCAAGGATGTCTCGATTGTTGGACTACGTTCTAAAACCAATTTGACGAAAAAAGTATTGGAACACCCGAATGCGGCACGTTTAATGTGTGTGGGGGCTTTCTGTATCGGTACGAATCAAATCGATTTAGCCGAATGTGAAAATCGGGGTATTGCAGTGTTTAATGCACCCTATTCAAATACACGTAGTGTCGTAGAATTATCAATTGGTTTAATGGTGATGTTGACACGTAACATTTTCGAAAAGTCAACGAAAATGCATGCGGGTGTGTGGGATAAATCGGCGACTAATTCATTCGAAATTCGGGGTAAAAAAATCGGATTAGTAGGTTATGGTAACATCGGTACACAGATTTCCGTGATTGCGGAGGCCTTGGGTATGGAAGTCTATTTCTATGACATCGTAGATAAATTAGCCTTAGGTAATGCGAAGAAATGCAATACGCTAAAGGAATTATTGTCGACCGTTGATTTCGTGAGTTTGCACGTGGATGGTCGGAAATCGAATACCAACATCATCGGCAAGGAAGAGTTTTCTTGGATGAAAGACAATGTGATCTTCTTGAATTTGTCTCGTGGTCATGTGGTGGAAATTCCAGCATTGGTTGATGCGATTAAATCAGGAAAGGTTTGGGGAACGGCTGTGGATGTCTTTCCAGAGGAGCCAAAAACGAATGATGAGGAATTTGTCAATGCATTACGCGGCTTGCCAAATGTTATTTTGACTCCCCATATTGGAGGAAGTACGGAGGAAGCGCAGGCGAACATTGGGGAATTTGTTCCTTCGAAGTTATTGCAATTTATGAACAATGGTAGCACGTATGGATCTGTGAATTTTCCAGAATTACAATTGCCACCATTGGAAAATGCACACCGCTTGTTGCATATACATCATAATGTGCCGGGGATTTTGGCACAGATTAATAATGTATTTGCGAAGTACCATGTCAACATCATTGGTCAGTATTTGAAAACCACGGAGAAGACGGGTTATGTGATTACGGATGTGGCGAAGGAATATGCGGAGGAGATTGTGAATGAATTGAAATTGATCGACAATACGATCAAATTTAGAATGTTATATTAATATGAGCACATTTTTTACCCCAGGTCCGGCAGCATTGTTTCCTACGGTGGAGGCGCATTATGCGGAGGCATTTCGCCAAAACATAGGTTCTATTTCACATCGTTCGGCGGCTTTTCGCAAGATTTACCAACATGCTGATGAGCAATTGCGCATTCTTTTTGGTTTACCAAAAGAGACAGCGGTCTTGTTTACGGGATCAGCAACGGAAATCTGGGAGCGTGCGATTATGAATACGGTGGAGCATGAAAGTTTTCATTTAGTGAATGGTTCATTCTCCAAGAAATTTTACGACTTTTCAAAAGAGTTGCACAAGTTTGCGCATGCCTTGCATAAGCCTTTTGGGGAAGGATTCGATGCGTCAGAAGTGGAGGTCCCAGAATATGCGGAATTGATTTGCTGCACAGCAAACGAGACGAGTTCGGGTGTACAGATGAAGGCTGCGGAGATTCATAAGATCAAAAAGGCGAATAAAGACAAGTTGATTATGGTGGATATGGTGTCTTCGGCACCTTATACAAACTTGGATTTCAATCTTGTCGATTCAGCTATGTTCTCGGTTCAGAAGGCCTTTGGAATGCCGGCAGGATTGGGTGTTTGGCTGGCGAATGAAAGGATGTTGGAGAAAGCGGAACGCATGAAATTGCATGACGGCATTGTGGGAACCTATCATTCATTGCCGAGCCTTTGGGAAAATTACAAGAAATTTGAAACGCCGGAAACGCCAAATGTGATGGGCATCTATGTGCTTGGAAAAGTGGCGGAAGATTTTAATAAGATTGGGGTGGAGGTGATGCGTAAAGAAACGGATCGTAAAGCGAAAGCTTTGTACGATTTCGCTACTAAATCTCCGGATTTTGAGATTTTCGTGGAGAATCCCAATCATCGCTCTGCCACGGTTGTGGTCTTGAATTGCAAGGGATTAGCGGGAGAAGTCATCAAGCAGGTTCAAGCGAAATCAGATATGATTTTAGGCTCAGGCTATGGTAAGATGAAGGAAAGCCAAATTCGTATTGCGAATTTTCCTGCCGTGAATGAGGCGCAAGTTCAAGCATTAATTGCTACCTTAGGGTCTTTATAAGTACAATTGTCTAAACCTATGATTCAAACTGGAACCCCCATTCGTTGGGGAATATTGGCATGCGGCGGCATCGCAACAAAATTTGCGGACGATCTCGTACATGCAAAACAAGGATATTTAGCGGCAGTTTCCTCACGCGATTTAGGTCGGGCGGAGGCATTTGCAACGCAATATGGTTCAGATGTGAAAGCCTTTGGTTCCTATGAGGCGATGCTGGGCAGTGGCGAAATCGATGTCGTATATATTGCTTCTCCGCATGGCTTGCATTTCGAACATACGATGCTTTGTTTAGAAGCAGGGGTGCCTGTATTATGTGAAAAAGCATTTGCGATTAATCGGAAACAGGTAGATGCCATGATAGCGAAAGCGCGTGAAAAAAAGCTCTTCTTGATGGAAGCTTTATGGACTCGTTTTCATCCTTCGGTGGCCAAATTGCAAGAAATCATTACCTCTGGAGTGATTGGTGAAATCAAGCATGTTGTTGCTGATTTTGGCTTTAAGGCTGAATATATCGAGGAGGCACGCTGGTTTAATCCGCATTTGACGGGTGGTTCTTTGTTGGACATCGGTATTTACCCTTTGTTTATTTCCAAACTCTTGTTAGGTCAGCCTTTAGAATTGAAAGCGACGGGTGTGATGGCGCCTACCGGAGTGGACATGAACTGTTCGATTGCGACTAAGTATGCTTCAGGTGCGACGGCGAGTTTATTCTCGACCTTCGCCGCGCAAACAGATACAACTTGTACGGTTTACGGAACGCTAGGTAAAGTTTATATGCATCCACGATTCCATGAAACAAAAGGGATGACACTGACGATTTACGACGGAGAGGAAACGGTGATTGAGACGGAGCGTAAGGGTTGGGGATATAGTTATGAGGCCGATGCGGTGCAGGAGGATTTATGGGCTGGTCGGACAGAAAATGCTTGGATGACACATCAGTTCAGTCAAGAATTGATGGGATTATTAGATGAAATACGTGCTCAAATCGGTTTAAAATATCCAAATGAATAAATTACTCATTGCTTTATTGCTTTTCGTAAGCATGAATTTAATGGCTCAAAATCCTTTCGAAAGAGAGATTCGAGCCTATGAGAAACAGGACTCTTTGTCGATGCCGCCCAAAGGCCAGGTATTGTTTTTTGGTAGTTCTAGTTTTCGTTTGTGGAAATCCTTTGATTCGGACATGAAAGGAATGCCTGCTTCGATTAATCGGGGATTTGGAGGCTCTACCCTAGCGGACGCCTTGTACTATTTTGATCGCATGGTAGTGAAATACCAGCCTAAATGGGTCATTATGTATGAAGGAGATAATGATTTAGCGCGCGGCAAAACGCCCCAGCAGATTGCAAATGAATATGATGAATTTGTGGCTCGTTTAGCTAAGCAGGTGCCGGGAGCAAAACTGGTTTTTGTGGCTGCACGGCCAAGTTTATTGCGTTTTCCGATGGTTGAAAAACAAAAGGAATTGAATGCCTTGATACTGGCAAAAGGAGGTTATTTTATTGATATGCATGCTCCGTTTTACCTAGCTGATGGAAGTTTGATGACCGATATTTTTGTGGCTGACAAATTGCATTTAAATGAAAAAGGCTATGTGATTTTCGCGAAGCAGATTCAAGATTTCATGATTAAACAGATCAAGTAAATGGAAGCGAAATGGTTGCCGGGTATTTCAGTGGATTGTGTGATTTTCGGATTTCATGAAAACCAACTCAAAGTACTCTTGTTGAAATTTTCAAAGACTCCTGTTTGGGCTTTAGCAGGAGGTTTTGTGGGTTTAGAAGAAGATGTGGATCAGGCTGCCCAGCGTATCTTGGAGGAGCGAACAGGCTTGACGGATATTTACTTGGAGCAGTTTTATACTTTTGGGGATTTGGAGCGCAACTACCGTGCAACGGAAGAGCATCGCGATGTCCAGACTGCAATGGGATTACCGGAGAAAGAGATTTCGTGGTTGTCGAAACGTTATATTACCATTGGTTATTATGCTTTAGTCGATTATTCGAAGGTGCAGGTGAATCCAAGTGGTATGTCGGATGCCTCGGAATGGATGGATGTTTCTGCTTTACCCAAATTATTTCTAGATCATAATCGGATTGTGATCAAGGCATTAGAGGCTTTGCGCCAGCGCTTGGATGATAAATTGGTCGCCTTCGAATTGTTGGGCGAGACCTTTACGATGTCTGAATTGCAAATGGTATATGAGACGATATTAGGGAAGCGCTTGGTTCGTACGAATTTCCAACGAAAAATTTTGAGCTTGGAGATATTGCATCGGATCGAAAAGAAATATACGGGGGGGGCTCATAAGGCTCCGTATTTATATCGATTGAAAGCGTAAACTCGGATTCATGGTTCTAAGCTTTGGCAATCCTTTAAGGTTTGCCAAAGCTAAAGGGGAAAAAGGCTTTTTCCTATTCGGAATCCGAATACAGTAGAATATAATAAAAATGCCATCCGTGAATTCTCGGATGGCATTTTTATTATCCCATATTGTGGTAAACGTTTTGAACGTCATCGTCTTCCTCCAGTCGCTCGATGAGCTTTTCTACATCGGCTACTTGAGCTTCACTTAATTCTTTGGTTTCGTCTGGGATACGCTCAAAGTCGGCGCCCAACAATTCATAGCCTTGACTCTCTAAGTATTTCTGGATACCACCGAAAGCCGTGAATTCACCATAAATATTGATTTGGTTCGTCTCCTCATCCAAGAACACCTCGTCCACCCCCAAATCGATTAATTCAAATTCTAATTCCTCTAAATCGATCTCCGGTTTAGCGGCAATTTTAAATACAGATTTGCGCGTAAAAATGAAATCAAGCATACCCGTTGTTCCTAATGATCCGCCACATTTGGTGAAAGAAGAACGGATATTAGCCACCGTCCGGTTGATGTTATCAGTCGTTGTTTCTACCAGGATAGCAATACCATGTTGTGCATATCCTTCGTAAACAATCTCTTTATAGTCTTCTTGGTCTTTGGAGGTAGCGCGTTTGATCGCTCTTTCCACGTTTTCCTTCGGCATGTTTACTGCCTTCGCATTTTGAATGATGGCTCTTAAACGTGAATTGGAAGCGGGATCTCCGCCACCTGCTTTTACAGCGATGACAATATCTTTACCAATTTTGGTAAAGGTCTTGGCCATTTGGCCCCAACGTTTAAATTTCCTTGCTTTTCGGAATTCAAAGGCTCTTCCCATGCGTTTTACGATTTAATGTGCTGCAAAAATAATCAAGCCCTATAAGACCCACAAGTCCCAAAGGAAAATAACTTACCTTTGTTTTCCTATATCAACACGTATGAAAAGAATTTTTCTCATCCTGTGCCTTCTATGTGGCCTAGTTTCGTCCATGCAAGCACAGAAAATCAATGATAAATTTCAAATGAACATTAAGAAATCGACAGGTAAGGTCGTGATTGATGGTGTTTTGAATGAGCAATCCTGGTTTGATGCGGCGGCTGTCAGTGATTTCATGATGTGCAATCCTTTTGATTCCTTGTGTGCGCAGGTTCGTACGGACGTGAAAATGTCCTATGATGATAAATACATTTACATTTCTGCCGAATGTTTTCTCAAAGAACCCGGCGCTTTTGTCGTAGAATCGATGAAACGTGATTTTTCATTTGGGGTCAATGATAACTTTTTGGTTTTCATCGATACGTTCGAAGACAAGACAACGGGATTTGCATTTGGAGCGAATGCAGCAGGTGCCCAATGGGACGGACAGATGTCTGAGGGCGCGAAGGTCAACTTAAACTGGGACAATAAATGGGAATCCGCCACAACCTATAAACAAGATTCTTGGATTTTTGAAGCTGCGATTCCCTTTAAATCCATTCGTTATAAGGACAATGTCTCCCGCTGGGGGATTAATTTTTCTCGCTATGATTTAAAGGCCAAAGAGAAGTCGGCCTGGGCACCCGTTCCCCGACAATTTCCTACCGCTTCATTAGCCTATGCGGGCGTATTGGTTTGGGAAACACCTCCGCCAGCACCTAAAAAGAATATATCCATTATCCCTTATGGTCTCTCTGGCCTAACAGCGAATTATGAGTTGAATGACCCAGCCACGATGCGAAATCAAATTGGAGGGGATATCAAGGTTGCAATTAATTCCGGATTAAATTTGGATATGACCCTGAATCCGGATTTTTCGCAGGTGGATGTGGATCGCCAACAAACGAATTTGGACCGATTTGAATTATTTTACCCAGAAAAACGTCAATTTTTTATCGAGAATTCAGATTTGTTTGATGGTTTTGGGACGGAGAGTATTCGCCCGTTTTTCTCTCGTCGAATCGGTTTGGCCTTGAATCCGAAGACTGGGATTTATGAGCAGACGCCCATCACCTATGGTGCGCGGATGAGTGGAAAATTAAATCCGGATTGGCGTATTGGTGCTTTGAATGTGCAGTCTCAGCGCATCGATTCGAAAGGAGTTCCCACGCAAAATTATTCGATGATTGCCTTGCAACGCAAATTATTTGCCCGTTCGAATATTGGAGTCTATATGGTAAGCAAAGAATCATTTATCGATACGGATTTGCAAAAGGCAAATGGTTATCAGCCCTATAATCGAGACCTTGGGTTCGAATACAATTTAGCCTCCAAAGACAATTTCTGGACTGGATCTGCATTTTTTGCGAAGACCGTCAGCCCTAAAAATTTAGGACAGGATTTTGCTCAAGCGGCCTCTTTGGCCTATGCAGATAATAACTGGGCCTTTTCGATCAAAGAGCAATGGGTCGGGCAAAACTATAACCCAGAAGTGGGCTATGTCCCTCGTGTCAATTTCTTGCAAATTCAGCCCGAAGCTGGTAAAATATTTTATCCAAAAAATAAGAACACCAACTTGTTTTATACAAGTTTGAAATTCATGTCCATGTCTTATTGGAACAATCAAGGAGATTATACGGATAATACGACATTCTTCGCTTATGATGGAACGATGAAAGATCGTTCAAGCTTTGGCGTCTATTTGTCCTACGATTTTGTCAAATTATTGTATGATTTTGATGCGACCCGGATGGGAAATAGTCCCTTGTTAAAGGGAACGGAGCATGATTGGTACGCCATCAATGCACGTTATAGCTCATCCCCAATTAAATTATTTACTTATGCTTTGACCTCGCGTTATGGGGGATACTTTGGTAATGGTTTACGTACCGGCTTGACAGCGGATATAGGGTATCGATTCCAACCCTATGGAAGTGTTTCTGTTGCCTTGGATTACAATGATATTCAAGATGTGGAAATTCCAGGGACAGCTAAAATGGCGGCAAAAAAAGTGTCGTCGCAGTTTTGGATTATTCGCCCCAAACTTGACATTACCTTTTCAAACAAATTGTTTTTTGCGACCTTTTTTCAGTTGAACCAACAAACGAAAAATGTCAATTTAAATGCCCGATTACAATGGCGATATAAACCAGCATCGGATTTGTTTTTAGTTTACACGGATAATTATTTCCCTGAGATTATGCAAATTCGTAATCGGTCCATCGTGTTAAAACTAAATTATTGGCTTAATTTGTAATTCTTAAAAACATATATAACGATGAAAAAGTATTTAGCAATTTTGTTTAGTGTCATGACTTTTGGAGCATTTGCACAAAAAGCTCCAGCATCTCCTCCTGCCGTAGTTATTCAAAAAGTAGGTAGTACAGAAGTCCTAATTAAGTATGCGCAGCCTTCGGTAAAAGGCCGATTGGTTTTTGGTGCCAAAGATGCCAAAGCACTAGCTCCATATGGAGAAGTTTGGCGAACCGGTGCGAATGAAGCAACGACTATCGAGTTTTCTTCTGATGTAACGGTTCAAGGAAAACCTTTAGCAAAAGGTGTTTATTCCCTGTTTACAATTCCTGGCCCTACCGAGTGGACGGTGATTTTCAACAGCGATGCCAAGCAATGGGGAGCCTATACGTATAAAGCAGAGAAAGATGTTTTGCGTGTGACTGGAATGGTTAGTGAGCATGCCATGACGGAGAAATTCACCATAGGAGTTTCGCCAACCGGGCAGATTACGTTGGATTGGGATAAATCATCAGTTTCGATTTACGTGAAATAAGGAATTTGAATTCATTTTGAAAGCGACTCCAAATGAGTCGCTTTTTTATTGCGTAATTTCATTTGTTTCCCTATTTTTACTCGAATGTGAGGTTTGACCTCAAAATATCAAATCGAATTTTATGAAAAAAGTATTAATCGCTGAGGACAGTTCTGTTATTCAAAATTTAGCACGTAAAATTTTAGAATTTCAAAATTTCGAAATACATGCAGTGAAAAATGGCCAACAAGTATTGGATGAATTGGCGAAAGCTGATTTTGATATCCTGCTTTTGGATATTAACATGCCTGTGATGGATGGAATGGATTGCGCAAAGGCTGTTCGTGCATTATCGGATGCTAAAAAAGCAGCGATTCCCATGATTGCTATTACAGGTAATGCGAGAAACTATTCAATGGAAGATTTCAAAGCCGTAGGTTTTGACGATTTCTTAGCAAAGCCATTGAATTTCGATGCCTTGGTTTCCCAAGTGAAAGCATTAACAGAATAAATCGATGTCCCCAATCCAGGTACGTTTTTTAGGAACTGGAACGTCTCAGGGGATTCCCATGATCGCTTGTTCCTGCGAGGTTTGTTCCTCGCAAGACACGCGTGATCAGCGCTTGCGCGTTTCCATGCACATTCAAGTGCAGGGCAAAAGTTTCATTATCGATACGGGTCCGGATTTCCGCCAACAAATTTTGCGGGCTGGGATAAAACATGTGGACGCCGTTCTGTTTACGCATGAGCACAAGGATCATACGGCAGGCTTGGATGATATTCGAGGCTTTAATTTTGCCCAACAAGCCTCCATTCCTTTGTATGCAAGAGCACAAGTGATCGAGCAATTGAAACGCGAATTTTCCTATGCCTTTGATGAAAACAAATATCCAGGTGTACCTGAAATTGACGTTTATGAGATTGGTGGTCAACCTTTTTCGGTAGAAGGCGTTGACATTATTCCCATCTTTGTCAAGCATTATTACTTGGATGTTCTGGGTTTTCGTTTCGGCGATTTTACTTATATCACGGATGCGAATTTTATTTCCGACGAGGAAATGGAAAAAATCAAAGGGTCCAAAGTGCTCGTCATCAATGCCTTGCGCAAGACGAAACATGTCTCCCATTTTACTTTGGACGAAGCCTTAGAGGTGATCGCGAAAATAAAACCTGAGCAAGCCTATATTACGCACATCAGCCACATGATGGGTTTGCATGCAGTAGTCCAACAAGAATTACCAGCAAATGTATTTTTGGCCTACGATGGCTTAAGCCTAAGTTTATAAAAATGAAAGCAGTTCTATTTGATATGGATGGCGTTGTGGTGGATAATTTACCTTATCACGTGGACGCTTGGTTATTGTTTTGTGAACGTCACGAAATTCCTTTAACACGCGAAGTATTTTACCGCGAATTAAATGGGATGAATTCCAAAGATACCTTTGAATGGCTCTATCAAAAAGATATGACACGCGCAGAGGTTGAGGTGCTTGAAGAAGAAAAAGAGATTTTATACCGCGGGTTTTACCGAGAATACATGCAACCTGCACCTGGATTATTGGACTTTTTAAAAGTATTACGAACCCAAGGAATCAAAACGGCATTAGCCACCTCGGCTGGACCTGGAAATATTGATTTTATTGTTGACGGCTTAGGTATTAGAGACCAATTTGATGCCATCATCGGAGGAGCTGAAGTTCGCAAAGGAAAACCAGATCCGGAGATTTATTTGAAAGCTGCAGCGATGGTCGGGGTAGATCCTGCAGACTGCTGGGTCATCGAAGATTCTTTACAGGGCATCGCAGCAGGTTTGAATGCGGGGATGCGGGTTGTTGGAATTACGACTTCACATACGCCGACTGAATTAGCACACACACAGTTGATTGCTGCTGATTTCGTCGATTTGTTTGGAAATATACCTCAAAAGAACGCCTAATCACTACTATATTCGGGTTATGAAAAATTTCTACTATTGCTTTTTATTTCTTGGTTTTGCGACAAATCTTTTTGCCCAAAAAATCAAGATGGAGTTTAAACCGGGCTTGATCATCGAAGAATATACCCCTGAAAAATCGGGTATTCATCGCGAACTTCCCGAGGGATACTCGCAACGCATACTAGAAGAAATTCAAAATCGGAATGCTCGTGCAATTCAATCCCAACAAAGCACTCAAGTGAGTACGCAGGTCATCGTCACTTATGAAACACCACCTCCAGCAGATGTGAAAATTATTTTTGAGCGGGCCGCCAATTTATGGGCGACATCGTTGAATTCAGATGTGCCGATTAATATTTATGTGAAATGGAGCACGTTGGCGACGGGTGTTTTAGGAAGTGCGGGGGCATCTACGAATGTGCGAAATTTCGTTGGAAGCAATCGGCTTAATACCTGGTATCCTGTGGCCTTAGCTGAGAAAATGGCGCATAAAAATTTGAATGGAACGAGTCCTGATATCATTGCAACATTTAATTCAGATTTTACCGATTGGTATACGGGTACGGATGGTGTGCCAAAATTAAATCAAATCGATCTTTATTCAGTTGTTTTGCACGAGTTTGGTCATGGCCTGGGGTTTATCGGTCAAGTGGGACTTTCAACGGATAAGACGCAAGCAGGTTATGGATATCCTGGTATTTTCGACCAATTTATGGTCAATTCGGCCGGTGTTGCATTAATGGATACGAGCAAGTTTGAAAATCCGTCAGCCGAATTGAAAACGCAAGTAAGTGCGAATAGTCTATTTTTGACTTCACCGAGTATCCTTCGTTTAAATAGCGAAAAAGGGAAATTATATTCTCCTACAACCTTTTCAGATGGATCCAGTATCTACCACGTAGATCAAGCCAAGTATAAAGTGGGCGACCCGAATGCACTCATGACCCCGCAAATTGCCAGGGGTGAGGTAACACGTGATATTGGTCCGATTGTATTGGGTGCTTTCAATGATTTTGGTTGGTCATCGACGAATATCATTGCCGATAATTACAAGGATACAGAAGATACAAGTAAGGATATTGTTTTTTTGGCAAAGGTTTATTCGGATACCTTGATCAATGAATCTTCCGTGAAGTTGATGATGGCAATCGATAAAAGCATTTTATCTGCCACCGCGATGCCACTTGTCAAGTCGGGGAATACCTACACCTATACCTTACCGAAATCGTCAGTTACCCGTAAGATTAATTACTATTGGACCGCTAATGAAGCAGGAGGCAAGAAAATTACAACTCCAGCGGAGGCGCCGGTCATCGCGGGAACTAATTTTGGGAGTTATTATGACTTTACCGTGGGGGCAGATACCGTAAAACCTGTTGTTATTTATGCGAATCCGCTTAAATACATATTTAACTCACAAACAACGATCAATTTACCTACACTTTTGACGTCTGATAACATCGGTATTTCGTCGGTTTACATGGAGTATTCCATCAATGGCGCCGCATTTATTCGTAAAGATTTTACAAAGGTTGTTGGTGAATCATTTAGTTATACAAATGCCTTTGTGTTTACTACTGGCCAACTGAAATCGGGTGATGTCATTCGATATCGTGTTGTTGTGATGGATGCCGCGAAAGTTTCGAATGTGGTTTATAGTCCATCCTCGGGTTATTTTGATTTTAAAGTTTTGGCCTTGACTGATCCAGTCGCTTCTTATGTTCAGAATTTTGAAACGAATCCAGCTTCTGAATTCTTTTTGAAGGGATTTAATCTCATTCAAACAAGTGGATTTTCTAGTGTAGCTCTCCATTCAACGCATCCTTACGCAGATGGCAATGAGGAGTCGTATGATGGGGCTGGAGGCACAGATAAATATACGAACAGTGATGCCATTTTATTGAAGCCGATTAAAATTTCTGCCGACAACCCGAAAATCACATTTGATGAGATCGTGTTAGTTGAGCCAGGAGAAACGGGGGAGTCATTTTTAAATGCGGATGCTACTGTGAATCGCAAATTCTATGATTATGTGATTGTTCAAGGGTCTAATGATCAAGGTAAAACCTGGTATAATTTTTCCAATGGCTGGGATTCCAATCTGAATTCAAGCTGGTTGGCGAAATGGAATAGTGCTTCAGATGCCGAGGGGAACTCAACCGCAACAGCAACGAGTACGTTGGTTAAAAGCCATGAGATCGATATGCTTGCTTCGGGTAAATTCAATGTGAACGATCAAGTTATTATTCGCTTCCGTTTACATGCGGATGTTGGGGCACATGGTTGGGGTTGGGCAGTGGATAATTTGAAAATTCAAGCCCCTAAAGTGGATCCTATTTTGGCCATTGAACCCGCTGCTTTAGCGAAGGGCCTGCAGATCTCTCCTAATCCAGGCGCAGGTATTCTACAGGTGATTTACGAGCAAACGGCTGATATAAATGGTCTTACAATGCGTGTGATTGATTTGCAAGGAAGACCCGTATTTAATCAAAGCTATTTAACGCAAGGAAATCGATTTGAACAACAGGTCGATTTGACTTATTTGAGTTCAGGGACTTACGCTTTGCAATTGCAGGTGCAAAATCAGGTGGTTTTGAAACGATTTGTGTTGGTCAAATAGAGAAGCTTATGCCTTTTTAATTATCTTTGCAAACATTTTAATTTAGCATTATGTCTTGGTTTACAAGAAAAGATAAAGGGATTCAGACCCCGACCGAATTTAAACGTGAAGCACCTGATGGACTTTGGTATCAATGCCCATCTTGTAAAAAGGCTTTGCATACACGGGAGCACCGCTTGTTCGCCTATACCTGTTCAAGCTGTAATTACCACGAAAAAATTGGTTCTCAGGAGTATTTCGAATTGTTATTTGATCAATCACGCTATACAGAACTAGACCCCATGTTAAGCTCTGGGGATCCTTTGAACTTTACCGATACGAAAAAATATACGGATCGTGTGCTTGCGACTGAGCATAAAACCGGCTTAAAAGATGCGGTTCGTGCTGCCTATGGCGACATGAATGGTATGCCAATTACCATAGCAGCGATGGATTTTAGTTTCATTGGTGGCTCAATGGGTTCCGTGGTAGGAGAGAAGATTTCCCGTGCCATTGATCATTCCTTGAAAACAGGAATTCCATTCTTGATGATTTCACGCTCCGGTGGCGCTCGTATGATGGAGGCAGGTTTCTCTTTGATGCAAATGGCCAAAACCTCCGCACGTTTAGCCCTATTAGCCGAAGCGAAAATTCCTTACATCTCTTTGTTGACAGATCCTACCACCGGTGGTGTGACAGCATCGTTTGCCATGCTAGGTGATTTTAACATTGCTGAGCCCGGAGCTTTGATTGGTTTTGCAGGACCGCGTGTCATCAAGGAAACAATAGGCAAGGATTTACCAAAAGGATTCCAAAGTGCCGATTTCGTTTTGGATCACGGATTTTTGGATTTCATTGTTGATCGTAAGGATATGAAGGATAAATTAAGTGCCCTATTAGGCATGTTGAAGAAATAGTTAACTTTATCAGAAGCTTAAGCCCAGTCTTGACTGGGCTTTTTTTTTGTCCAAAGTTATGTCATAGGCAATAAAAAAGCCTAACACGAGGTTAGGCTTTTCAATGTATATTCCGATGGAGTGCTTATTCAGCCGAGGCTGTAGCTGCCGCCGCCGCTGCCGCTGCGGTTGCCGCTTTTCCACGAGGTTTTTTCTCTTTTTCTGGCGCTGGGATTGGATCCTCAACACCAGCCAAAATACGACCGCAATGCTCGCAAACGATCAATTTCTTCTTGTCCTTGATATCTGTTTGACGTTGTGGAGGTACAGAACTGAAACATCCGCCACATGCACCACGCTTCACCATAACAACTGCAAGGCCGTTGATTGCGTTATCGCGTAGTTTTGAATAGGATTTCAATAAACGATCTTCAACGCTCTTCAACGCTTTGTCGCGATCTTTTAAGAATTTTTGCTCATCCTCTTCGCTTTCGCCAATGATTACTTCTAATTCTTTTTGTTTGATCTCAAGGTCTTTTTTGCGCTCATGTAAATTAGATTCTACACTCGCGATTTCATCATTCTTATTCAATACTTTGAAATCGATTTCCTTGATGCGCTTGTCGGCAATTTCCATTTCTAAACCTTGTAATTCGATTTCTTTAGAAATAGCATCGAATTCCCGGTTGTTGCGGACATTCATTTGTTGCTCCTTGTATTTTACAATAAGCTTATCAGAGTCCTTTTTAGAAATTTTGTAATTCGAGATTTGCTCTTCGAATGAACTGATTTCCGATTGGAATTTCGTTAAACGTGTTTCTAAACCAGCGATTTCATCCT
>JACCEA011024213.1_pt1 | contig 19099 bp, 25 predicted proteins | sample 7449851 | NCBI WGS metagenome assembly JACCEA01 (sample SAMN15323453, study PRJNA562643) | freshwater metagenome | isolation source: river surface water | place: USA:Blue River Watershed | collected 2017-08-18
ACTTCTCTTGAATTGCCATCAGGCGTGCTTTGGCTTTGAGTTCAATCTCACCTGCGTGCAATGGTTGTTTCAAATCCACTTGCTGCATGATCGAAGTAATGATTTCTTTTAATTCCTTAGCCCGTGCGCGTAGAGGTTCGACATTACCAATGCGAGTCAACTTACTATTTTCCTCGTCTTGGTGCTCACTCATGGACTTCACTAAAATCCCTTGTTCTTTCTGATAGTCTTTGACACGCTGATAGTAACCCATCACGTATTCAAAGTCCATGCCAGACACTGCCATGATCCAGTCACGACGCTGAATACTAGAGAGACTGGAGAATTGAATTTCCCCTGTCAACAGCTTATGTAATTGCGGAGTAATACCAAAGTGGTCTTTCACTAGCTTGCGCTGCTCAGTCTCTTTACCGGAGACGTTCAATTCCTCATTGTTCTTTAAAAAGCTATGACGAGTGGTTTTCTCAAAGTAGCTACCTAGGATATAGTAGTCTTGCTTATCCGCAATGCGAACGACCTTATAGCCCTCTGGGTCAAAGTCAGTGGAGAGCGCAGGTAAAGGAGAGATTTGCTGCATCAATGAGGTCTTACCTGAACCATTGGTGCCAATGAAAATCTGAATCAATGAAGTGAAGTCAAGTTCCAAGACAGAAAAGCCTGGTAGGTCGAAGCGTTTTAATCCCTTTAATGCAATGCTTAAATATACCATGTGTAATTCCTCTGTTTACTATAAGATGAATGAATTGGTAAAATATCAAATTGAGGACAAGCCATGGCTGACAATCAAGCAAATATGCATGAGATGCGATCAGTCTCTACCCTAGGTGGGGTAGCGATGATGTGCTCCATTGGGGTAGGCATCGCCACTGAGAATAAGCCTCTCTCCACAGACGACTGCTACTTTCAGGTCATTGAAATCTATCCCCTAGATGACGGGGAAATGAAAAGCGACACCATGACCATCTCCGACAAAGGCGTGGATTACAAGGGAGAAGCGTATGAGGTTGAAGTCGAGTTCTCGAAGTCGATTAAGGCAACGTGGCTTCCTGATCAGAATAACCGAATGACCTCCCCTGATATCCGCCGAGGAGAACGAGCTGAAATCTTTAGACTGGCTGACACCAGTACGTACTACTGGCGTTCTTACAACCTAGACAACGGTGTCCGCCGTAAGGAAACTGCACTCTTCCTCTATTCCAATACTGAAGATGAGACCACGGAGAAACTCACCCCTGAAAATAGTTGGATGATTGAAATCTCCACGCATCAGAAAACGCTCTCCATCAAAACACCAAAGAACGACGGGGAAGCCTTTGGTTACGATATTCAACTTGATGCCAAGAACTCAACCTTCATCTTACAAGACGATGGGGGACAAAGCTTTGAGCTAGAGTCAGCTGAGCGACGTTGGCGCATTGCCAATGCCGATGGCTCAGAACTGCTCATGGACAAGAAACAGATCATCGGTACAGCCATTGACCTGATTCACTTCAAGACCAAGAAGTTCATAGTAGACGCTGAAGATGAAGCGACGATCAATACCAAAGTCCTCAATGAGAACTCGACGAAGCACACCACGAAAACCACGGACTATTTAAACACATCAAGTAACTACACTGTCCAGACCAGTACTTCAGTTACGCAGTATAGTCAAGGGCTCATCACTGGCCCAACTACGCTACAGGGTAACTTGACTGTGATAGGTGCAGTGAAAACCACAGGCACCATTCGAAACAATGGCGTCAACATTGGATCGACGCATTACCACATAGGGGTACACGGTACGACCTCTGGTCCGATGTAAGCAAAAAAAAAAAGAGGAGCGCTAAGCTCCTCTTTTTTTTTTTGAAGAAGATGATTGCAACAGAATTGAGTTATACATTATTCCAGTGAGGTATTCGCTGTACCTCACTAGCTGGCTATGTAAATAGCCGTAATGTAAACTGTTTATAGAGGACTCACATGTCTAATAAAACACATTCTGTCAAAATCAGTCTTCCCCAAAAGGAAGTGCTGACTTATGATAGACAACGCAAAGATTGGGTTCCAGCCCATCACGTTGTTCGTCGTTAGTATGCAATGAGTGATGAGGAACCTAGGTTCCTCTCATTCAACTGCATAGCATAGCACGAGTGTTTTATTTTTACTAATTGGCAATCAAGCCTGCCTGAATCAGCATGGCATCTTTGGCTTGGTTGTCCGCTAAGAGTGCCTGATACATCACCTGTAACTCACGGTATTTAGACTCAACCGTATTAGGTGCAGTGACTGCTCCACGACGCGCTGCGACGATGGCCTCATGGTCAGTCTGACTGACAATCCCTTCAATAGGCAATTCTACTTCACGCAAGGTTGGATTGACACCAAAGTTCGTCGTCACCAGCTGACTGATTTCATTCTGGAGTGCCGTGGTATCAGTTGTAACTTCTAAAGGCCCTAGCTCTACCGTCACAAAGCGACGTGCGTAAGCATAGCCACTGCGATCAGGAACGGACAGAATGAAGCTACTCGGTACAAAGACATAGCTCCCTGTACTGTTGCGTAGCCCGACGATCACCACGCCTGACGCCTGGTCAGATTGATAAGTCTCTACCGGCACACCTTTAGGCGAATAGTAGTTCTTATAGACATCTACCCCTGTCTTACTTAAGACCTGAAAGGACTGAAGCGATTGACAGATGTACTCCGCATCCGCATTCAGTGACCATGGTGTCTTTAAGACAAACTTACCTTTAGAGCCAATAGCAGGAATAAGTCCCTGTGACATAGCACGCTCCTTAGATTAAGGTCGAATAACTAAAGCGAGTCAAGATCATGATCTTGTAATCACCGTGGTTAAAAGACAGGTAGATACGCCCACCAGAAATCCGCTTGAAGTAACCACTTGGAGCGACTGAAGTTGGACTAAAGCGACGTGCTTCTTCTAAGCCGAAATTAAGCTTCTCAATAAAGGACGCTGTATTCGGAGAGATACGTCCCCAATCGGCATTGGTCGTTGGTACGGTTAAGTAGTCAGGGACAATCTTACTGAGCTGACGCGTAGTTGCTAAGTTACTCGGACTTCCAACTGCAAGTAACGGCATTGAGCGCCAGACTGAACTTAACACTTCTAAATAGTTATTCAAATGTGTATTCAGATTGGTCTGTGCCGCATACCCTACTGGTACACGTGGTGTAATAGCCGTCTTTAAGTCATTCCACTTCATGATAGGCGAGTAACTTCCCCCGTCCACGTTCTCAGTGGCAGGCGAGGTATTTAACCAGAGTGGTACAATCACGAACTCGTTTGACGCATAAAGACTGGGAAAGATTTTACTCCAGTCTACATTCGGTGCGACATTGGTCAAGTAGAGCTTGATGGCGTCCTTGATGTATTCCTCATCAGCTGACAATGGACCGTAGCCAATGATACTCCAAGAAAGCTCTAAGGTTGCCCCACTCCCAGTTGGGTCTTTCCAAGTCAAGTCATATGTGGTATCAAAGGTCGGTGGATCTTCCCCAATGATAGCTTCAGCTAAACGACGGATATCCGCATACTTACGATTGACAATCGCCGTCTGCACTACAGAACTTGCATTGTTCAACAGGTTAATGTCAGAGACCGGTGGAATGACTTGGATTTCAAAGAAGTCATATTGAGCTTTAATGGCGCTATCTGCAAACCAAACTTGGACGGAATGCACCTGTCCAATATCGAAGCGGACATAGTCCGGCATGTTCTTGGTTGATGTTGGTCCAGCGAGTAGCGTCCCGACTACAAAGTTGCTCAAGCTAGGGAATTGTGTAGTCAGCGCCGCGATGAATGCTGCCTTAGAAGTGTTCCGTGGAATCAGATTAGCGTTGTATTGATCGTAGACCCACTTACCTACAGTCAGAATCTGTTCCCCTACGGCACTGGTGATCTGCCAAGGTGAGGTATTGTCAACGGAATATAGTGCACTAAAGGTAACACCCGGCAGAGTGTCTTTAGAGAAGAATTGAATGTCCCGACTGTAGGTACTGACTACCGTACTAAATTCCCCGAACTGGGCAACGTAATTGGGACGGTTATCAGCAAAGCCGAGCATTGAAATGAAGCCGCGAATGGTCGCCATAGATGCCTCTTGATCAGTGTGAAATGGGATATTATGTGGTCATATAATCGGAATTGCGAATATGGACACGTTGTTAAAAGTCCTCAAGTATTGCTATCCTTTCATTATTGATTCCATCACTCGCCATACCAGTTTGACCCGTTTCTTTAAACGGCACTGGTTCATGCTCTTTATCATTATCTTAAACTTGGTCACAACTAGTTACCTCTATGCGTCGATAGAGCAGAACTTCAGCTTCTTAGACCGAGTCAAGAGTTTGAAAGCTGACATTGTCAAGCTAGAAGCAGATAAAGAGAATCTCGAACTGAAGAATGGTCGGTTACTGGGACTATTAAAAGGGGATATCGACGACATTTGTTTTACACACATCTTTGGTAAATCAAAAGCGCCTGCCCAAGGACAATCTCCTCCGGCAGGGGAAACCGACACGGAGGAACCCCCGTAGACAAGATTGCAAGTTTTTTAACCAAGCTCGCTATCACATGTAACAGGAGAATATTCAGATGATAACTTTTGAAGAATCCGTACTGGAGTTGAAGACCTTAATTCCAGAAACAGGTGAATGGGGCTTGGTGTTGTACACGGACGGTGGTCACCGTATGGAAAAGAAAGTAGGTTCATGGGGATTACATGGCTATATCTACGATCACGTAGAACGTAAGTCAGGATATGGACTCACCAAATGTGCACCAACCTCCGCAGGGTACGCAGGCCCTGGGATTCGAACGGTAGATGAAAACGGCAAGTTGTTACGTCGTTCAGTCAAGAACTATCAAGAAGCGATTCCAGTGCGCATTGCCGCTTATATAGATGCCTATGGCCCATTTACTGGAGGGACAAACAACAGTGCAGAAGCACTGGGTGTGTTAAATGCCCTCAAGCTGATTGACGCGCTCTCGCCGAAGCAATGTCAGTTAGTGATCGACAGTGAATACGCCATTAAAGGCACCTTGCTGTGGAGCAATGGTTGGGTGAAAAACAACTGGGTGAAAAAAGACGGGGAACCTGTTGCGAATAAAGAAATTTGGTTAGAAGTGATTGATCTTCTTGCACGGGTCAACGCCAAGACCAGTCTCAGCTGGGATTGGGTCAAAGGGCATAAGGACGACGTGGGTAATAACCACGCTGACCTATGGTCGACCAAAGGACTCTATGCCGCAGGGAATGGTTTTGAAGCGTCAGAATGGGAAGTCTCTAAAGTCCAGAAATACTGGAAGCCTACAGTCGAGGTACATCCTCTACTACGGGAACCGAGACTCTATCTACCAGTCAAAGACATCAATCGCGTCATCGAGACAGGACAGGTGTACTTCTTTGGCAACGTCGGCCCTGCTGACGGTGTTGAAGGACAACCGACTGCTGACCGAGGGTATTCCGTCATCCACTTGCCTGCACCTTGTCCAATCCTGAGTGAAGTCAAGAACTTCTTTGTCGACAAATGTCTGGTGAACCGTGACATCTTCTTAATGCGTTTTCGCAACGACATGATCTCTAAAGCGAAAATCTATAAGGAGTTAGAGGAATCTGGTTCACGTTTCCTAGACGCGCATCCTGACAAAGAGATCGTCAAGAATGCACATACCTCTAAACTCTCACGTGGGTTTGGAGAAGCCATTAATCCACCAGAGCTCAGTTTTAAACTCCTTGACAACTTAAATGGACTTGAGCGCTTGCTCAAGCACTATCAAGACGACAATGTAGACAACGCGATGCTCATCTTTAACATCACGGATCAGCTCTACCAAGCAGTCGAAGCCAAGAAGAAGACTCAGCTCAAATACTTAGCTGCCAACAAGGCAGCTTTGAAAGTCCACGTCGAAGTCGAACACTTAGGGAAAAAAGTCCCTCGGTTGCTTCCACTTACTTATGGTATTGACCTCGCATCTCATGCAACCTTGCGTGCAGTCGTCAATTTTAATCCCAAAGTCGAAGTCGTGCTTTGGAAACGTAATGCCTTCACGTGGTGCTTTGCTACGATCTTAACAACGGACATCGGTACGGGACTTTGGTGTGGTATCTACTCGAACCACGTACATCTTGTAGACGTATAGGGGTCTACGAGCAAATTAAGTGTCAACAGGTGCTCTTATGAAACCAGCATTGCCATTACAAATACTCTTTATGATCTTTCGCGTTATTTATCGCTTGTTACCAATGCGCTCTAAACGCGCCATGTATCTCACCAGCATGTACTTCTACTTGGTTAAGGAAGGGCTGTTTAGAAACATGACCTTGCGTCAGTTTAGTAAACATGCCCAGATTGACATGGCCACCACGTCCATGAAACTACCCTTGGCTTCGAAAGAATACATCTGGGGAGAGACAGGTATCTCGCAAGCATTACATGAGTCGTTTAGTCATTGTCCGATTAATGCACTTGGACAATGTCCCACTGAGAGAGACATGCGTGCTCTTTCAGAGAAGATTGTGGATGCAGCACCCACTTGGCTAGGCTATGATCGCAATACCATGATCACCGACACCATGCGCGTTTTGCAGCGTTAGCAGTTTAACTCCCAGACAGCCTACGGGCTGTCTTTTTTTTTTTAATGCGTAAGTAGATTATCTGAATCGACCTTAGAATGGTTATACATTATCTAAGGGAGATAAGACTTATAAGGAACCACCATCATGCTTCGTCAAACCACTTACGGTCAACCTATTCAGCCTCAGCATCGGTCAATCAACACCGTCATTGCTGAGACCTTACGACGCAACATCTTTATCCAAGAGAAATGGGTGGAGATCACTGCCAACGAGTTTCGCCATCTTTGTCCGCATTGGAAGGATACTGCAGGGGACTTCACCAGTTACTATCCCAATGGCGATGTACGCTGCGAACTCCGTGTGATCTTCAATGCCGCTGGACAGTACATCTTTTATCGTTTCATGACCCGTTCCAGTCCACAGGTGATCTTAAAGGGCTGGCATGTCGACACGATTCGAGAACTCAGATCACTAGGTATTAGCTTGACCAAAGCCGAAACTGATTTACTCTTTGTCCAAGGACAAGAGATTATTCAAAAGCACCGTAACTCCACGAGCTGATATTCGTATTGGCGCGTAATACTGTAGTACAATCGCCTCTATACTTGGATAACAAAAATGATACACGATCCGATTGCTTTACATTTTAAGACCGTCTCTGTTAAAGGAGATGAGTTAGATGAACTGCTTCATCACACTGCTAAACACTTAAGTCGTAAAGGTGAGCGAAGCGTCGTGTTTCGCCTAGAGACTTTAGATCATGCCATTGTCCCAGTCACTCATGACTTAGGCAAGCATGAGCGCATTGTGCTGAATCTTCATCACAAGGGGGAACTTGAACGTTCCGTAGCTATGATCACACTCACCAAAGACCTAAGCTTTCATCTCAAGGAAATCGAGATGGGAGACTTAAAATACTATCGCTTACACACTTCCGCTGTAATGGACGTACAATCATGACCGCTACCTTACCTCGTCGAGCTGAATCTCAACAACTATTCGATCAAAACTCTATGCGCTTTAAAGCCTTTGTTGGCACAATGCGCCGTGCCAAACGCATCCTCTCTGCCTTAATTGGTTCGATCTTTGCTAAAGATCGCTGGGTACGAGTGACTGAAGAAGAGTTCTTAAGACGTGTCCCAAGTCATGTTTTAGGACAGGCCAAGACTTACGACTTGAAGTATCGTAATGGTAAAGTGGTACAATGGCGTGCCCAGCACTTCACTTCGCCCGATCGTAATGTCTATCACGTCTGGATGGTGCGTCACCGTGAAGATATCATCTTACCGGATTGGCACATTGCAGTGATGAAGCGGTTGAGAAAGTGGGAGTACAATATTACCCCTGCATTCTCCAGTGAAATCCATAAAGCGGGTATGGAGATCATTGCACTCACAAGGAGTGGAGATACCCGTTGGCTGGGTATCTTAAAAGAACCTTTAGTGGCCAAGGAAACTCAAGTCTAGGTTATCCTATGTCTTACGTTTCTACTGCTCACTAGGGAGAATTGCTCATGCAGGGAACAACGCCTAATACCTATCTCGCAAATATCCTTGCAGGACAACCGAGTGATGTCAGAGTACAATTTGGTTTAGAGAGTTCTAAACGTCAGAATGTACTTCCCAGTAAAGAAACTGTGCTATTATTAAAGACGCACATCTGGGCACTGGAAAGCGCCATTTTAGATGCCCCAGAAACAATTCATGGAAAGCGGATCGCTGCAAAGATCGCCTTAGAGCAGCGCATCCCTGCTTCACATGTTAAAAAGCTGACCCGTCTTATTGACGGGATCGCAAACCCATTGGAATTCACAACGTTTTCCATCTATACTGAAGAAGCTGAGGTGGGCATTGTTGCCATGATCGACTTTAACAAACGCATCTTCATGGTGAGTGAAGGGGGGAACGTATCCACCACCGCACGCGTTGCTTACAAGTTAGTAAAACTGATTCATGATTTACGCACCAAAACCTTAGAGGAAATTAGACCTCGTATCGAGGCTAAATATCCTTGACTGGTTAGACAATGGTCACCTCCGCTCGATTAGGAGGAGCTATGCTTCAACCCATCCAGGCAATGATGCTATTTATACTGTGCTGTTTAAACTTCGCTCTCCCTCAGGTGTCTCATGCACAAGAGGGAATGGCTTCTTATTACGGAAGCTACCATCACGGTCGTAAGACTGCAAGTGGAGAACGCTTTAACATGCACGGGCTCTCAGCAGCACATCGGACTTTGCCATTAGGTACAGTCATCAGAGTGACTGACTTGGGCACTTTAAATAGCATTGTTGTAACTGTCAATGATCGTGGTCCCTATCACGGCAATCGTATCTTAGACTTAAGTCAGGGTGCGGCTAAAAAATTGGGCATGATTAAACAAGGCGTAAGTCGAGTCAATATTGACGTATTGAAACTCCCTGATAAGCCTGACCGCGTGGAGTTACTCCTTCGGTCACTGGAGAAGAAACAGAAGTAAGCACGAAAATAAAGGAGTCCCTACGGGGACTCTTTTTATTTACTTTGACAATTTTGGAGAATGAATAGATGCAAACAAAGATCGTCTTTGAAGCCCCGAAACCAGACGCCGTACGCTACTTGATCGAGCAGATGGCAAGAGATAAATACGTCGGCAACCGTCCAAGTCAGGATCAGGATGACGAGAAATGGGTTAAACGTACGCTGGACAATATCCAGTCACGTTATGAACACGACGTTCTCGCTACCATGGCATACCAAGGCAGCAGTATTGTCGGCATGGCATTCTCACACAAGTTAGCGAATGAACGGGAATGCGGCTGTGGTAACTTGAAGGAAGACAATGAATTTTGGAAGATGGGGAACTTCTTTGTCCTTGAGCATTTACGCGGGCAAGGCATTGGGTCTTTAGCATTAAAAAGCTTTATGAGCGAACACGTGGGTAAAGTGGCGTACTATGCCGAGGTCTGCAATAAAGCCTCACAAGCCGTGGCGTTGAAATGCGGATTGATGCACACGCACAATTTCTGGATGGTAGCGTACCATCCACGCTATGAAACCATGCCTGTCGGTAAGAGTCGCAACGTAAAAACCCCTGCGTATGACTACTATGCTTATTTAGGCGCAATCCCAAAACCCAGTGAACTTATCAACCCGCGTATCATGCGCTATGAACTTGCTTAATGGAGAATGAAGATGGAAACTACACGTGAGCTCGACTGGATGTTTAGCACCAAAACCAAAAGCAATGGACAAGTCCTCGGTACACATGCTGCCTATGAAATCCATGCCGGATTATCCGACTTACACCGCGGTCGTCAAACAGATCGCTCTAGCTACTACCGAGACCTTATTAATCTTATTAAGGCTTGCGCCAGTTATTATCAGGAAATTGGTGAAGAAGTCATCCTCTACAGTAAAGTCCCGATGACTTTACGTCTTCATAGGGAAACAGGCCAAGGCTTCTTTGCAGGAGAAATCAATCTCTCTCCACCAGTTGGCAATCAGGACGCCTACAACATCACACCTTACCTAAAGATGCCAGGGTCATTCTACTTAGAGTTTCGTAGCTTCTTTGATGTTCCCTATGCGCTTAAAGCGGACTACGACGACTACAAGTTAGAAATGCTAGAGCGTCCCCTCTTAGAGCGTGCCATGTATCTTGCTAAGGATATACTGGCAGTTCCACCTGGCTCGATGGTCAATACCAAACTCCGTGATGCCTTTGGTCTACGTTGGAATAAGACTGAGCGTGGACGTCTGCATGACTTAACCCATTTCGGAGATGAGTTCTATGTCAGACTCAAGGCCAATGGGCGTCATGGCTATGTCAGTAAGCTCTCCTTTATCCACGGTCAATGGAAGTTGGTCATTCTCTCGCCTGATGAACAGACTCTGCTCTGGACACTGGATGTCAATCTCTGGACATTGACCGAGTTTCTATACGCCTCTATTCGAACGATTGAATCTGCCGCGGTCTATCGCGATGACTTATTCGTGAAGTTTAAAACCAAAGGCAGAGGCTAAGCAAAAAAAAAAAGAGGAGCTTGATGCTCCTCTTTTTTTTTTTTAATCAACGCAGTTTCTTTTCGATGACGCTACGCAGTTCAGTAAAGGTCGCATTGATCCCTTGGCGATAGGTCAGTACCGCACCTAAGAACTCCACCTGCTCTGCTGCATTAAACATCAGCTCAGTCAGCTTCGCTGCCATGAACGCACTTGGGTTATATTCCTGCTTGGTGTTGATGACCTTCACCAAGTCACTCGCTGCATCTTCTAAAGAACGAATATGCTTACGCAGCTTGTCTAGGTTGATCTTATCAGTCAAAGCATTGAGTTCATGAATTGAAGTTTCCACTTCACGAACGTCAGTGTTGCTTTCAAACACATCGCCAAAGTTTGCATAGGTACGATGAGACTTCTGATCAAAACAACCTGCCAGTGCAGTACGACATTTCACCATTTCATCATACTGACGTTTGACTGCTGCAAATTCAGGAAATTCAAATTGTCCACGGATTTCATCAGGAGAACCAAATAAGATATTGATAATCTTCTCAGCAGGCTCTAAGGTTTCTTCTTCAAGATTGCTTAAATGATTTACCGCGGCAATCAAGGTCTTGGCAAGACTCTGATAGGTGGTAGACATACCGGTGAGAATCGGTACAGTGATCTGACGGGTATTGACATAGTTGACTCGTTTCAAGGTCTGTTCTAAATCATAGCTACTGCGTAGATTCAGTTTAAATTGTTTTGGAATCTCATTGCTGACGAAGTTCATGGTACGTCCAGCTGAGGTCATCACTGCAGAGAGACGACGGTTAATGGCTTCAGGTACCAAGGACTCCATCGAAGCGCCACGGTAATGAGACAGTTCTTCTAGGGTGGCATTTTCTAAATCGTAGAGTTGAGGCATGACTTTCTCCAAAAGGTTCACATGATAGCCTACAATCGCTGTCATTAAAAAATGAGAAGATCGAACATCTTTTGGTAGAACAGTACGTTCAATAAAGAGATCAGCATGTCAAAGAAACCTGAAAAAACTAAACGCGCTACATTGGACTTCGATATCGACATTAATGGTCTAGGGTTCATGGAAAAGCTAGAAGAGATTATCCCGGTTAAAGCTCGCTACAATACCGGACTCTGTTTGGACTTACTCTGTGGACGTCCACAGGTCGGTCGCTATGGGGACGTAGTCATGAATGGCGGCATTGCTCCTTACACGGGAGTCTGTGGTGCGCCTAACGTCGGTAAGTCCACGTGGATGGACACCATGGGCACCATTCTCAATCAACGTTATGGCATTCCCTATCTCAAGCATAATAACGAAGCAGATGCCAATAGTGAACGCTTCGTTGACATTAGTTACTACGTTGCACCAGAGTTACAGGAATGGCGCTACCGTATGCATGAGCATAAGACGCTACGTGAGCTTGATCTCACGGCTTATACCTCAGCAGACATGTGGGAAACCATCCGTCAACTTGCGACCAAGCGTGAAGCGCAGCGTGATCAACTCTGGAAAGAAACCCCATTCCTAGATGAAGACGGTGAACCCGTCAAAATCCTAATGCCCTTTGCCCATTCTCAAGACTCTCTGTCTGAGTGGAAATCCAATGTCATCGAAAAGAAACTCGATGAAAACGACGTCGGGGCTAAAGAGAATGCAACCTTTGGTTTGATGCACGGTGCTGCTAAGACCCAGATGGTCTCGGAGATTCCGACTATGTGTGCCCGTGGTGGCATGATCATCTTCCAGTCAGCCCATATGGGGGATAAGTTCAAACTCGATGCTTATGCTCCAGTGCGCAAGAAGATGGAATATCTGGCAGGAGACTTAGAGATTAAGTTTGTCTCTAACAACTGGCGCTATCTCCCGAATAACCTCTGGTGGGTGATGGGCAACTCTCCGCTCCTCAAAAAGGCCAGTGACGGCAAATACTATCCTGAGTTTCAAATGCCAGGGTTCACCAAGATTGCTAAGGACACTGACTTGACCTTATGCTCCATTGTCAACCTACGGGGTAAGAATGGGCCATCAGGTGTACCTTTTGACCTCGTCATGTCTCAATCTCGTGGTTTGATTCCGTTTATGACCAACTTCCGCTATATTTGGGAATCTGAAACCTCATCCGGTATGGGCTTTGGTATCAGCGGTTCAGATAAAGCAGCTTGGTTAGATATTTATCCAGAAGTCAAGTTTAACCGATTCAACATCTTCGAATTGGCAGAGAAAGATGTCCGTCTACAACGGGCGATTCGATTCACTGCTGATCTTTGTATATTACACGAGCGTATCCGTAACTATCCTCGCCACCAGTTATGTAGCGCACAAGAACTCTATACTGACATTAAAAAGCTCTATGACTGGAATGAGTTCTTAGACACACGGGATTATTGGACTTGGGATCATTACACCCATCCGTTAAAATACCTCTCTATTTACGATTTATTAAACTTCCGACTAGGAGTGTCTACGCCTTATTGGAAGCAGTGAGAACACTATGGAATTGATTTACACGGTCATCTCCTTACTTCAACGCCGAGGTAAGGAAGCATTGGCACAAAAGTTTCAAAACGACCTCATGGTCGGAGGCATTTGGGAGTCCCACGCTGATCAGAAGAAAGCGCTCTGTAGCTTTCTTCTGGGTTACCTAGCTAATGAAGACTCGGATGCAAGACTCTCCTTGTGTCCAACCAATGACGCACGGGCATTGGTGCAGGAAATCTTCACTGATGTTATCCCCGTCATCGAACAGCGACTTGGAGTGACCTATGGCGTCTAAGCAAACCATTCAAGCGGCCAAGGCGTATATGATTGCCTTTGTCAATAAGCTTGATCCCTCTGGTCGTAACGGTGAGAACTTAAAACGTCTCTATGACGGCATGACGGATGCAAAGTTTTTGGAAGTTGCAGAGCAGATTCGTAACAAACAAACTTCTACGCCTTTCATCTATGACCACTTGACCAGTAACAAGATCAACTTGACTCACGTAACCAACGTGGTCGAGAAAGAACTGGGGATTAAACTCAGACAACGCATTCGCTTTCAGAATCCCAAGACCAAGGAATTCTACTGGAGCAATGAACCGGTTTGGGTACTCGACTGTCCTGTCCGTCGTATGATTCAGTCTATCGAGAATAAAATCTCGTTTGCTGAAACCAAGCAGATGGACGCTGCTACGCATCAACCTGTTGGCGGAGCAAAAGCTTCTTCGATCTCAGCACCAGAAGCATTGATCTTAGAAGGTCAAGGTTTTGAAGCAACCACGGCTGAGTTCTTAGTAGTACGTGGAGGGGACTTAGCTGCTAAGCATGCCATGGATCAGTCCATCCGTACGACAGGGGGAGCTTCTTTAAATGTTGCCATGCAGTACGGACAAGGCGCTAAAGCCAGTAAGTACGTCTCCCATCAACTCACCGCCATGCATTGGCGTAACAACCTAGCAGGAGGCTAATATGGCTATTGAGACTATTGGTCAGTTTAAGGACGAGTTGCAGCGACGCATTGGACGCATCTATTTAAGGAAGCAGCAGATAGATGCGCTCACTGCACAGAGTAAGACACGTAAAGGCGGAGATCTCGAAGAAGAGTCTTTCACCATGTCCACCATGAAGTTTCACTCGGTTTTACAGACGATGCCAATTAATACTTGTCTGGAAGTCAAATCGCGTGAACAGCTTTATAATCAACTGACGTCACTGGATGCTGAATTACTCTCAGAGTTTGAAGACATCTATGAAACCTGTCGTTCTGATTTCACTGGCGCAGTGTCAGAACTCATTGACTACGCTTGTCAAGCGATGTTCGATTCAGTTGCTCGTCCTTTGACAGTCTCTTATCAAGGCGACATACGTGAACTTAACCATCCGGATATCACCCCTGAGCAGCGGAGCACGTTCACCGGTCATCTCCACGACGTCTTGAATCAGCATCGTTATTTGTTGTTTATCTTCTATATCTCAAACACACGTGCACAGATTGCAGTGTTAAATGGACAAGGAGTAGAGGATGGACACGCCTAAGGACGGTCACTTAGAATTCTATCTCATGATGGATGCTCTGATTGACTCACGGGCGGGGACGCTGATGCGCCTCTCGCCTGACTGGGCAATTAAAGCAGTGGGGAGTGATGACTATCACGCACGAATGAGCGATGACTTAGTGGATGTGATTGCTGATCCCAAGTATGATCAGAAGCACTTTGAGGCGCTGTATAAGGCACGTGACAAGTCTACCTTGTTCTACTCTCGTAGTAGCTGCATGTTAGACTATGTTCGCTCCTTACTGCTCAACCAAGCGATGCGTAAGCTGACAGGCGATCCCCGTATAGATACACTCTCTGTCACTATCAATACCTACCCCTACCACTTAGATGCAGGGGATATTGAAGTCTATAGACGCGTCTTCGCTGCTACGCTCAAAGTAGGAGAACGTCAGATCAACATGGAGTACAGACCACTGCGAGAAATGTCTCTACACTGGCTCAATGTACTTCGTCCTGCCTGTATCGTACTTTATGATTTAAACGAGTGGCTACTGCAATGTAGCGACTTTCCAAAAAATCCTAATGAAGTCCAGACTGCAATAGGATCACCAGAGACTGTGGTACTAGCTGCTGGATTACTTGCTGATCGACATTCATTGCACAAGTTAAAAACCATGGATCGCAGTGAGTCCAATGATAAAGACCCTTTCACTTTGAGTCGTAAAGGCCTCGCTTGGGCATTTGCACTTGAAGTCTTACCCGCGCGCTACTACAGCGTACAACGTTATGTCAAACAGGAAACTCCAATGGCAGATTTAAATCAGCTTCAACAACAAATCTTTTTAATGAATAAAATTGCAGGACGTGAGCAAAACAACAGTCTTAAAGACATCCTCACACAGACGGTGTTCATCGCAGAGGAATTTAAGGAGACCATGGGAGGTCTATTAGAGGGGATGCGAGACGGGAAATGGGACGAGTTTAGAAATGGACTCGGGGACATGCTCGTGGTCATCTTTGGTCAAGAGAACATGGCAGAGTTTCCAATTGCAGATGACTTAGAAATCATCATGGAAAAGAACTTGGCTAAATTCGATACTGACTTAGCTACCGCATCAACGTCTTTGCAACGGATGCGTGATTTAGGCTACAAGTGCGAAATTCAAGAAAAGGTCATTGAAGGCAAGACCTACTACCCAATTCTGACTACTGAATCAGGCGTAGTGACAGATAGCAAAGGTGAACGTAAGCACTACGGTGCAAACAAGTTCTTAAAGTCCATCAACTGGAGCGAGGAAGTGTTAAAGCCAGTCGGTACACTTCCTCTTCCTGATGAGGCAACCGATGCTGATTACCTGCGCGCTGCTCAGCTTTGCGAATCACTGGCTGAGTCACTATCTTCATTAGGCAAGGCATTTCGATCTGTCATAAAAGACGCGTAGTTCATCGGAGCGCTCTGCTGGTCTAGTTCGCCCTCGATGTATTGTTCATCTTCGGCATAACTAGCAGGGCGAGGGATTTCACTTTCAGCCACTGTACCATCTGGTTGATAGTAAGGATTGCGCTTGGCGACTTTGGTCAATGATTGTAAGAAGTCGAGTGCACGTCCTTCTTGTGAAATCTCTTTTTCCTTTTGCTGTAACTGTAAGCGCTTGATGTCTGAGCTGTCTGAGTCTTTTAAGGCCGCCAGTAAGACATAGGCGAGTTTAGGATCGGTAGCAGTTGCCTTGACGTCCTCTGTCAGGGCAGCGATCATCTCCCCTCGCTTCTCTTGGTTGCGATTTAAGCGCCGAGTCGCAAGCGCCTCTAGCAGTTCTTCATTTTCCATGGTAACAATCCCAATTAATTACGATTACATACTATCATTTTGGACATGATTGGAGAGTGAAAAAAGATTATGATTAAACAACTCGTCCGATGGGTAATGATGTTTATCTATCGGCGTAAAGCTCTAGCCCTACTGGAGCAATATGAGAAAGTCTCAACCGCACAGGACAAGACTGCATGGATTGGCACCTTCTACGCCCAGCAAAAAGCACTGGTGGACTCTCTCTACTTTGAGGGACTCTACATTCAGGACATGAAGAATGACAAAGTCTACATCTACGATTCCATCAAGGGAACCGAAGAGATGTTTACGCGCTTCTTATATCAGCTGAAAAACAACCAAGCCATCCACACACATGAACTTCGAGAGTTCTTAAACAACTCAACGAGTCTGTCTTTGTATAGCGTCTATCAGAACAATGTCGATGTCAAGACCCAGCTCATTGGGCTACAGTCTATCCTCGACCAGATTCTCGAAAGTTATGCGTTGCAAAGTGGTTCGTTTAAACTAATGAATCTCTCTCGAATGCTTCCTCTGTTTGAGATGTATGCAATATTGGTGAATCGTTCCATCAAAGGCAGTCTGAACGGAGAAAAATGATGAGCCGGAAAGAACTTATAAGGATGGTCGAGAAAGAACGCTGTGCAATTGACGAGGCCAAAGGTTCTCTGTCAATTCTGTGGCGACGGATTCTTTCTGATCTACAGGTGGACGCAGGGCAGTTGGAAAGCCTGCTCAATCGCTGGGTGCATGATAAGAACTCCCCCGTGGAGAAAACCACAAAGAAAATCTCACAGGCACGCGGCAACTATATTAAGAAAATGGTGGATAAGGAACGCATGACCTGGAAGTCATTTAATGACCTCTTGATGATGCTCTATCCGGATTACATCAAGATCACCGTAGAACTCGGCTGGAAAGGCGGTAAGACAGCAACCCTACATTCTGTCAAGATGGACACCGCTTACTTGAATCAAGGTCACTTTGAGGAAGAGTCAGATGAGAACAGTGCAGTGATTCGTAACTACACAACCGCACACGAAGACGAGGAAGAAGAGATCGGCGAACAACTGGACTTGGACGACTTGAACGTCGACCTCTATGACGATGATTGATTCTATGGACAATTGAAAATCGAGTCCCTACGGGGACTCTTTTTTTTTTTTAGGAGAATCAAACATGGCTGTAAAAGTAAAACCGCCTTTAAACGTAAAACGTCCTAGCGACGAGTTAGTCGTTGTAGATGTCTACGGTGGCGGACAGACACCGAGTAATCCAGTCAACCTGGTACAGAATCTATTAGAGCAAACCAGTAACGGCCTCGGTAAAGCACTCTCCTCAGTAGGTGGAGTCGGGGGGCTACTCAACTCTGCTGCGGGAATCTTGATTAACAATAAAGGGATTAACGGCAAGGACTTTGCCAAGAAGTTTATTGGTGACGTCTTTCCGAATGCTAAGGCAGCACTCTTAGATGTCAAGCATGGCGTGATTAATTCCTTAGCAGGTGCGATTGGCATTGATTCTGAAACTGCACTCTCAGCTTACCGTAACATCAAAGACGGCAACTATCAGAACACGTTACAAGACATGGCAAAGACCAATGAGTTAGTTCGCTTCTATGTCGAAGGTCAGGAGATCATTAAGAAGGCAGAAGACGTCGATAGTCTCTCTGACTTATTTAAGGTCGCAGGGACAGTGTTTAGCAATCCGACCTTTGGCGGGGTGTTGAACATGACTGAGGAGTTTACTGCATTAAAGTCTTTGGTGGATACCGCAGTTAGCCTAAATGCACCTGAGCTCGCTGACTACTTAATTGGCAATTCACATCCCTTACAGCAAGACCCCTTGTTAAGAGCCGCTACAGTCGCCGCAGCGTTCACTGGTGACGTGCAAGCGTGTTATGGCTATGTACAGCAGGTTAATCCTGCAGAGGTCTTAAACACACAACCAGACGTCATGGATGCATTGTTAGGAAATTACCTCTACGACATGTCTGGACCACAACTCGCTGAAAAGAACATGATGGTAAATATCCTTGATCAGTTTACCGCGAACTGGGCAGGGGAAGTCACAGGGAAAGCTGACATTACCACTTGGACAAAAGCTTCCAATGACGCCCGTGAGCTCATGTATAGTGATCCGAATTATCGCCATATCGCAGCAGCTTCAGTAGGGGTTACTGTAGAATCCTTTGAAGCCTCTATGAAGAAAGCTATGCCGTGGGTGGCACTAGCGGAAACTAATGCATCAAATCTGGTATCCTAGGTCTGCTATGAAATAAATTATTTATGGTTATATATTACAATAGTGAAGTTAATTGTCAACTTAATTATCGGAGATATACTCATGACTACTTCAAATACTGCTGCACCTGCTGTAACTCTCGAAGAAGTTCTTGAAGCCGCAAAGCTTGGACTTACACAAGTCCATGGAATCTTTAAAGATATCCTTGGCGGCCGCGCCAAGGTGGGCTGCATTAAAGCGTCTAAAAATTCTAAGGGAGACGATTTCGTCTCCCTTAGATTGCACGAGACAGCAATATTGAACTCGAAAGAGTTCATATTCAAAAGTAACGACAAGGGCGACATCCTTGTCAGCCTTTACTCGTGGACGCCTTCAGGGCGTCAGGAGCTGACGGGTAAAGCCGTCAGTCTAAAATCTGCGTTCCAGCAGGTCATGCATCGCTTAAATACGGTGCATTAAAAAAAAAAAAAGAGGAG
>JACCEA011715128.1_pt1 | contig 19097 bp, 22 predicted proteins | sample 7449851 | NCBI WGS metagenome assembly JACCEA01 (sample SAMN15323453, study PRJNA562643) | freshwater metagenome | isolation source: river surface water | place: USA:Blue River Watershed | collected 2017-08-18
AAATAGACGACCAGAACAGGCTAAACTATCGAGCACACTCTACAGTCAAGGGGAATTTTCATGCGCATTGGCGAGCTGGAACAGAAGAGCGGCACCAGCCGCCATACGCTGCGCTATTACGAAAGTGTCGGGTTGCTGTCGGTGCAGCGACACAGCAACAACTACCGCGAGTACTGCCCGCGCAGCCTGAGCGATCTGAGTTTTATCCAGCAGGCCCAGGGCATGGGTTTTTCCCTGAGTGAAATCCGCGAGATCCTGCAGGCCCGCCGCGAACAGCAACTCGACTGCGCTCAGGGTGCACTATTGGTGAGGCGCAAACTGAAAGAAGTGGAAGCGAAGATCGCCAGCCTGCAAGCCATGAAACGCTTTCTGCGCAGCGAAAAAAGCCGCCTGGAACGCAGCGCCGCCGAGCAGGGCCTGATCCACGCCTGACAGTTTTAAACTTTCATCGGCACTGGCAGCGATAGGTTTGTATTGGCACTCGCCGGGCCGCACTCAACCAACTGCTAATGTTTGAACTCTGCGCCCGAGCAAAATTTTGCAGCTAGACTCAGACGATCTGAACATGGGGCGCGACTAATGACTGCCCGAAGACTTTGCCTAAGCCTGCTGCTCGCCATCTGTTTTATGCCCCCGCCCAGCTGGTCCGCCGAGGTAGTGATGGCCTTCGGTGAAAAAATCCCACCCTACTGTTTTCCGGAAAGCGACACCGGCATTGAACTGGAAGTCATCGGTGAAGCGCTGGCGTTCAAGGGGCACAAGCTCAAGCCGGTCTACTACCCGCTGGCCCGAGTGCCGATCGCCTTCCGCCAAGGCAAGGTGGATGCCGCGATGACTGATCTGGGGCAGGACCTGAGCCAATTCGGTGCCCACTACGGCGATTCGGCAGTCGTTTACGACAATGTACTGATCACTCTTGAAAGCAGTCAGTTGCAACTGAACAAGCCCGAAGACCTCAAGGGACAACGCATAGTTGCCTTTCAGGGGGCAGCACAGCGCTACCCTGAGTGGCTGACGCAATCCCAGCTGGATAACTTGTACTTCGAGCAGAACAATCAGGAACTGCAAGTGCTGGGCCTTAACAAGCGCCGCTACGATGTGGTGCTTAGCGATCGAAGCATCTACCGCTACTTCGAGTTGCAACTCGCACGCACCAGCCTATTTCACCCCAAGCCCGTAGTCATGCATGAGTTTGTCAAAGTGAATCCACAGGACTACCGGCCGATATTTCGTAGCGCCGAAATTCGTGATGACTTTAATCAGGGACTCAAGCACCTGAAAGACAGCGGTCGCTTTCAGGCGATTTACGACAATTACCTGAAAAAATGATCAGTCATCGTCATCCGCGCTGGCGGCCACATCGGTCTGGCACTTGAGCGTGAACTGCTGCTCACCCGCCGCAATAGACCAACTGTGATCCGCCGGCTGAAACACTGCTTCCATCACCTCGTTGTAGCTGAACTGCCATTTGCGCCGCTCGCGGCCATCCATCAGTTCGATACGCAACAGCGTGTCTTCGCTGGCAAACGGCAGATTCGCCTCGGCCGCTGCATCGGCCTGATCCAGCAAGCTGTCATTCAGGCTGAACTGCCAGGAATACAAACCATCGATTTCCAGCAGTGCGGCATTTTCGAGTTGGTCAATCAGATAGGGGCTGTCACTGGACATGTGCGGGATTCCTTTGAGTCAGGTCGGGCGTGGTATCAAGGCTGCAGATCAAAGCGATCAGCATCCAGATGCGCAGGAAAGCGCTCGCGGTAAGCCGTCAGTTCAGCACTGCTCAGGGTGACACGAAACACGCCGGGCTCGGCGCCGGCGCTGAGCAGACTGTCGCCCTGGAAATCCAGCACCTGAGAGTCGCCGCTGTAGACAAAGCCCTTGCCATCCTCGCCAATCCGGTTGACTGCTGCCACATAACAGAGGTTCTCGATCGCCCGCGCCGGCAGCAGGCGGTTCCAGTGCTGACGGCGTGCCGCCGGCCAGTTGGCGGTATACAGCAGCAGGTCGGTGCCGCCAGCATCGCGGCTCCACACCGGGAAGCGCAGGTCATAGCAAATCAGCGGTCGCACCTGCCAGCCTTTCACTTCCAGCAGCACCTGCTGCTCACCAGCGCTGTAGTGCTTGTGCTCGCCGGCCATGCGGAACAGGTGACGTTTGTCATAGAACGACTGCGAGCCGTCCGGACGCGCCCACAGCAGGCGGTTGCGATAGCTGCCATCGGCAGCCTGGATGATCAGGCTGCCGGTAATGACTGCACCGATGCGCCGGGCCTGCTCGCTGAGCCAGCGACTGGTGGGGCCACTTTCCGGCTCAGCCAGCTCAGCCGACTGCATGGAGAAGCCGGTGCTGAACATTTCCGGCAACACCACCAGATCGGCGCCCCGCGCCTGCTCAAGCAGCGGCTCGAACTGCGCACGATTGGCCGCCGGGGCTTGCCAGATCAGGTTTGTCTGGATCAGGGCAAGCTTGAGGTCGACTCTTTCACTCATGAGGGCTCCTGTAGGGTGGGTAACGGCGCAGCCTTACCCACCAGAGACTATGGCGGCGGAAAACGCTTCGCGGTTTTCCACCCTACACGGCAGACAATTTCTCGCCAGCCTGCAGCAATGTTTCTTCGCGCTTGGCAAAGCAGAAGCGCACCAGCCGCATCTCCGGCGGCGGTGACTGATAGAACACCGACACCGGAATCGCCGCCACACCCTTCTCGCGGGTCAGCCACTCGGCCATGGCGACATCGTCCAGATCGGGGCGGATGGCGGAATAATCCGCCAGCTGGAAATAGGTTCCCGGGGTGCGGCTGAAGCGGAAGCGCGAGCCGGCCAGCTGGTCGCAGAACAGATCACGCTTGGCCTGGTAGAAGGCCGGCAGTTCGGCGATATGTTCGGGATGCGCGGCCATAAAGTCGGCCAGCGCGTGCTGCAGCGGCGTCACCGCGACGAAAGTGACGAACTGGTGCACCTTGCGCAGTTCAACCGTCAGCGCCGGCGGTGCCACCACATAGCCGGTCTTCCAGCCCGTGACGTGATAGGTCTTGCCGAAGGAGCTGACCACAAAAGCCCGCGCATACAGTTCGTCGTGCGCCAGCACGCTGGCGTGGGTGGCGCCATCGAACAGCAGATGTTCGTAAACCTCGTCGCTGATCAAGTAGATATCGCGGTCACGGATCAGCGCGGCCAGCTGATCCAGATCCGTCCGCGACAGCAGTGCGCCACTGGGGTTATGCGGCGAGTTGATGAAGATCAGGCGGGTGCGGGGGGTGATCGCCTCCGCCAGACGCTGCCAGTCGACCCTGAAATCGGGCAGCAGCATGGGCACATGCACACAGCGGCCACCAGCCAGTTCAACCGACGGCTCGTAACTGTCATAGCAGGGATCGAGCACGATGGCTTCATCGCCCGGCCGGATCAGGGCCTGAACGGCGCAGAAGATCGCTTCAGTCGCGCCCGGGGTGATGGTCACCTCGGCTTCGGCGGAAACACTGCGCCCATACAATGCCGCGACCTTGAGCGCGACCTGCTCGCGCAGGCGCGGCAAACCGGTCATCGGTGCGTACTGATTATGGCCTGCCTGCAACTGCCTGACGGCGGCGTCGATCAGTGCAGCCGGACTGGGGAAATCCGGAAAGCCCTGCGACAGGTTGAGTGCACCGGTTTCAGCCGCCAGCTGCGACATGCGGGTGAAGATCGTCGTACCGACACTCGGCAGTTTGCTGTGCAGCATGAATTTAGATCTCCAGCTGGGGTGAGTTAGGCCGCAGGCCGTAACCCACCGAGGCAGCATAAGCTGCACTCTCTGCTGACTGAAAAACCGCCCGGTGGGTTACGCCGCTATGCGGCCAACCCACCCTACTTCTTGTCGCGGCGCTTTTTCTCGGCCTTTTTATGGTGGCTCATCAACCGGCGCTTCTTGTTCACCTGACGGTCAGTCAGGGTGTTTTTCTTGCCCTCGTAAGGGTTTTCGCCGCCCTTGTACTCAATACGGATCGGCGTACCGACCAGCTGCAGCACCCGGCGGAAGGTGTTTTCCAGATATCGGGTATAGGACTTGGGAACCGCCTCAACCTGATTGCCGTGAATCACGATCAGTGGCGGGTTGGCACCACCCAGGTGGGCATAGCGCAGCTTGATGCGCCGACTGGCGACCATCGGCGGCTGGTGTTCGCGCACCGCATCCTCAAGGATTTGCGTCAGACGATTGGTCGGCCAACGGGTAATCGCCGATTTGAAGGAGGCTTGTACCGACTTGTACAGGTTGCCCACACCGGTGCCATGCAGGGCCGAAATAAAGTGGATATCGGCGTAGTCGACAAAGAACAACCGGCGCTCCAGCTCGGTTTTCACGTAGTCGCGCTCACCGGACTCCATGCCGTCCCATTTGTTCAGCGCAATCACCAGTGCACGGCCGGACTCGATGGCGAACCCAAGCAGGTTGAGGTCGTGATCCACCACGCCTTCGCGGGCATCCATGACAAAGATCACCACGTTGGCGTCCTTGATCGCCTGCAGGGTCTTCACCACCGAAAACTTTTCCACTTCCTCGTGAATCTTGCCGCGCTTGCGCACACCGGCAGTGTCGATCAGCGTGTACTTCTCGTCATTGCGCTCGAAGGGGATGTAGATGCTGTCGCGGGTGGTACCCGGCTGGTCATACACGACCACCCGCTCTTCGCCGAGCATCCGGTTGACCAGCGTCGACTTGCCCACGTTGGGACGGCCGATGATGGCAATCTTGATCCCGTCCTTCTCGCTCGGTCCGGGAATGCGCTTGGCTTCCTCACCCTCGGCGACGTGCTCATCGCTTTCCGGCTCTTCATCGCGCGGAAACTCGCCCAGCGCTGTTTCAAGCATCTGGCTGATACCACGACCATGGGCACCGGCAATCGGCAAGGCCTCACCCAGGCCCATGGGGCTGAACTCAGCCCGCGCAAGGTCAGGGTCAATATTGTCGATCTTGTTGACTACCAGAAAGCTGCGCTTGTTGCGCTTGCGCAGATGCTCGCCAATCATCTGATCGCCAGCGGTCATCCCGGCACGGGCATCGACCAGGAACAGCACCACATCGGCTTCTTCAATGGCCAGCAAGGACTGCTCGGCCATCTTTTCATCGATGCCTTCCTCGTCGCCGGTGATACCACCGGTATCCACCAGAATGTAGCTGCGCCCTTCCCACTTGGCCTCGCCATACTGACGGTCACGGGTCAGCCCCGCCAGATCGCCAACGATCGCATCGCGGCTGCGAGTCAGACGGTTGAACAGGGTCGACTTGCCAACGTTGGGGCGCCCTACCAGGGCAATCACCGGAACCATGGGCTCCTCCAGCAGTAATTCAAAAACGAAAATTGCGCCCGGCTAAGGTGCACAAACGCAACGGCCGCTGCACAGCAGCGGCCGGTAACTCAAAGCGCCGCCCGCAAGCTGCGCCTGTCCTCTGTTACTTGATGGTATACGCCACCAGGTCACCGCTGTTGCCGTAGACGTAGATCCAGTTATCCACGACCAGCGGACGCGCACGCAAGCCGTCGCCATCAACCTTTTCACGCCCAACATATTGGCCATCTACCTGACTGAGCAAGTGGATGTAGCCCTCGAAATCTCCCGCCGCGACGTAATTGGAGATCGCCGCCGGCGCCGTCAGCTGACGACGCAACAGTTGGTCGTTGCTCCACAGGGCTGAGGAAGACGTCTTGTCGACAGCCTCGACAACGCCACTGGACAGGCTGACATAGATACTCCCGAAGCCCTCACCCAACCCCACATAACTGTTGGAGTCGCGCTGCCAGAGCATCTGCCCATTGTCGATATCAACCGCCGCCATGCGGCCCTGGTAGGTCACTACGTAAAGCGTGCTGCCATCAAGCAACATGCCACCGTCGATATCAACGATACGCTCCAACTCAGAACGACCTTTGGGTAGCGCCACCTTCTGCTGCCAGACCGGTGCCCCATTATTGATATCCAGTGCAATCACCTTGCCGGTGGACAACCCGGCAATCGCCAGACGACCGGTCACCAGCGGCTCACTGGTTCCCCTCAGGGTCAGGACTGCCGGCGAGTTTTCCGATATCCACAACTGCTTGCCAGTGTCCGCCTCAAGACCGATTACCCGGTCATCCTGGGTCTGCACCACGACCACGTAGCCATTGCTGACCGGGGCTGCCAGCACTTCACTGGGAACACTGGCACGCCAGACTTCTTCACCGGTATTGCTGTCCAGAGCAATGACCTGCCCCTTGAGCGTTCCGACAAAAACCAGGCTGCCGTTGACACTGAGGGCGCCGGATACCGGCAACTCCAGCTCCTTCTCCCAGAGCTTGTCACCGGACAGGCGATCCATGGCCATGATCACGCCATTGAGATCCGCCGCAAAAATACGATTGCCCTCGATTGCCGGCACCAGCTTGTTATAGAGCTTGCCCTGACCATCGCCAACGGAACGGCTCCATTCCTTCTGCAGGCTGGCCTTTTCAGTAAAGTCCGGCAAAGGAGCAGGTTCGATTTCCTTGTCATCGGTGCTGCTGCAACCTACTGCCAGTGTGGCCAGGGTCAGCACGGCTAAAATCTTCCAGCGCATGGCGTTACTCATCCTTTGTGGCCAGATCATCGAGTTTCATTTGCAAACTGCTTTGCGTGGACTCATCGGAAAGGGCCTTCTTGGCGCTTTCATAGGCGACCCGGGCCTCCTCAATGCGACCCAGCTGCAGGAGCAGATCGCCTTTCAACTCATCCCGAGATGCCGCGAAGGCAGGTTCCACCTTGGCCTGCAGCAGTTTCAAAGCCTCTTCAGCCTTGCCCTGAGCTGCCTGCACGCGGGCCAGCCGCTGACGCGCAAGTTCTTCCAGAGTGGCATCCGCCGGCTTCTTCAGAACTGCCTGCAATTCGTTCACGGCATCGTCGGGTTTACCGGCCTCAACCGCAACCTTCGCGACAAAAAGGCTGCCGTACTGGGCGTAGGTGGTGCCGGCATAATCCTTCTTCAGATTGCTGGCAAGCGCAGCTATTTGCGCCGGATCAGGCTGACCATTGGCCGGCATCACGCTTTCGAGCAATTGCTGATACAGCATCGATGCGCCTTGTGCCTGCTCGACCTGATAGTTCTGCCAGCCCCTCCAGCCGAACACCAGCACCAGAGCCAGGACGCTGCCGGTGATCAGCGGCTTGCCGTTGCGCTGCCACCAGTCACGGATCATCGCCAGTTCTTCTTCTTCGGTACGCGAACTCACCCCAATACTCCTATCTAATCTCTGCCGGCCGGTTTATTCCGGAACGGAGCATAACCCGTCAGCCGAGCCATCGGCTGACCTGAAAAACTTACAACGACTTGAGGCAACCGGCCAGATAGTCCGGCAGGTCGGACCAGGCCAGGGTTTGCTGAGGGCCGTCACCACGCAATGGTTTAACGCCGACCACCTGACCTGCAAGCTCATCTTCCCCCAGAATCAAGGCGATCAGCGCCCCGCTTTTGTCGGCTTTTTTCAATTGACTCTTGAAGCTGCCAGCGCCGGCATTGACCGCCAGACGCAGGTCTGGAATCTCATCGCGCAATCGCTCAGCCAGGGTCAAAGCCGCCAGCTCCACTCCCTCGCCGAGGGCCGCCAGATAGACATCCACCTGCCGGGATAATTCAGCCGGGACTTTTTCCAGGGTTTCCAGCAGTAGTACCAGGCGCTCGATACCCATGGCAAAACCGACACCACAGGTTGGCTTGCCGCCCATCTGCTCAACCAGACCATCATAGCGACCACCGGCACAGACTGTCCCTTGCGAACCGAGCTGGTCAGTGACCCACTCGAAAACTGTCTTGCCGTAGTAGTCCAGGCCACGTACCAGCTTGGGATTGATCACATAGGCAATGCCGGCCGCATCCAGCCGGGCCCGCAGGCCGGCAAAATGCTCGCGGGATTCCTCATCCAGATAATCTTCCAGGCGCGGCGCATCGACCAGCAAGGCCTGCGTTTCCGGCACCTTGCTATCCAGCACACGCAACGGATTGCTCTGCAGTCGGCGTTTGCTGTCTTCATCCAGAAGCTCACGACGCGCTTCCAGATAGGCCACCAGAGCATCACGATAGACCGCGCGCGCCGCTGAACTGCCCAGACTGTTCAGTTCCAGCGTTACCGCATCGCGCAGCCCCAGCAGCCCCCACAGCCTCCAGGTCAGCACGATCAACTCCGCATCGATATCCGGGCCGGCCAAATTGAAGACTTCTACACCGATCTGGTGAAATTGCCGGTAACGCCCCTTCTGCGGGCGCTCATGGCGGAACATCGGGCCGCTGTACCACAGCTTCTGCACCTGGCCGCCGCCACTCAGGCCATGTTCGAGCACCGCACGAACACAACTAGCCGTGCCTTCAGGCCGCAGCGTCAGCGAATCGCCGTTGCGATCATCGAAGGTATACATTTCCTTCTCGACGATATCGGTAACTTCACCAATCGAGCGTTTGAACAACTCAGTGAATTCAACAATCGGCATGCGAATCTGGCGATAGCCATAGCTATCCAGCAAACGGGCCACCGTCCCCTCAAAATAGCGCCACAACGGGGTCTGCTCGGGCAGGATATCGTTCATGCCACGAATGGCTTGCAGAGACTTGCTCACAAATCGTCCTTAAAAAATTAACTGCGCAGAATCAGCGCAGCATCAGCCGCCACTTTTTCAGCCGCTTTTTGCCGAATCAGCCGCTCCAGCTCATTCACCAGATTTTCATTACCCAGCTTCTGCGCAGGCTTGCCATCCAGATAGACCAGATTGCTCGGCGAACCACCGGTCAGCCCGATATGAGCTTCCTTGGCTTCACCCGGGCCATTGACTACACAGCCAATCACCGCCACATCCAGCGGAACCAGCAAATCCTCAAGGCGCCCTTCCAGCTCGTTCATGGTTTTGACCACGTCGAAATTCTGCCGCGAACAACTCGGACAGGCGATGAAGTTGATACCCCGCGAACGCAGTCGGAGCGACTTCAGAATGTCATAGCCGACTTTTATCTCTTCCACCGGATCGGCGGCCAGCGAGATGCGGATGGTGTCGCCAATGCCTTCGGCCAACAACATGCCCAGACCAACGGCAGACTTCACCGTGCCCGAACGCAAGCCGCCAGCTTCGGTGATCCCAAGATGCAAAGGCTGATCAATCTGCGTCGCGAGTAACCGGTAGGCGGCAACGGCCATGAACACATCCGATGCCTTGACGCTGACCTTGAAGTCCTGAAAGTTCAGGCGCTGCAGATGTTCGACATGGCGCAGGGCCGACTCCACCAGCGCTTCCGGCGTCGGTTCGCCGTACTTCTTCTGCAGGTCTTTTTCCAGTGAGCCGGCATTGACGCCGATGCGGATCGGAATGCCGCGGTCGCGTGCAGCTTCAACGACCGCACGGACACGATCCTCGCGACCGATATTGCCCGGATTGATGCGCAGGCAATCCACGCCCAACTCAGCTACCCGCAGGGCAATCTGGTAATCAAAGTGAATATCTGCCACCAGCGGAACCCGAACCTGCTGCTTGATCTTGCCGAAGGCTTCTGCGGCATCCATATCAGGCACCGAAATCCTGACAATATCCGCGCCGGCATCTTCAAGTCGGCGAACCTGCGCAACCGTTGCATCGACATCGCAGGTATCGGTATTGGTCATGCTCTGCACGGCAATCGGCGCATCGCCGCCCACAGGAACCGAACCGACCATGATCTGGCGAGAAACACGACGCTTGATAGGAGATTCGCAATGCATGGTTAATCGAGCTCTGCAGAAAGGGTATTCAAGTTGATGCGAAACTGCGTGCGCAGGCCTCTGCGCAATGGTGACAGTGCTAGAGACCCAATTTCAGGCGGGCAGTTTCACCGGTGGTATAGGGCGTGATATCCACGGCCTTGCCGTTAAAGGCGACCTGTGCACCCGAGGCATAGCCCAAACGCAGTTCAAGCGGTAGCTTGACAGCCAAGCTGATGCTTTCACCCGCGCGCTTGAGTGCGCTGAACAAGACCTTGCCTTGCGCATCCGTCACCTGAGCCCAGCAATTGGCGGAAAAGCGAATATCCAGCAGCCCCTCGCCCGGTCCCGCGACCGGTGTGACGTTTGCGACAGCGTCTGTGACTGCAACCGATGCTACCGCCTGCGGCTCAACCGCAATGACGGCAGGAACAGCATCAGCCGGCGTGCTCGTCGGCGCGGAAGCTTCAGGCGCAGCCGCTTGCTCGCTCGGCACTACCGCCGGAGCTGCTGATGCAGAGGCCTCGGCAGGGGCAGCAGACGCAGTGCCGGCATCAAGATCCAACTCGGTGGCTTGCTGCTCAATCAGCTCCGCAGCCTGATCCTCAGGCTCAAGCGGATGTATTTGCGTTGTTCCATCTGCGCTTTCTACTTCTACCTGTTCGATTCCGCCGGTTAGCACCACGTCTTCAACAACGGCAGAAGCTGAATCGCCCTGCCACCATAAAAAACCCGCCAGCACCAACACAATCAGAAGCGTCAGCGTCACCATGCGCAACAAACCCTGGGAAAGCCTTGCAGGCTCTTCAAGGCGGCCCAGGCTATTCACGCTGCTGCCGGAGGCATCGGTGCCGGTCACCTGATCAAACTCACGCACCAGCAGATCCTGATCCATGCCCATCAATTTGGCATAGGCCCGGATGTAGCCGCGGGCAAAGGTGTGCCCCGGCAGACGGTCAAACGCGCCGGACTCGAGATTCTTCAAGGCAACAGGCGCCAGATTCAGCGAGACGGCCACGTCGTTTAACGCCAGACCTCGCGTTTCACGGGCTTTTCGCAGGGTTTCGCCTGGCTGGCCATGGTTACTCGCCAATACTTCCGGCTGCTCGGATGTCATTTCTGCTCCAACAGATATTGCTGATACTCCGGAGAGGCCGGGTACAGTCGTTTTAACTGCAATGCATCGCTGGCTGCAACATCGCGCTCGTCGTACACCACCGCCAGACGTATGCCGAGCAACAGGCTGCGCGCTGTCTGATCGCCCACTTTTTCATAGCGGTTGTAGAAATCGCGCGATGGCACATAGTCCTTGTCTTCATAGGCCAGCATCCCGGCCTCCAGCAGCGAGTTGGGCAGTGTCGGGTCAAGGCGCAAGGCTTTCTGGAAATAGTGCTTGGCCTTGTCGCGCTGATTCATTTTCAGCGCTGTCATACCAAGATTTTCGAAAACCCGGGAGCGCCCCTCATACATGGTGTCAGCGCTGGCTTTGAGAAAATACTCATGGGCTTTTTCAAATTCTTTCTGGTCAAACAGAAAGCTGCCGTAGTTATTCAGGATGCGTGTCTGGTTATCGCTTTCTGAAAGCGCCGTGCGGTAGTGCTTGTCCGCCAGCTCAGGCTCCATTTCGATCTGAAACACCATGGCCAATGCCGCGTTGGCATCCGCATTTGAAGGATCGAGATCCAAGGCTTTCTGCAACGGGTTCTTGGCGCGCTCGGTGGCGCCCTGCTGGAGATAGCCGACACCCAACTGCACATAAGCCTGCACGGCTTTTGCGCGACCGTCTTTGCTATCAAGCGGATTGACATCACCGGTTGTCACACAGCCTGACAACCAGCTCAAAAGCATCCCCAACAGCACGATACGCCATTTCATGTGTGCACTCCCTCAGCTTCCATTAGCGGGCGGCGCGCCTGCTGCATCAGCAGACAACTGCCTGACAGCAATATAGCGCTCGCTGCGACGAGTGCGATCAGCGACCTGGCCAACCAACTGGCCGCAGGCAGCATCAATATCCTCACCGCGCGTGGTGCGCACGGTAACATTGTGGCCTGCCTGATGGAGCAAATCCTGAAAGCGGCGGATGGCATTGTTGCTCGGCCGCTCATACCCGGAATGAGGAAATGGATTAAAGGGAATCAGATTGATTTTGCAGGGGAAATCCTTGAGCAAGGCAATCATTTGCGCCGCATGCTCAGGCTGGTCATTGACGTCCTTGAGCAAGGTGTATTCAACGGTCAGGACACGCTTTTCCCCGAGTCTGGACACATAGCGCCGGCAGGTCTCCAGCAACATCTCCAGCGGATACTTTTTGTTCAGCGGAACCAGTTGATTGCGCAGTTCATTGTTGGGTGCATGCAGGGAGAGCGCCAGCGATACATCGATCACCTCGCCCAGCTTGTCAATCATCGGCGCCACGCCAGAAGTTGAAAGCGTCACCTTGCGCTTGGAAATGCCGTAGCCCAGATCATCCATCATGATGCGCATGGCGGAGACGACGTTATCGAAATTCAGCAAGGGTTCGCCCATACCCATCATCACCACATTGGTAATCGCACGGTCGATTTTGGCCGGTACTGAACCGAAAGATTTGTTGGCAATCCAGACCTGACCAATGATTTCAGCCGAGGTCAGGTCGCTATTGAAACCCTGTTTGCCGGTGGAGCAGAAACTGCAGTCCAGCGCACAGCCCGCCTGCGAAGATACGCACAGCGTGCCGCGTCCACCCTGCGGTATGTAAACGGTTTCAACGCAACTGCCGGAATTGACGCGAACCACCCACTTGCGGGTGCCGTCCGTGGAAATATCCTGACTGACGATTTCCGGTCCGCGGATCTCGGCGGCGACCTTGAGCTTTTCTCGCAAGGCCTTGCCGAGATTGGTCATGGCATCGAAGTCATCAACACCAAAATGGTGAATCCACTTCATGACCTGACCGGCACGGAAGCTCTTTTCGCCCAGCGAGTCGAAAAAAACTTCCATTTCTGGCTGGGTCAAACCCAGCAGATTGATCTTGCCAGCAAGCTCACTCATGGACTCACCCTTGCCTGTCCGCCTCAGCGGATGCGGGCACAGACCTCTGTTTCAGCGAAGAAGTAAGCGATCTCGCGAGCAGCCGATGCTTCGGAGTCCGAACCATGCACAGCATTTTCGTCGATGGAAACAGCGAAATCGGCGCGAATAGTGCCGGCAGCTGCTTCTTTAGGATTGGTTGCGCCCATCAGTTCACGATTCTTGGCAATAGCGTCTTCGCCCTCGAGAACCTGAACGATCACCGGACCGGAAACCATGAAAGCCACCAGATCCTTGAAGAAACCACGGGCACTGTGCTCGGCGTAAAAACCACCGGCTTCACGCTCGGACAGCTGCACCATCTTCGAGGCAACGACGCGCAGGCCGGCCTTTTCAAAACGAGTCAGGATTTCGCCAACTACATTCTTGGCAACAGCATCGGGTTTGATGATAGAAAAAGTACGTTGAACAGCCATTTGAAACTCCAGGAGCAAGGATTAAAGCGGAAAATTTAACCCGCTGATTGTACGCGAATTCCCGCAAGATGCGTAGAGCGCAGCCACTCAGCTCAATCCAGCTCTTCCATCCAGGCCGCCTGAATCGCTTCAAGCACCTTCTCGCCTGCCCGCTGCGGGTCATCTGAAAAGTCCGGCAACTCCAGCACCCAGCGGTGCAAGTCGACGAAATTGACGAAGCGCGGGTCAACTTGCGGATGGGTTTCGGCAAGTTCGATGGCTATATCCAGGACATCCGTCCACTTAAGCCCCATAGAAACACTCCAGACGATTGACTCAGTGACCTTCGGAGACCTGATTGATGGTGTATTTGGGTATTTCCACGACCAGATCCTGCGACGCGACATAAGCCTGACACGACAGGCGAGAGCAAGGCTCCAGCCCCCAGGCCTTGTCCAGCATGTCGTCCTCCAGCTCATCGGAGGGCTCCAGCGAAGCAAACCCCTCACGAACCACTACATGACAGGTGGTGCACGCACAGGACTTCTCGCAGGCATGCTCAATATCGATGCCGTTACGCAAAGCGGCATCCAGCACCGTCTCACCGACTTCAGCCTCGAATACTGCGCCATCCGGACAATGTTCCGGGTGAGGCAGAAAGATGATCTGCGGCATTTCTCGGTTACCCCTCTATTTCGTTCAATCGACGGCCGGACAAAGCAGCCCTGACCGTGGCATCCATGCGGCGGGCCGCAAAGGCATCGGTAATCTGCGACACACGCTTGATCTGCGCCTCGATATCGGCCGTCTGCGAGGTTACCGCCAGCTCACGCAATTCCTGCATGGCGCCAGCTATCACCAACCGCTCATCAGCACTGAGCAGGTGCTCACCATCAGCATCCAGCGCAGCCTGTACTGCTTCAAGCAACCGCTGCGCATCGACCTGCTGTTCGCGCAGCGCGCGCGCCGCCATATCACCGCCGGCATTCTGGAAGGAGTCGCGCAGCATATGGGCTATCTCGCCATCGGTGAGGCCGTATGAAGGCTTGACCTGGATGTTGGCCTCAACCCCCGAAGCCAGCTCCCGCGCGGAAACATTCAACAGACCATCGGCATCCACCTGAAAGGTCACACGGATTTTTGCCGAACCCGCCACCAGCGCGGGGATCCCGCGCAACTCGAAATGTGCCAGGGAGCGACAACCACTGACCAATTCACGCTCGCCCTGCAGCACATGAATCTTCATGGCTGTCTGGCCATCTTTGTAGGTGGTGAAATCCTGTGCGCGGGCAACCGGAATAGTGGTATTTCGGGGAATGATCTTCTCCATCAGCCCGCCCATGGTTTCCAGTCCCAGGGACAGCGGAATGACATCCAGAAGCAGTAACTCCTCGCCACCGCGTTTGTTGCCGGCCAGGGTGTCAGCCTGAATCGCCGCACCGATGGCCACCACCTGATCGGGATCGATATCGGTCAACGGCAGCCGCCCAAACAGTTCCGCCACTGCAGCACGCACGCGTGGAACACGGGTGGAGCCACCGACCATCACTACCGCTTCGACATCAACCAGCTCGATTCCCGCATCGCGCACCGCACGGCGGCAGGCCTTCAGGCTGCGCAGCAGCATGGGCTCTATCAAGCCATCGAATGCTTCGCGACTCAGCACACCACTCCAGTCGCCATGCGACAAAAGCGTTTCCTGCACCTGACTCAATTGCTCTTTCGCCGCACAGGCCTTCTGCAACAGGCTGCGCTGGGTAGCCGGATCAAGGTTCGACGACAAACCGGCCTGCTCGATTATCCAGCCGGCAATCGCGTGATCAAAGTCATCGCCTCCCAGCGCGCTGTCACCGCCAGTGGCCATGACTTCAAAGACGCCGCGACTCAGGCGCAGGATCGACACATCGAAGGTGCCACCGCCCAGATCATAAATAGCGACCACACCCTGCGCCTGCTGATCAAGCCCGTAGGCCACTGCCGCCGCCGTCGGCTCATTAAGCAGGCGCAACACATTCAGGCCGGCCAGGCGAGCAGCATCTTTGGTTGCCTGGCGTTGCGCATCATCAAAATAGGCCGGCACGGTAATAACCGCCCCTACCAACTCGCCACCCAGCGCTTCTTCGGCGCGCTGGCGCAGGGTTTTGAGGATTTCGGACGAAACCTCAACCGGGCTCTTAGGCCCCTGTACCGTCTCGATAAACGGCATATGCGATTCACCGACCGCAAAATGGTAGGGCAGCTGTTCGCCCAATTGCTTGACGTCCTCAAGACCCCGGCCCATCAGGCGCTTGACCGAAAGTACGGTATTGAACGGATCAGCTGCGGCGGCCGCTTTGGCGGAGGCACCCACTTCCGTGCCGACTGCGTGATAGCGCACCGCCGAGGGCAAAATGACCTGCCCGGCCGCATCAGGCAGCGAGGCTGCCAAACCACTGCGCACGGTGGCTACCAATGAATTGGTGGTACCAAGATCTATACCCACTGCCAGCCGACGCTGATGTGGCTGAGGGCTGTGTCCGGGCTCGGCAATCTGTAATAAGGCCATGATGATCTGATGGTCAGTTGCACAGCCAAAGCTGTACAGAAATTAATCGTCCAGACGCTCTTCGAGTCTGCGTACTTCCTGAGACAGCTTGTCGAGAAACTGCATGCGCCGGACCAGCCGCTCCGCTTCGCCGCTTTTTGCCGGCTCATCCCAGATTTCGGCAAACGCCTCCTCCAGTTGCTGCTGCGCCGCTTTCAAGCGCGCTTTGAATGCACCCACGCCCGCCGAGTCGGCACTGCACTGCAAATCTTCCAGCTCTTCGCGCAAGCTCATTTGCTGCAGCAAAAATTCCGGGTCCTGCACGGTCACATCCAGCGCCAGTTCATGCCCGCGCAACGCCATCAGATAGCGAGCGCGCAACGCCGGGCTACGCAAAACCTGATAGGCCTCATTGAGGCTGGCCGAATGCTCCAAAGCCAGTCGCTGATCCTGCGCGGAACCATCTGCAAAGCGATCAGGATGCATAGCCTTGGCGAGTTCTCTGTAGCGCGCCGACAGCAGCTGCTGATCAAGCCGAAAGTCCGGCTGCAAATCAAACAAGGCGAAGTGACAGGGACTACCCACGGCTCGCCTCAAACATTGAAGCTCTCACCACAACCGCACTCACCGCGCACATTGGGGTTATTGAACTTGAAGCCTTCATTAAGCCCCTCCCTGGTGAAATCCAGCTCGGTTCCATCCAGATACACCAGACTCTTGGGGTCAATGATCAACTTCACACCAAAGCTCTCGAACACCTGATCCTCGGTGGCCAGCTCATCAACAAATTCAAGAACATAAGCCAGCCCGGAACAACCGGTGGTGCGCACACCCAGGCGAATACCTGCGCCCTTGCCACGCCCGTCAATCGAGCGCTGCACATGCCGAGCAGCTGACTCCGTCATGGTGATAGCCATAATCGCTCCTTAAAGGCTTAAAGCAGCCCTTTCTTTTGCCGGTAATCACGCACGGCGGCCTTGATCGCATCTTCAGCCAGTACCGAGCAGTGAATCTTTACCGGCGGCAGCGCAAGCTCCTCGGCCAGCTGGGTATTCTTGATGGTTTCGGCCTCATCCAGCGTCTTGCCCTTCATCCACTCGGTCGCCAGTGAGCTCGAAGCAATTGCCGAACCGCAGCCATACGTCTTGAACTTGGCATCCTCGATGACGCCCTGGTCGTTGACCTTGATCTGCAGACGCATCACATCGCCACAGGCTGGAGCGCCGACCATACCAGTACCAACATCCGGATCTTCCGCGTCCATTTTGCCGACGTTGCGCGGATTCTCGTAGTGATCAATTACCTTTTCGCTGTATGCCATGATGCAATTCCTCTTAATCAGTTACCGACGGCAGCGGACAGCGCACACTCAGTGCGCATGCCATTCGACCTTGGACAGATCGACCCCTTCTTTGAACATGTCCCATAGCGGCGAAAGTTCACGCAGTTTTTCCACGGCCTCGCGGCTTTTCGCGGCGGCATAGTCGACCTCTTCCTCGGTCGTGAAGCGGCCGAAGGTAAAGCGGATCGAGCTGTGCGCCAACTCGTCATTGCGCCCGAGCGCCCGCAGCACATAGGAAGGCTCAAGCGAAGCGGAGGTGCAGGCCGAACCGGAAGAAACCGCCAGATCCTTGAGCGCCATGATCAGCGACTCACCTTCCACATAGTTGAAGCTGACGTTCAGATTGTGCGGTACGCGCGCAGCGGCACTGCCATTGAGGTAGAGCTCTTCCATGTCCTTCAGGCGATCCCAGAAGCGCTCATTCAGGGCTTTGATTCGGATGCGCTCACTGGCCATTTCTTCACGTGCAACACGGAACGCCTCACCCATTCCGACAATCTGATGGGTCGCCAGGGTGCCCGAGCGCATACCACGTTCATGACCGCCACCGTGCATCTGCGCCTCGAGACGGACACGCGGCTTGCGGCGCACATACAGCGCACCAATGCCCTTCGGCCCGTAGGTCTTGTGCGCAGAAAACGACATCAGATCAACCTTCATGGCCTCAAGATCGATTTCGACCTTGCCGGTGGACTGGGCCGCGTCCGAGTGCAGCAGAATTCCTCTGGCGCGCGTCAATTCACCGATCGCTGCCAGGTCGTTGATCGTGCCGATCTCGTTGTTTACGTGCATTACCGAAACCAGAATGGTGTCTTCGCGCAACGCCGCTGCGACCAGCGCCGGCGTGATGATGCCATCCTCGCCCGGCTCGATATAGGTCACTTCAAAACCCTCACGCTCCAGCTGACGGCAGGTATCCAGCACGGCTTTGTGCTCAATCTTGCTGGTAACCAGATGCTTGCCTTTGGACTGATAGAACTTGGCCGCACCCTTGATTGCCAGGTTGTTGGATTCAGTCGCACCGGATGTCCAGACGATTTCACGTGGATCAGCGTTTACCAGATCAGCCACCTGGCGACGGGCATTTTCCACGGCCTCTTCCGCCTTCCAGCCGAAAACATGGGAGCGCGACGCCGGGTTGCCAAAATTTCCATCGGCGAGCAGGCATTCCGACATTTTCTGAGCAACCCGCGGATCAACCGGGGTGGTTGCTGAATAATCGAGGTAAATCGGCAACTTCATGAAAAAACTCCTGTCTATCTGGCTGGCTGTCCGCTTACTCAACAGCAGACGCATGAATGATCGAGCCAAAGCCCGTGACTGGCGCGCCGCAACGCCGCTGATCCTGACGCAAGGCGACTTCCTGGACATCATTGCGGATCACCAGATCGTGCAGGCTGATACCACTGAGGAACTCGTGAATCTGCTGGCTGAGATCGCACCACAAGTGATGGGTCAGGCAGATATCGCCAGAATGGCAATCACCCTGACCGCCGCAACGGGTCGCATCCACCGATTCATTGACCGCATCAATCACCTGCGCCACATGGATGGTATTCAGCTCGCGAGCGAGCCTGTAGCCTCCACCCGGCCCTCGCACACTGGTGACCAGTCCATTGCGGCGCAACTTGGCAAACAATTGTTCGAGATAGGACAGGGATATAGCCTGACGCTCGGAAATATCCGCCAGAGATACCGGCCCACGCTGGCCATGCAACGCCAGATCAAGCATCGCAGTAACGGCATAACGGCCTTTGGTTGTGAGTCGCATGTGCAGTACCAGAAATTCGTCTAGGTGCGTGCAGTATGCAATTCCCGAGCTTGGCAGTCAACTATAAAGCCTACCACCTTAGTAGGATATGCACTGCTTACCGGGCGGTGATGATAACAGACCAACGCTCCAGGCATCAGGAGGAAGTCTTTTCCTCGCCGCACTTGATCTCATCGAAATCCTCCTTGCGCAATTCAGGCAAAGCCTTGGCGCAATAGTCACTGCCAAGTGCCGTCAGTGCCTTGCACATACCTTCCAGACGAACATCCACCGCTTGCAGATGGTCA
>JACCEA010831967.1_pt1 | contig 19095 bp, 15 predicted proteins | sample 7449851 | NCBI WGS metagenome assembly JACCEA01 (sample SAMN15323453, study PRJNA562643) | freshwater metagenome | isolation source: river surface water | place: USA:Blue River Watershed | collected 2017-08-18
CGCGGGTGAAGGTCACCTTGCGCGGCATGGGGAAGGTGCGCCACTGGCCGCTGGCGATATCCAGACGCATCAGGCTGTCCGAGGCGGTGCCGGTGACCCACACCTGCTGACGGGCGCGGTCGACGTTGAGCGAGTATGGCGTCTCGGCGCCATTCAGCGCGGTCGGCAGCGGGTAGTCGCTGAAGCTGCCGTCGGCCGGGTGGTAGCGAACGATCTTGGCCTCGGGGAAGGCGGCGATCCAGATATCGCCCACGGCATCGGCGCGCAGACGGCGCGGGCCCTGGAAGGGAGTGTCGATGACCTGCACGCTGTCGGTCTTGGGATCGATCACGCCGATGGAGTCGGCATGCAGGCGGGCGAACCACACCCGGCCATCCGGCGCCACGTCGATGCCGTAGGGCAGCGGCATGCCGGTCACGCGTTGATCCACCGGCAGCCAGTGCATCGGCATGCCCCAGTTCATCAGCTTGCGTACCACGCCATTGAGCGCCAGGCCCACTTCTTCCTGGGTACTGCGCGCCGGAAGACCGTAGGTGCGGAAGCTCTTGGTCTGGCGGTCGAAACGGCCGACCTGATTGGACAGCGCCAGGGTGAACCAGACGTTGTCCTGGGCATCGATGCGCACCGTGTGCGGGTACAGACCGTCATCGAAATAGTGGGTGGTGAAGGCCTTGCTGACCGGGTCGAACTCGAACAGCCGTTGCTGCAACGACGGGGTGATGAAGATGTGGCCGTCCTTCGGCGACTCGGCGAAGGAGTGGATTCCGGCGGTGGTCTCCAGCTTGGGGTAGGTCTTCAGGCGGCCGCTGAACAGACCGCCGATTTCGTCGCCCTCGTCCACCGGGGTCTTGTAGACCAGGGTCTGGCCGGTCCTGGGGTCGATCTCCCACAGGCGGTCCTGCAGGTTGTCGCCGACATAGACCTTGCCGTTGCTGTGCAGGAGCAGGTCGTGCATCTGCGAGAAGGGGTCACCCAGCGGCCACTCGCGTACCTGGGCGCCGGCCAGATGGCTTTCCCAGGGCTTGGCGCGCAGGACTTTCTCCGGGTGCTGGCGCAGGTCGGTGTAACCCTTCTGGAACACCTCGATCAGCTTGGGCTGGTGCTCGCTGGAGGGACGCGCGCCGTAGCCGATCATGCGCTCCATCACCTGCTGCCACTCTTCCTCGCTGCGCTCGCGGCGCATAAAGAAGCTGCCCTGCTGGTGGCAGAAGCTGCACTGCTCCATGGCGGTTTTCTTCAGCGACTCGTCGCCGCCGAAGTCCAGCGCGGCGAACCAGGCGTTGGCCGGCTGCTGGGCGGCCAGGGCGGCCGGATCGGTCTCGGCGGTGAGGCGCAGCTCCAGACTGGCATCGGCGCTGACGCCGGTCTGGGTCAGGTCCTGATAGCCCGGCACGCGTACACGCAGGTTCAGCGGCACGGCTTCCGGGTAGTCGATCTGCACGCGGCCATCCGGGCCGGCGAAAGCGGTGATTTCCGGGCTGATGCGCTGTTCGGTACGCTCGCGCGGATAGCCGTTGTCGTCACCGGCGGCGCGCAGCGGGCGCTCGGCCTTGAGGGTGAGCATGGCCAGCGGCAGGGGCGCACCGGCGGCATCACGGATGCTCACCTGCAGCGCCTGAGCGGGCAGGGCAGCGGCTGTGAGGGCGAGGGCAACAACGGCATTACGCATGCGGAACTCCCTGGGCATCGAGAAAGGCGATGAAGGCTTCGCGGCTGGTGTAGCGCGGGGTGTAACCGAACTCTTCCTTGAGCCTGCGGTTGGCCAGCACCGGGCGGTAACGCAGGAAGTCCACCTGCTCCGGGCCGTACTGCGACAGGCGCAGCGGCTTGAGCACGCGCAGCACACCCTGCACCAGCCTGGCCGGCAGCGGCCGGTAAGGCTTGCGCAGGATCTCGGCAATCTCGCGCAGGCTCAGGGCGCCGTCGCCGGCCAGGTTGTAGATGCCGCTGGCACCCTTCTCCAGCCCCTTGCGGATGATGCTGACCACGTCCTGATCCCAGATGAACACGAAGCGGCTGTCGCTGCCCTGAATGCCCAGCACCGCGCGTTTCTTGAACATGTCGGTGATCTGGTTGTTGACCCGCCTGCCGAGGATGGTGCCGGGGCGCAGGATCAGCTGACGCAGTTGCGGGTGATTGACCCGCACGCGCACCAGCAGCTCCTCAACCTCACGCTTGTGCTTGGCATAGGCAAAGCGGGCGTGGCCACGCAGCGGGTCGTGCTCGTCGATCCACTCGGCGTTCTCCGGGTAGTAGCCGTAGGCCGCGCCGGAGCTGGTGACGATCAGCTGACCCACGCCATTGACCACGGCCGCCTCGACAATGGCCTGGGTACCGCCCACGTCGATGGCGTGCAGCGTCTCCTCGCTCATGCCGGGCGGCGGGCTGACCACCGAGGCCAGGTGGACGATGGCGTCCGGCCGGCACTGGCCGACCACCTTGAGCACCTCGGCCCGCTGGCTGATATCCAGGTGCAGCGGATGGATGTTGTCCCGCGCCGTTATCTCGCGGATGTCGGCGGCAAACAGCTGCCAGTTGGGTTGCTGCACGGCCAGGTCATTGAGGACCTGCTGGCCGATGAAACCGGCGGCGCCGGTAATCAGGACGCGCATGGCTGTTCCTCCTTGGCGGTACTCAGATGGGGCGGATTACGGCGCCACAGGGCGACCAGCAGCAGGCCGGAGACGATGTGCCAGGTGCCCCACAGGGCGGCGATCAGCGCCATGTCCGGCTGGGCGCCGAACTGGGTGAAGATCAGCCCCAGCGCCAGCCCGGAGTTCTGCATGCCAACCTCGATGGTCAGCGCGCGGCGGTCATAGTCGCCCAGGCCGAAGGCGCGCGCGGTGCCCCAGCCCATCAGCAGGGCGCTGGCGTTGTGCAGCACCACGATCAGCAGCAGCGGGCCCAGGCTGTCGAGCAGCAGATGGCGGTTGCCGATCACCGCCACCAGCAGGAAGCCGATGAAGGCAATCATGGTGAAACGCTTGAACCCCGGCAGGATGCGCGCGGTGAAGCGCGGCGCCAGATTGCCCAGCAGCATGCCCACCAGCAGTGGCGCCACCAGCATCAGCAGCAGCCCCTGCACGATGCCGCTGGCATCGACCTGCAGGGTGCTCATCTGGCCGCTGAGAAAGGCTGCCGTCTCCGGGTTGAGACTGGCGGTCAGGGCAAAGTTGAACGGCAGGGTAATGATCGCCAGCAGGCTGGAGACGCTGGTGACACTCACCGACAGGGCCGTATTGCCCCGTGCCAGGTGGGTGATGACATTGGACAGGTTACCGCCGGGGCAGCAGGCCACCAGCAGCAGGCCCAGCTCGATACCGGGCTTGAGATCGAGCAGCAGGGTGGCCAGCAGCGTCGCCCAGGGCAGCAGCAGGCACTGCGCCAGCAGGCCGGTAAACACCGGCAACGGCCGCCGCAGCACATAGGAGAAATGGCTCAGGCGCAGCTCCAGGGCCACGCCAAACATCAGGCTGGCCAGCACCAGGCCCAACCAGATCTGTTGGCTTTCGTCGTAATTCATCAGCTGAATATCCAGGGTCATGAAGACATGTAGCAGAGCCTAGGCCAGTCGCAGCGCGGCCGCACTGGCAAGAACCGCCAGCGGATGTGGCGATTACCGCCAGCGCGGTATATGCCTGTATCAGTGCCCTTCATTCAGTTCAGGTTCACGCCCTGTTCCTGCGGCGTGACGTGCAGGCCGCAGCCCATCGGGTCGGCGGCTTTACAGATGACTGCATTTGCCGCACATTCGCCGCAATTTCCCCGCACCCAAAAGGCCGTCATGCGTAAAGGTATTCTGTTTAGCCTACTGCTACCCCTCATTGCCGGCGCTTCGGATGCGGAGCTGCAACCTGTATTGCCGGCCTTCCAGGAGATCCCGGTTGAACGCCTGGAGCTGCAGAAAAAACTGGCCGCCAGCGAGGCAGCACGCAAGGACGTCATCGCCCGCAACATGCATCTTTCAGATGAGCAGGCCGCACTGTTCTGGCCGCTGTATTTCGACTACCGCCAGCGCATCGGTGATACCGATCGCCAGGCGCTGAGCACCGTGGTGCATTTTGCCGAGCTACAGAGTGAGAACCGCCTGACCGACCTCGATGCCAATCAACTGCTGGAAAGCTCGCTGGAGCGTGAAAAGCTCCGCACCGCATTGCGCCGGAGTTATCTGCTGAAAGTACGCCAGGCCCTCGACGCCCGAATTGCCATGCGCTTTTATCAGCTCGACGCACAGCTGGAGCACGAAGTGCGAGGAGCCATGCTCCAGCAGTTGCCATTGCTGCAATAACCAGCCGCGAACAATTCAATGCCTCTTCAACAGGGCAAGGCGCAACTGCTCTCCCTGCTCGAACTGATCCAGCGCCATCCGCGGGCCATGGCGCTGTTCGGCTTCTGCTCGGGGGTGCTCAGTTTCTTCCTGGTCGACCGGCAGATCCGCGTGGCCAAGGTGGTGGCCGTGCTGATGCTGGTCAGCTGGCTCTGGCTGATGCTGGAGAACCTGCTGCGCAGCCAGCTGCAGCGCTGGTTCAACTGGCACCTGCCGGCCGGCCTGCTGCGCTACCTGACGCAGATGATCCACCAGGAAAGCCTGTTCTTCGTCCTGCCCTTTGCCTTCATCACCACCAGCTGGAACAGCAGCCAGGCGCTGTTCACCGGCCTGCTCGGCGCCTGCGCGCTGATCACCATCATCGATCCGCTGTACAACCAGCAACTGGCGCCCCGCCGCTGGCTGTACCTGATTTTCCACAGCCTGACCCTGTTCGCCCTGCTGCTCACGGCACTGCCGATCCTGTTCCACCTGTCCACGGCGCAGAGCTACCCGCTGGCCCTCGGCGTGGCCATGCTGCTGTCGTTCGCCAGCCTGGTGGTGGTCCTGCGCGAACAGCGCTGGCGGCAGCGCATCGGTCTGCTGGCCTTGACCCTGGCCCTGGGCGTGGGCGGCTGGTATGGCCGCGCCGTGGTGCCGCCGGCCAGCCTGTGGCTGACCGAGGTGGCGGTCAGCAGCGACCGCCAGGGCCGCCAGGCCGCCGGCAAGCTCAAACAGATCAGCCAGGCCGAGCTCAAGCGCAATGGCCTGTATGCCTTTACCGCGATCAATGCGCCGCGCGGGCTGAAGGAGCGCATCTTCCACGTCTGGCTGCACGAAGGCCGCGAGGTCGACCGCATCGCCCTTCACATCAACGGCGGCCGCGAGGCCGGCTACCGCGCCTGGACCCGCAAGCAGCGCTTCCCGACGGACGCCGCCGGCCGCTGGCAGGTCAAGGTGCTGACCGAGTCGGGACAGCTGCTCGGTACGCTGAGATTCAGGGTTACCGAGTAGGTAGGCGGTATTGCCATCTCCGACTCCACTCGCCCTTCTGGCGCGCTTGTAGTTTCCCTGCGAAGACAAGGCTTTGAGCTCTCTGAATCGGACCGTCAGGCGGCGCCCAGGCGCCCCTTTCGTCCGGCTGAGTGGAGTCGTTGCGTAGAGGGGTGAGCCGCAGGGAGCGGCGCAAGCGGCGATGGGCCAGGGATGGCCCTTCGCCGAGGCCCCTCGGAGCAATGACGGAACGAAGGCACCCGCAGCGAAGCGCAGGGCCGGATGACGGGGCTAGACCTTTTGGTTCCTTTTGGGGCAATGCCAAAAGGAACTCGCCCAGCAGGGCGAAACCAAGCTATCCAAGCACTTCGAAAATAAGCCCTGCCAATTCTTCAGCAAAAAATGCCGCTCCCCTGGCTTCAGTGAACGGTACTGGGGCAACGCCCTGACCCGACAGGCGGCTAGACAGACTCGTCCTTTTCCTCCTGGGTCAACCGCCCGGCTGCCTGCTCGGCAGCTACTGCCAGGGGAGCGGCAGGTGTTGGAGGCTGGTAGCGGGTTTGCTCATTCATCTGGAAGATCTGGCTGGCCGACTGCAGATCCACTTCATTGATTCCGGCGATGGCCTGGCGGCTGGCGAAGAAGCTATCCAGCTCACTCAACACCTCGGCCAAGGTGTCATCGGCCTTGTTCAACGACAGGATGTAGCGCTCCTGCTCCAGATTCATGTTGCCGGAGACGGCAAAAGTGCTGGTCAGCAGATTACTGAGCAAAAACCAGGGGGTGATATTGGAGCGCACCACCACGTTCTCCGAGCGTGTGCTGTCGTAGATGCTGTTGCCGGTGGAGAGGCGCGACTCGGTGTAAGTCCCCTCGATACTCAACTCCAGCAGCAGGGAGCGAAACTGCATCTCCGCCCAGAAGGCATTGCCGATGGCGCTGATCACCCAACCGAAAATCAGCAGCAGCGCCGGCATGATCAGCACGCTCAGAAGCTCCGGCTGGCGCGGCACCCGCGCCAGTTCATCGGCCAGGCTGGCCAGCCACAGACCGCCGCCGGCGAGCAGCAACTGACCGAGCACCGTGGTGATGATGCGTACCCTTTTGAAGCCCGCCGTGTGGGCAATCTCACTGACCACCGGCTGGGTTTCCACCAGGGTACGGCCGACGAAGGCGCCCTTCTCGCTGCCACCCTCTTGCTGCAGGGAGGGATCGAAGTCCTGGTAAATCCGATTGGGGATTTCCTGGAAGCGCCGATTGGCCAGGATGTGCGAGTCGAGGTGGATAAACAGCTCGCGCGGCATCAGGTTCTTCTGCCAGTTGTTGCGATGCTCCGACACTTCGGTCTGCGGGCTGGCCAGGCGCATACGCTGCACCACCAGATACAGGCCCAGCGCCGAGGTCAGTGCCGCCAGCAGCAACAAGGTGAGCAGGTACGGCAGGGTATTGAGCGGCAATTGTGGGATGGCCTGTACATGCCGATGAACATAGGCCAGCAGCACCGGCAGCAAAATCGCCAGGGCCAGCAGCAGGCCGATGCGCAGCAGGCTGATGTCCATGCCACCGCGGCTGAAATGGCGGAAGGGCTTGCGCATGTTCAGCCACAACTTCAACAGGTAGAGGGTCAGGATCACCCCCAGCCAAGCCATCACCGGGGTATTGTCCAGGCGCGCCAGGCCCGTGGCGCTGGCAAACCAGGCCAGGGCAAAGGCCAGCAACATAAAGACCGAGACACTCAGGCTGAACAGCAGGTTTTCCGCCAGCGCGCGATAGGCCAGCGGCATAAACAACAGCCGCGGCATCAGGCTGTGTACCAGCCGGGAAAACAGGCTTTGCGGCTCCTTGAAGGTGGTGTTCTTGCGCCCCATCAACATCTCGTGCAGCTCTTCGCTGCGGTAGGCGAGGCGCTCCTTGCTGGCGCTATCGAGCTGGTTGCGCGCCAGGCTGGCCGGGACACTACGCCCGACATAGAAGCGAAACAGCTTGAACAAGCCCTGCCCCAGCGCCGCCAGGCCCCAAACCAGCAGCAACAAGCCCAGGCCCGCGCAAATCCAGCCCTCCAGTTCACGGCCGCGGTTCACCAGGCCGGCCACCTGCAGCAGGCAGTACAGGCCGGCCAGGCCCCACAGCGCACCGCGCAGGGCAATCAGGCCGCCTTCAACACGAAACGGGTTAGCAATCCCCAGGGACTGGGAACCATAGTCATAGGACATCGGGGCTTCCTCACACTAAATACGATTGACCGCCAGCCAGTCGCCAGCCCCACAAACGCGGGCTGGCGACTGACATAGACCGACGGCTAGAGCGCTTCGACCCGCTGATTGAGGCGCTGCACCAGGCGCGAGGCGCGCTCGGGTTTTTGCAGCGCGACTTCCAGATCACCCAGGCGCACACGCTCCTCGGGTTCGCTGATCATCCGGAAGCCATCGCTCTGCCCATTGAGCAGCGCCAGCACATCGGCACAAGCCTGCTCACCATCGTCCATGGCCCGCGACAATTTCTCGCTGCAGTCTTTCTCCTGCTTGCGCAGGTCGCGCTCGAAGGCCGCCTGACGTTGCTCATCGGCCGCCCCCTTGGCCGGATCAAGCGCATAGCGATAGCGTTGCTTGAGCAGGTTGCTGCGCTTGAAATAGCCCAGATCCTGAAGCATGAAGCTACTGTCGCCCAACTCAATGGCCCGCAAGCGCCGCTCGGCCTCGGCGCGCTCGTCGAGCAGACCAGCCTGTTTGCCCAGCAGGCGCAACAGGTCGCGCGAGCCCATGCCGGCCAAGCTCATAGCCTGGGCCGTGGCGCCCTCCAGCAGGCTGTCCAGATTGCGCACATTGGCCACCTGGGCGCTGCCTTCGGCGGCAAACAACTCTGGCAGGCGCACGCTGAAGCCCATGCTGGCCTCAGACGCTTCGTCGTCGTAGCGGGCCTGAATGCTCAGATCCAGAGGCTCCAATTGGTCGCGACCACTTTCCGCCAGCAACTCGGCAAACAACAGTTTGGTCACTGCCGAGGGACGCTCGTCGGAGGTTGGAAAGGTCACGCCCTGGAGTGCCAGGGACAGGCTCTTCAAATCCGCTTCGTTGGCGAAGTCGGCAATCTGCAGCTTCTCGACGTTGACTTCCAGGCCCTTCAACGGCGCCTTCTCGACCACCAGCGAGACGCCCTTGAGGGTCACCGTGGCGCCGAACGGGCTGGCGCTGACCGACTGCCACTGGACCATGCCGTCCAGCTCGTTGTCGTACAGCCAGTCTTCGATCTGCTTCTCTGCCTGGCTGCTGCTGTACAGGCTCAGGCCCACATAGCCGGCCAGCAACAGGCCGCCAACGGCGCCCGGAATAATGAATTTAAGGTGTTTCATGGCCATCACTCCTGAGCCTGCTGGTTGTCATCGGGCCATGCTGCCCGTACCTGATTCTTGGCTTCTTCAGGCGTCCACTGCGCGTCATTGAGGCGCTGGCGAGTCAACTTCAACGGGTCACGGAAATCGCTGCAGCCCTCCTCCTCACACGCCAACAACGAGGTGGCGGCAATCTGGGTCAGGGGCAGGTCCTGCTGGTCGCGCTTGTGCATATCCAGGCTGGCCTGCCCGGCAAGCACATACCAACCGATGTCCGGTTCCTTTTCCGCCTGCTCTGCGGTCAGCACCGCCTCATAGGGATAGTCGAGGGTCCAGCCGTTATCATCGCGACCACTGATATGCACGACCTGGCGAATATCGGCGCTCTGGCCGCGCACCAACGCGCGGTAGCCACTGCCTGGGCTGACATCGTCAACCAGGCTGGCCAGCAATTGCTGCGGATTGCGGCTCTGCTCCTGCATGGCCTGATAGATCCGCAGTTGCTCCTTGGCCTGATAGCCCAGTTGCTCACGCTGACGCTGCGCCTCGTAGGCCTTTTGTTCGGCTTCCTGGCGGGCGATCTGGGCTTGCTTGCGTTCGAAGTTGAACAAGTGGTTCTCGGCATTGTTGGGGCTGAAATCCCACAACTTGCTGCGGTAACTGCGCTGCAACTGCACCTCATACAACCAGCTGTCACGCTCGCCCTTGAGCCCCTTGGCCAGGTCGCGCATGGCATACATCTGCACATAGCTCTCGCGCGGGCGCAGCTTCTCCAGCTTGGCCATAGGCGCAAACAGGGTGCTGCGGATGCTCTCGATCTGGCGGAACAGCTCCACGTTCTCGGTCAGGGCCACAACCAGCAAGCTGTTCATATTCCAGGTGCCGGAGTAGGAGCTGTGGCTGGCGCGCAGCAGATAATGCACGCGGCTGACGGGGTCGCTGCTGAGCAACATAAACAGGTTGCCATCATCATCGAAGGCCACGATCGGCAGATCGGCGATCCCGTCGCTAATCGCAAAACCTTTGTGGAAGAAGCCCTTGAAGCGCTTCAGTTCAACCCCGTCAGAGCGCTGCACGAGCAGCTCGCCGGTGCCGCTGGCAAAGCCATCGGCGCCACAGCTAATCCCCGCTGACTGCGCCGACAGCGCCGCCCCGCTATCTTCGGGTTTATAGCTGGTGCGGAACTTACAGCCGTTCTGATCCTGCAACACGGTGAGGAACTTGGCCGCCGCCAGCACTTCGCTCTCCACGGGAATCTTCCAGCCGGCGACAGCAAAGTCATCCACAACCACCGCTGCAGCAGCCTGCACGGGCGCCACCTCGGCACTCGGCACTGGCGCCGCCACAATTGCCGGAGTCGGAGCCGGGGCTGGGGCCGGAGCAGAAACCGCCGCCACTGGCGCAGCGGCTGGGGCAGGCGTCACAGATTCAGCCGGCGCAGCGGCCGGCACAGGCGCCGCAACACTGGCAACGGCCGGCGCAGCCTCGCTGACCACTGCGGGTACAGCCGCGACCGGCGCGGCGCTTTGTGCAATCTGCGCGACCCAGCCAGCCGCCTTGCTGGCGCTGCCCTGGGCCTGCAACTGGCCGTTCTGGTTCAGGCTTTTCCAGCTCAACTCGCTGGCCGCCGGGCATTGCGCACCGAACAAGCCACCGAGCTTGGGCAGCAGGCGCTCAACGCTGGCGATATTGGCTTCGCCGGTAAAGGCGAAACGCAAATTCAGTGTCGCACTGCACCAGGGCTGCGCCTCGGAGTGATCGACAAACACCTCGACATTTTCTGCCTTGGAGTAGGCCAGCCGATGACTTTTGTCTGCGCCATGGGCCGACACGCTCAGCGCCAACAGGCTGAGCAAGATTACTTTGTGCATGACTACCGCCCCTGTCAGATAAGTTCCCAAGCGCCATCGGCGGCCTGGCAAGCCTGGATCGCCTGCTGCTCGCTGCTGCCTTTAGTGGTGACGTTGTAATTGACGGTGCGGCAGGTGGTTTGCGCGGCAACCTTCTCCTCAACCACGTTCATGCTGTCGAGATCGAAGCCTTGCTCCTTGGCGGCCACGGTGTCGAGGGCATCCAGGTCGGTAGCCTCGGCCACCTGGGCGACAGGCGCCGCGGCTTTGCTGCTGGTTGCGACTGCCGGTGCCGGCGCCTTGCGCGCAGTGGCCAACTCGACCAGTGGGGCGTAGACATAGCCGACACTGACGCCGCGACGACCGACCATGATCCAGTCGTTGTCGGTGCGACCAATTGCGGTGAAGGTGCTGCCCGCCGCCAGGCCGCCGACTTTTTCGGCGCCCTGATCGGGGGCATTGCGCACGTTGGCCGACTTGATCGCGCGGTAGGGGCTGTTCAGCAGTTTCATGTTGGGCACGGCTTGCACCTGTGCCGTGCGCTTGACCGCCACCTGGCGCGACTCGGTTTTGGTGCTCACCGGGGTGATCTGCGCAGTTGCGCCGCTGTGGGCCGAGGTCCAGGTGGTGACCTGGCCATCCTTGCCCGACTCCAGCACTTGCTGGGTCTGCGCCGCCAGGGCCTGGCGATCACGGTCATCGAGCTTGGCGCCAATGGTCTTGCCGAGCATGCCGCCGGCCAGGGCGCCGACCAGCATGGCGGCGGTGCGGCCGCTGCCACTGCCAACCTGACTACCCAGCAGAATACCGGCGGCGGCGCCGGCGACAGTGCCGATATTTTCCTGATTCAGCCACTCGTTTTGCGACATGTTGGCGCAACCTGCAGCGCTGGCAATGCAGGCGCCGAGGACCAAGTGACCGGTTTTCTTGAATAGGCTCATCTATCGCTCCGTCTAACTCTGATTGGCCGTCGAAGGAATCGAATGGCACTCAGGACAGAGGCGCTGAGCTAGGGGCTTAGCTGACAACAGTCACTCGTTCCATGAGCATTAAACGATCCATTAGCGCAGCGATTTAATCCGAAAGGTAATGCCAAATCAATGGCACCGCTGTATCTGACACTACCCCGACATAGGATCAATTTAGAGCCTTGAAGCTGCAGGCGCGGAGGCTATGAGGCAGAGGCCTGCTAGCCCTGAGTCAAGACCCTTGTGCGGTGAGCACAGGTGACAGACCACCCGCTGACTGGCGCCCCCAGCGGTTTTCTTCTGTAATTGGCGCCGGCCGCGACCTAATAATCGATGAGCGCCTGTGCCTTCTTCCACTCGCCATTGGCCTAGTATCGCTCCGGCAGCAAGCGCTGCGCGGAGGATTGCGAGGATGACGCAAGAGTCCGCACTACAACAAACGGCCTACCGGCTACAGGCGGAAGCGCGACACCATCTGGCTCAACTGCCCGGCCAGACGCGCCAGCTCGTCGCTGGCGGTGGAGGTCTGGCTGGCGCCGTCGGCGCTCTGTTCGGCGATGTCGCGGATGGCCACCAGGTTGCGGTCGACCTCGCGGGCCACCTGGGCCTGCTCCTCGGCGGCGCTGGCAATCACCAGGTTCATCTCGTTGATCTGGCTGATGCGCTCGGCGATCAGCGCCAGCGCATTGTCCGCCTCGCTGGCCAGCTCCTGGCTGCGGTTGGCGAATTCGCTGCTCTGCTGCATGGCGCCGACCGACTCCTGACTGGCGCTCTGGATGGCGCTGATCATGCGCTCGATTTCCTGGGTCGAACTCTGCGTGCGCTGGGCCAGGGCCCGCACCTCGTCGGCCACCACGGCAAAACCGCGACCCTGATCACCGGCGCGGGCGGCCTCGATCGCGGCGTTGAGGGCCAGCAGGTTGGTCTGCTCGGCGATGGTACGGATCACTTCCAGCACCTGGCCGATGGCGATGGCTTCCTGGGCCAGGCGGCTGATGGTGGCCGAGGTGCCGTCCAGCTTGTTGGTCAGCTGGACGATGGTGTCTCGGGTCACGCCAACCTGCTTGCGCCCGGCCTGAGCCGTCTGCTCGGCATCCCGCGAGGAGTCGGAGGTGTGGTTGGCGTTGCGCGCCACCTCATCCACGGCGGCCGACATCTCGGTGACGGCGGTGGCCGCCATCTGGATTTCCTCGTTCTGCTGATGGATGCCGCGCGAGGTCTGCTCGGTGATCGCATGCATCTGCTCAGCAGCAGCGGCCAGCTGGGTCGCCGAGCCCTGAATGGCTTGCAGGGTGTCGCGCAGGCTGCCCTGCATCTGCTCCAGCGAGCGCTGCACATCGGTGATTTCATCACTGCCTTCGCAGCGCACGGCCTGGCTCAGGTCACCACTGGCAATCCGTGCAGCAACCGCTTTCAACTCTTCCAGCGGCTGGGTGGTGCTGCGGCTGAGCAGCCAGGCGGTCATAAGTGTCAGCAGCAAACCCACCACCAGCAACACGGTGAAAACGACCTGGGCATTGTCTGCGCCTTCCTCGGCGCGCTTGCCGGCCTCCTGGGCGCCCTGGCGGTTGAGTTCCACCACCTCGTCGAGGGCTTTGATCATCTCGCGGTAGCTGGTCTGGCTGGCGCCAATGCTGCCCAGATCGGGGTTGCCGCTGCGCAGGCTGGCCAGCACATCCTGCAGGGCGCGCTCGTAGCGCTGGCTGCGCTGTCGATAGGCATCGAACAGACGGCGGTCTTCATCGCTGATGATGGTGGACTCGTAAAGGCCGTCATGCTTGTCGACATCCGCCTTTAAGGTTCGAATCTCCTCGCTGAAGGTGTCGATCTGGTCCGGCATGGTCATCGCCAGGCTTTCCTGCAGGCGGATGCTCAGGCGGTCGGCCTTGATCTGGCCCATCCAGTCCAGACCCTGCATCCATACATCGCGGATCTCCAGGGCCTGCTCGCGCAGGGTATTGATCTGCTTCAGGGCTGCCAGGCCGACCACCAGCAGGATCAGACCCAGCAGGCCGAAACCGATCAGGTTGCGCGCACGCACGGTGAGGTTACGAAGGGACATCGCGAACTCCAGCAATTCGATCAGACGTATGGGGTTAACGTCAGTGTTGCCCGGAAGTTGAGGCGCTGCCGGAAATTCTTCTGCCGATGACCAGATACGACCCTCAACCGAAGAACCAGTAGCACACGCCGATGGCCGCCAGCACGCCGGCCAGTTCCGCCGCCAGGGCGCAGCCGACCGCATGGCGGGCACGCTGGATACCCACCGCACCGAAGTACACGGCGAGCACGTAGAAGGTGGTCTCGGTACTGCCCTGCACGGTAGCCGCCACCAGCGCCGGGAAGCTGTCGACTCCGTGGGTCTGCATGGTTTCGATCAGCATGGCCCGCGCCGCACTGCCGGAGAACGGCTTGACCAGCGCAGTGGGCAGCGCCTCGACAAAGCGGGTGTCCCAACCCAGACCCTCGACACACCAGCGGATGCCGTCGAGCAGCACCTCCAGCGCCCCGGAGCTGCGCAACACGCCGACGGCGCAGAGCATCGCCACCAGGTAGGGCAGCAGGTTCTTGGCCACGTCAAAACCTTCCCTGGCACCCTCGACGAAGGTTTCGTAGACCGGCACCTTCTTCAGCGAACCCAGCAGCAGAAACAGCAGAATCAGGCTGAACAGCGTGAGGTTGCCCAGCAACGAGGACAGAGCCGCCAGCGCCGTGGCACTCAGCCCGGCCAGCAGTGCCATAAAACCGCCCAACAGCAGGGCTCCGGGAATCAGGTAGGCCAGCACCACCGGGTCCCACAGCCTCAGACGCTGCACCAGCGCCACGCTGAGCAAGCCGACCAGAGTCGAGGCGCTGGTGGCGAGCAGGATGGGCAGGAACACCAGAGTCGGGTCGGCCGCACCCTGCTGGGCGCGGTACATGAAGATCGATACCGGCAGCAGGGTCAGTGAAGAAGCGTTGAGCACCAGAAACAGGATCTGCGCATTGCTCGCCGTGTGCGGCAGTGGATTGAGTTCCTGCAGCGCCTTCATGGCCTTGAGGCCGATAGGGGTGGCGGCGTTGTCCAGCCCCAGGCCATTGGCGGCAAAGTTGAGGGTGATCAGGCCGAGGGCCGGATGGCCACGCGGCACCTCCGGCATCAGGCGGGCAAACAGTGGCGCCAGGGCTCGTCCCAGGGCATCGACCAGCCCGGCCTTCTCGGCGATGCGCAACAGGCCGAGCCACAGGGTGAGGGTGCCGAACAGCAGGATCATCACCTCGACCGACAGCTTGGCCATGGCGAACAGGCTTTCCACCATGGCCGCCCAGACGCCAGGGTCGCCACCGATCCAGCGCGCCACCCCGGCAATTGCCGCCACCACGAAAAAGCCCAGCCACAAGCCGTTGAGCATCACCCATCTCCCCCGATCCGAGCGGCGATCATAGCGGGCCTCGACGCATTCTCAAGCGCCATGACCATTACCTGCGCCCTGGTGGGCGCTATGTGAAGCTAGGTGGCAATCTGATTCAGAAAGGGCAGGATTTGCCGAGCAGTCTGGGCTGGCGAGGACAGCCCATCAACACCCTGAATACGGCTTGTCTATGCAGGGGGTACGGCACAGGATGTATTCCCCATCCTGCTAGGAGTTTGCCATGTCCAGCTTGAACCCCAGCCGCGAACAACTGGCCCACTTCGCCCAGCACATGCCCGATGAAACGCCCATCCTCATGCTCAACCTGCTGCGCTATCGCGACGCTGCGGCCTATCCGGACGACAGCGGCCATGGCCCCTGCAGCGGCCGTGAGGCCTACAAGCGTTACAGCCGTACCGCGTTGAACAAGGTGCAGGGCGTGGGTGGGCAGGTCGAGCTGATGGCGCCAGCCAGGGCGATGCTGATTGCGCCGGAAGCAGAGCAGTGGGATGAGCTGCTGCTGGTGCGCTATCCGTCCAAGAGCGCCTTTCTCAGCATGCTGGCCGACCCGGAGTACCAGGCGGCCACTGTGCACCGTACCGCAGCGCTAGCCGACTCGCGTCTGGTGGGCTGCCTGCCGGGCAGCTGATTCAGCGCTGCTCGACAAACGCCCGGAATGCCTGGGCATCCAGCGGTTTGGCAAACAGCCAGCCCTGGCCGATCTGCGCGCCCAGCTCGGCCAGCAGGCCGGCCTGGCGTTCGTGCTCAACCCCTTCGGCGATCACCTTGAGACCGAGATCGCGGGCCATCTCGATCACATGCGGCGCCACCGGGCTGCTGGCAGCCTCGGTACCCAGCGCATCGACAAAGCTCTTGTCGATCTTCAGCACATCCACCGGCAGCTGCTGCAGGTACGACAGACTGGAATAGCCCGTGCCGAAATCGTCGATGGCGATGCGGTGGCCATCGGTACGCAACTGCCCCAGCAGGCGGGTGGCCAGTTCGACATCCACCAGGCCCCGTTCGGTCACTTCCCAGACCAGTTGCTCCGGTGCCACGCCGGCCTCGCGCAGCAGGCGTCGCGCCGGCTCGACAAAGGCCGCTCCGGCGATATCGGCAGCGGCCAGATTGACCGACACATACAGCTGCGGATGCGTTCGCAGCAGCTCGCCCACCTCGGCAAGCACCAGTTCGATCACCCGCTGGGTGATCGCGCAGATCTGCCCGCTATCCTCGGCCTGAGGGATGAACAGATCGGGACGCACGCGCTGGCCATCTGCGCGGCGCCAACGCACCAGCGCTTCAGCACCGACGCAACGGCGCGTCTGCAAGTCCACCAGCGGCTGGTAATCAACCTCCAGCTCGCCGCGGCGCAGGGCCAGGCGCAGAGCCTTGTGCAGAGATTGCTCATGGCGAATCAGCAGTGCCGCCAGCCAGCCAAGCAGAGCACCGAACGACAGAGCGAGGGCGCCGAACAGGCGCCGGTAGTAGCCACTGGCCTGCCGTAGCTGGCCATCATCGGTGACCAGCAGCAGGCGCATGCCGCGACTGTCACCGGGACCCCGCAGGTAGACGTTCCCGGCCGCGACAAACAGCGGCTGCGGCGATTGCGCCGCCGCCTGCTCGATAGCCGTGGTCGTCAGGCGCATGCCACTGAAATCCAGCATGCGCAGGCCCTGTGCATCGGTCAGCAACGCCTGATAACCGGCAGGCAGGGCTATTGTCTCCTGTAGGTAGCGCAGGCTGCTGGCCACCTGCGCCCCTGCATCCATCAGCAGTAGCGAGGGCTGGTTAGTCGCACTCAACCGCTGCTGACTCCACAACAGGCGCACGCCATCGAACTGCCAGGCCTGATAGGCCTGCAGCGCCTGCTCGCCCGGCAGAGGCAGGCTCTGGCACCACTGCCCATCGGCCAGACGCAATGCGACCGCATGGGTGTAGAGCATGCCGTGGCGCAAGGTGCGCAGCTGTTGTCGGGCATTCTCGTCACAGTGCACGATCATCTGCTGATTCAGCACCTGCAGATGCTCGGCCAACTCGCTGAGCAGGGCTGTGCTGCGCCGGACCACCTCGGCATGCAGCACGCTCAGGCGCTGCTGCTCACTCTGTCGCGCCTGCCAGGCTCCCAGGTGCAGGCTCCGCTCACCAGCAGCAAGCCACTCAGCAGAGCCACCAGCAGGCCCAGTGGCCAGGGCCGAAAGCACCAGCGCCAGTACCGTGACATCTGCTTGATCATGCTCACCTCCCTGAGCGATCCTTTCAGTGTTGCGCCAGGCTGGCCAACAGGGCGGCCGTTTCGCTGTCTGCCTGGCCATCGTAGCGCACTGGCCGGTACTTCATCTGGAAGGCCGCGAGCACGTTGCGTGTCTGCTCGTCGAACTCGCCGCTGAAGGCGATGCTGTAGCCGACCTGAGCCAGCTGCTGCTGGAACCACAGGGCATCGGGCAGGCGCTGGTTGAAGCCGGGCTGCAGGGCGGCCACCTGCCGGGCATCCGGCCAGCGGATCAGCCCGGCATCGGCCAGACGCTGCCAGGGAAACAGCGGGCCGGGATCAACCTTGCGCTGCGGGGCAATGTCGCTGTGGCCGATGATGCTGTCGATCGGCAGATGATGGCGCTGCACGATGTCCTTGAGCAGGGCAATCAGCGCACTGATCTGCGCCTCGCTGTAGGGCTGCCACTGGCGCCCATCGGCGCTCTCACGATAACCCTCGTTGACCAGTTCGATGCCAATGCTGCTGGCGTTCAGCCAGGTGCGCCCGCGCCACTGGCTGTCACCGGCATGCCAGGCGCGGCGATCTTCGTCTACCAGCTGGTAGACGGTGGCCGGCGCCGCATCGATCAGGTAATGGCTGCTGACGCTGCCCTGGGTGAGCAGCTGCAGCGAGCGCTCGACACCCGTGGAGGTGTAGTGCACCACCACATACTGCACGCGGCTGCTGTGATTGGCGGAAGGGTGCTCGCGGTTGATCTTCAGGCCGCCGGCACAACCAGCCAGCAGCAGGCACAGACTCAGGGACAGCAGGAAACGGCTCATGGGGTGATATGCAGGATGCTCTGTAGGTTATCCAGCAGCATATCGACACTGAGCATGATCAGCAGCATCCCGGTCAGGCGTTCCACCGCATTCAGCCCGCGCGCGCCCAGCCATTTGTGCAGCCGGGTGGCCTGCGAGAGGATCAGCGCCGTGCCGGCCCAGGCCAGCAGGACCGCCGCATAGAGCTCCCACAGCGGACCGTCGTGGGTGTTGCGCAGGGTCATCAGCAGCGCCAGCGCCGAAGGGCCGGCCACCGCCGGAGTGGCCAGCGGCACCAGCAGCGGCTCACCGTCCGGCACCTCGCCGAGCAACCCCTGCGGCGAGGGAAAGATCAGACGCAGGGCAATGATGAAGAGGATGATGCCGCCGGCGATGGCGATCGACTCGCGCGACAGGCCCAGGCCCTTGAGCAGCCATTCGCCGAAGGTGAGAAACAGCAGGAGCAGGCCGAGGGCAAACAGCAGCTCGCGCAGCGCCACGCGCAGACGGCGCTCGGGGGCTACGCCCTTGAGTGCGGCGAGGAAGATGGCGATGTTGCCGAAGGGGTCGGTGACCAGAAAGATCAGTACGGCGATGCCGAGAATATCCATGGGGCGGTTCCTGAAGAGCGCAGCGTCTGAAGCGCAATGACTGCAGTGTAGGGCCTCGGGCAAACGTGACGAAACGCCGATTTCCGACCTAAACCATCGGCAAATGCGACCAACGGCCAGCGCCGGCTGCCGGCGGACCTTTCGTACCGCGTTGGTCAGTTTATGCTCAAGGCATCGCTACCCCGCCGAGGGTCTGATCATGCTCCGTTCGCTGCTGTGGTTTAAACAGGATTTGCGCCTCGATGATCATCCGGCGCTGCAGGCGGCCGAGGCGGCCGACGAGCTGCTCGCCGTGTATGTCCTCGACCCGCAGCTGTTCGAGGCCAGCGCCCTGGGGCCCCGGCGCCTCGGCGTGCACCGCACGCGCTTTCTCCTGGAGTCTCTCACCACCCTCGACCATGGCCTGCGCCAGCTCGGCTCGCGCCTGCTGGTGTTGCAGGGGCGGGCCGAGCAGTTGATCCCCGAACTGGTCCAGCGCCTGCAGCTCGACGAAGTTCTGACCCTTGAGGAGATTGCCCCGGAAGAACGCCAGCAGGTTCAACGTGTGCGTCAGCAGCTCGGGCAAGTCAGCCTGCGCGAGCTGCCCGGCAATCACCTGCTCAGCCGCGAGCAGTTGCCCTGCCTGGTCGCCC
>JACCEA012578856.1_pt1 | contig 19084 bp, 12 predicted proteins | sample 7449851 | NCBI WGS metagenome assembly JACCEA01 (sample SAMN15323453, study PRJNA562643) | freshwater metagenome | isolation source: river surface water | place: USA:Blue River Watershed | collected 2017-08-18
CAACAATTATCCCGTAGTATGTGTTTCACAAAGTCAAGCATCGAAATATTGCGAATGGTACACTGAAAATCAAGAAATAATTTCAAAATCAAAAGTTGTTCCCCCAAATATGATATATCGATTGCCAACCGAGCAAGAATGGGAGAGAGCCGCTTCTGTTTTGGCAGAAAAACCCATCAAAAAATCTTCGGGATCTCCAGTAAAAAACAATTATTTGCGAAATGCAGAAGGAATTTATATTGCGAATTTTCGACCAGCAAATCACGATTTTATGGTTGATGGATTCCTTTATTCAGCACCCGTGGAATCGTATCTACCGAACGATGCAGGATGTTACAACATGCAAGGCAATGTGGCAGAATGGACAACTACAAAAGAATCAGTGAAAAATGTGAAACATCTTGTTGCAAGTTCTTCAATTCCTATAAAGGTAAAAGCGTATTGGAATCATATAATGCAACTTCCGTCTATTGAGGGATACATTGTTAAAGGTGGAGCGTGGAACTTTCCAGAAGCAGCATGTACTGTTGGTAGCAGAACCATCATCCCACAAAATGAAGAAAGAAGCTTTGTTGGATTCAGAATGGTTTGTATAAGAAAACAGATGAGATTTATTGGAACGCCAGAATTTTAAAATAACAGAGTAAACAGATTTATCGGACCATGATTTTAGTGGAAAAATTGGATTTCCCCTGAATTTGCAAGGTGTAAATTCCTCCACTCAACTGAGAAATGGAAATCGTTTGATAGATGTCTGAAGTGATGTCGCTTTTTAGAACTAACTGACCAACAGCATTGTAAATGAACAACTTGGAATAATCCAATGGATTGTTAAATTGCAATTGTATCTGATCATTTGCTGGATTTGGTGAAACAACAATACCTGAAAGTACTTCTTTTTCGTTCACTGGAGGTTCTTCAATCCAGTCTAAATCTTTCAGTAATCTGTAAACTGAAAATCCCTCATAATTGGGTATGAAATTATCAAAAGGTGAAATGCGGGAGGCGTTCGAGTTCATCGAAATGATAAAGTGAGAATTTCCATTCAAATCAATGTTGTAATCATTGTTAAAATCAAAAGGATCATACGAATAACAATCTTTTAAATTGCGTTTTCCAACCAAACGACCAAAGTGTGTGTAACGACGAATACCTAATGTAAAAAATCTTTCATTCATTACAGGACTGCACCCTAAAATATAAACATAGCGATTATCAGAACAAATATCGAATGGGTAGAATTGGGAATTTGGGGAACCCCTAAAATTTAATGCCTCTCCATTTTTAACATTGATGGTTCCATGAAATTCTTCCCATTTGTTACACCCAATGTTTTTATCATAAAGGCTTCTAAGAGAAAAGGGTGCCATTGATAAATCGCCTCTGTAAAAGCCACTCACAAAAATGGAATTATTCTTTGTTGTTGTCATGACGGTCGAGCCATTTAAATCGTCACCTTCTATTTTTTGAACTTCAGTGAATTCTCCGTCTTTATTAATTTTGTGCACAATGCTCCTGAAATCGGAATATTTACATGACGAAATCCAGTTGTATGCGCCTTGTCCAATTAAATCATAAACACATTGATTGACTGAATCATACACCATGTCTCTGCTAGAGCCATATTTGTCGTTCCAAGGTGTTTCAGTGCATTTTGCCCAAATATTGTTGCCATCTTTATCGATTTTGAGAATGGCATTTGCGGGACTTAAATTGGAATTCAGTTGAATGCTGCCAATATTGGCAATTCCATTTGAAAAAAGGAAACTCACATAAATGTTGTCTTCATTGTCAATTGTGATTTTTTGTTTATGATCCAAACTGAATGAACTACTCACCAAAAATTCATTTACCCATATTAATTTTCCTGTTTTGCCGTTTAATTTAAAGGCATAGAACTTGGTTAGGTTACTTTTAAGGTTAAGTGTATCTAGAAAAAGATCGTTTAAATATTTGCTTGATACAATTACATCGCCTTGATTGTCAATATCAAATCCATAGTTTTCTTGGTTCCAATCTTTGTAATTCCCAAATGAAAAATTCCATAAAAGATTTCCAAGTGAATCATATTTCACAATGAATTTATCACCCTTTATCTGATGAAATACATTTGTATCAGAATGAAGCAAATAATAGTAACCATAGCCTGAAGATTGTTTGAAGCTGGCACTTGTAAATACATTTCCAAATTTGTCGCTTTTTACAGCATTGCTATAAATAGTTTTACTAATCCCCCAATCAAAGAATTGAGAATTTGTTGAAACCTTGGTAACGGTTCTCAACCACTCACCATCTTTTGAATGATTGTCATTTTTAAAATATTTAAAAGGAGGTTGTGAGTCAATTTGATATAAATTTCTATTTTCAATAAAAAGTGAGTCTTGAATGAAGTAACTCCACACGATATAACGATCATTCATACCTATTAGCTGAGTCATGTCGCGCGAAATATCAATCGGAAAATGACTTTTCATTGAGATGCCGTCGGTGGAGTACACATAATACTTTTTGTCTGAACCATTGCTGCCAATAAAGTAAGCCATATTTTTGTTTGTCAAGATTGATATGATATCAAACTGTGTACCTTGAATTTTCCGTATCCCAGAATTGTACCCTGGAAATAAATCCTTAATGAGTCGGATACTATCGAACCTGGGCGCAAAAGCCATTTCAACGCCATGCTTCATACTCCAAATCGACATGAACTGACGATTAGTTTTGTCCAATTCGGTTTTTCCTATTGATTGAAGAAATTGAGATGGGGGGACGCTGTCGTAGGTAAAAGGAGGAACGATTTTCAAATTGAATGTGTAAGGTTTTCCCGATACTTGGTTGTATCCAGTGATCATACTGTCATTCGAATAGGAAACATAAAAAGTTCTAAATCCCTTGATAGCGAATGATAAGGAATCAATTTGATATTGTTCTGTTACACGAATCAACTTTCTTCCATTCATTGAAAGGATACATACATCATTGCTGTTATGGAAAAATGCCAATTTATTCAATGCAGTGGCTTTGTATTTAAAGATTTGTTTGTTATTGTGATCGAGTAAGATTTGATCATTTCCAAAGTAAGAAATTACAATTGGCTTGTTTAAGAAAAATTGATAATAACTGAGGTCTAGTTCACTTTTTAAAATAATTTTTGTTCCTGATTCGGTCCCATCACTTTCCCAAATACAATTGTTATTGTTGTAAAATGCACTGATATAAAACTTGTTATTAATGAAATTTGGGGAACTTGGTTTTGTTCGGTTTGGATGTTGAACAAACAAATTAATTTCCTTTGAAAAGACTTTTGCATTTTTGGAAAAAGAGAAATAATTGAGGAAATGTCTGCCATCATTACCATTTGCATCGTATTTGAAGGAAATGTAAAAAACACCACTATCAGTCATTCGAACAGATTGTCCATAATATATGGCTGTATCTAAAGGCTCTGGCTCTCCATTTGGAAGTTTTACCCTGTATAAATCACTTCTTAGTGCATTGTCTGCCCCAAGCATCATGTATAAATAATCACCATGAATTTTTTGAGCATAGACACGGCCTTTTCCCACAAAACTGATAATTTTCTGTCCTTTCAAAGAATTTGAAAAGACCAATAAAAATGGAAGGATTAATAAGTGAAAAAATTTGTTCTTAGTCAAAGTCAGCACATGCATTGATACAAATATACTCAATTCCTGGTAACCAATCTGTTAAGAATGGTTTCGCCAACTTTGTTGCCCAAGAGCTTTCCCTTTTCAATGGCGTCGATAAAGTGAATGCCACCGAAAAGTCGGCTAACACAGGCTTCATTTCGGGCTTCATCAAAATTTTTGAAGGTGCGCACACCAAGTCCAAATTCCTTTTCAGTGCTGTCGGTAAATTCAAATTCCCCAAAAATTTTGGTGAGCACGGTTGCCGCAGAACTGGAAACCACACTGTGTCCACTCGGATATTCTGGAAAACTTGGAGTTTCAATTACTGGCAACCAAGATGAGTCGATGAGCTCTCTCACAGCGTTTACTGGACGAACATATTCTGTTTCATATTTTACTTTCCAACACGTTACAAATGCATCGTGAATGGCCGATGAAAGCAAAGCCATTCCTTCGGCTGATTGAATGAGAGTGTATTTTTTTTGTTTCGCAACACTAGAAAAAATCCCAAGCCAATGTCCTGCAGGAGATACTTTCAACACGCTAATTGTGGCATGTCCGTAATGGACTGTGCTGTTGGGATTGTCGTCCCAATATTTAGCGATTCTGAGTTGAGCTGAATCTAAGGTTTTTGAGACATCATAGACTTCTTGGCAAAGTGAGTAGAAGCGACTAGATTTTGATCGAGCAAAAGGTTCAGCCAATGAAAATTGAAACCAATAATTGGGTGTTTGATGCTTTCTGATGCTGTCTGGATCGTTACAAATCTTTGTTATTTTGATTCCGAAGGGTTCGTTTCCATAACGGATACCATAAGTTGCGTCGCCCATTCCCGGCTTTAATGGAACTACTGCGGTTCGGATATGTCCCCACATAGGCTCAACCGCTTGTTTGAATTCCGATGGAGTGGGTGTCCAGAAACCAGGTTCCGTTTTAGCAAGGTAAAAGTCCCTCCCCCTAAAATAAGAAAATGAATCAGATTTCGACCATTTTGCGATGGCAACACCTACAGAATCCCCCCAAGAGATGCTGTTTTTGAATGTGGATGAGGGAAGTTGATTTTCGTACCAATCGAGCATTCTTTTTCTGTAGCTATTGATGGAATCTTCCTTGTAAACCACAATTTTAGAGACGGTAGTATGGGCTGCAAGTGCAACCAAATCAAGGCAATAGCCTTTGCTTGTATCGATCGTTGGAAGTTCTTTGAGCCCATGAAGTTGTTTAACCAAAGATTTTTGGGAGGGATAGAAGGGAACGAGGGATTCATAGGCAGCGATAGACGCGTAAAAATACCTTCTGGCACCAACGGGAGCCGAAACGTGATCGACCACAATGGCATTTTGAATGGCTTTATTACAATCGCTGAGTATGTCGTTTTTTAGAATGACTTTATCGGTTTTTTGACTACAACTTTGAAAAAGCAGGAGTGCAATGGCGAGTGATGAAAAGGTAAATTTCATAATTGGGGAAAATATGCATCAAATTTAACGGATTCGGCACTAAAAAAAATGATTATTATCAGGAATGAATCTTTGAATGCAAAAACGGGGCAAATAACGCAAAAAAAAGGCCATCAAATTGATGGCCTTCGTTCTATAGATTAAATCTAATTAAGCTTTTACTTGGTCTTCAAGAATGATACCAGATACTTCTTTGTAAGGAGATGCTACTTTAACATACTCTTTTAAACGCTTGATATCCAATACTCTTTGCGTGCTTCTTGCACGGTTTTTAGCTTCTTTTCTTTTAAGTCTAGTAACACCCATAACTTTGAATTTTGTGCAAATATAAATGAAAAATGTGATTATTTCAATATTTGTCCCTTGTTATTGTAAAAAATAATTGATTTTGTTGACGAATTTTGGATAACCGCAGGTGAACTGCCTGATAAATACCCACTTCCGTATCCAATATAAACCACTTTTTTCTGACCAGATACCAATTCTACAACCGCTGAAACTGCTCCCTTTGGTGGTTTCACCGAACTCAGTTTTCCTGTTGCTTTGAAAACCTTCACAGTGCGGTTGTTCTCAGATGCCACAAGCGAAATCTCTCTCTGCGCATTGCTGAAAGTAATCAGCGATCGTCCATCATGAGGAACATAAAATCCGTTTTCTAATCCGTCAGAATAGGAGAGCAGGCCCGCCTTATTGATCAAAATACAACCGTTCAATGCGTCGTCAGGACCATGGGTAACCCTGTTGTAACTGTTGTTCCCAATACAAAGTATGTCGTCATATCCGTCTGAATTGACATCCATTGCGGCCATGCCGAAAATTGGGGCCGATTGCGACAACCAGGGAAGTGCAGTCATGGTGAATGTTCCACCGTTATTAACTGCAAGCAGGTGACTGAAATCATTTGCAAACAACTTGTGTTGTTTCAAATTATCTTCTCCAAATACTTCCGTCATTGTTTTACCACCAAAATCAATGTAATTCGTGAATTTCTTGCTCAAATATCCTGGGAAGGCCATTGCCATTTCATCTAGGAGCGTAACAGGATATTCGTTACCGTCTTGGGTATAACTCATGAAAATATCGTCACGTCCGTTTTTGTCAACATCCGCCCAATAAATCGAAACTGGGAATCCAGATCGTGCATTCAAGAAGCTATTGTGCCCCTTATTTCCAATTACATAGTCCATGTCACCATCATTTTCAATATCAATCGGCAAAATGCTATTAAACCAACCAGAGTAATCTTTGGTGCCGGTTTCATCCAAAGCAACTGTGAATTTTCCTCCATTGTTTTTCATGAAAACCAAGGGTAAATATTCGCCAACAATGGCCAAGTCAAGCTGATGATCTCCATTGTAATCTGTAAATATTGCAGAAGTAATCATTCCAGGCATTTGCAAATCTGGAGCGTCTTTTTCGGTCGCATCTACAAACTTACCACCTTCATTTTTAAGAAGATAACTTCTTATTTCCATCATTGGATAATAACCTGGCAAAACCCTTCCAGCAACAAACAAATCCAAATCACCATCGTTGTCGTAATCACCCGCAGCAACCGAACTACCGCTGCAATTTACATTTGGAAGGTTGTTTGAATTGTCTTTGAAATTCCCTTTTCCATCGTTTATATACAATGAATGCTTATAATTGTTGGAAGGCCAGCCAAATTCAGAACCGCCAACTGCAACATAAAGATCATTATCGCCATCATTATCGGCATCGAAAATCAAACTTCCCATAACATCAGCTTTCAAATTCTTCCAAGGTTGAGAACCGCTGGCTTTGAACTTTCCAGATTGATCTTGAATGAACAGGGTAGAACCCGAACTTTGCGCCGCATTTCCCACAAAAACATCGTCTAATCCATCACCATTCACATCACCGGAGCTCATACCAGGACCTTGCATGGTGTATCGATGAGGAATCAAAGGTTCCCTTTTAAAATCTGGGGTTTCAACTTCACTGTGTTTGAAAAGCAATGTTTCAGAAATGTCAGTAAACAATTTGGAACCAGTGTTTTTGTGTAAATCAGCCAACAATTGCAGACCATTTGTCCCCCCAAATTCATCTAAGTTAATGATCATTGATTTGTTTAAATCAATTTTTTCGAGGGACAGTGTTTTGCCATTACCCATCACAAACGTGGCTTTTTTAATGGAGGTTCTATCTCCCAAACCAACGTGGATTGTTGCTTCCGATGAACTTTGATATCCCTTGGATAAGTTGTTTTCAAACAATCTTTTAGAACTGTCGTCTTCTACAATAACTTTAACACCAATGGAGGTTAAATTTTTAGAAGATTTGAATTTAAAATTGACAAAATTCCCTGAAGTTTTGATGTTTTTATAAATAAAAGGCTGTTCACCTTGGTTGCAAAGCACCAAATCCATATCGCCATCGCCATCCAAATCGCCGTAAGCCGAACCTGTGCTCAAAGTGGCATCGGTAAGTCCAACATTGTTTGCTTCGTTGGTAAACGATTGTCCTTTATGATTGATATACAAGTAGTTTTGAAGTTTTTCAAAGGGCAACATATCCAAAACTTCTTTGTGAGAAACCTCTTTTCCTTCTTGCTCTTTTTTGCGATTTTGGTAGGTCACAAAGTCTAAATTTGTCACATCACGGTAATAGCCATTGGAAATAAACAAATCCACGAATCCATCATCATTATAATCACAGAACAATGGCGACCAACTCCAATCGGTTCTAGCTACACCGTACAAATATGACAAATCAGAGAAATTCCCTTGTCCCATGTTCATTTGCAGGGCATTTTTCATGTATTGTTTCCCGTAGCCGTTTCTTTCAGCAACCGTCACAAAATCGTAGTCTTTTGGTCCCATCAATGTCATGAAGCGTTTCGGCGATTCAGGGAGCATGTCGAGGGTAATCAAATCTAACCAACCGTCATTGTTCACATCGGCGGCATCGCTACCCATAGAATTGTTGCTAGTATGTTTAAATTGGGCAGCGTTTGCTTCTGTAAATTGTCCATTTCCTTTGTTGATGTAGTAATAATCAGGAACATGGTAGTCATTGCAAACATACAAATCAACGAGACCATCGTTGTTAAAATCGCTAGGCGTGGCACTCAGGCAATACCCCATAGCTTTGATGCCTGATTCTTCTGAAATATCGGTGAATTTTTGACCGTCGTTTCTGAACAAATGTTGTTGAGAGTGAACATTTAGGTTTAAATTCCTTGAAAAAGGAACATTGATATCCGAAAAATATTGATCGTCATGGTTGCCGAGGTAGAAATCCAAATCGCCATCGTTGTCCATATCAAAAAAGGAAGCACAAGTGGCATTTCCTGGGTCATCTACACCCCAAATTTTGGCTGATTCCGTAAAAGTTCCGTTTTGATTATTGATAAACAATAAATTTCGTTTGTTTTCGATGTTTTTTGAGGGACCAGATGCGCACGCATAAATATCCAAAAATCCATCATTATTCACGTCGGCCAAAGACACACCACTGATCCAATTTTTGGTTCCCACACCAGCTTTTTGAGTAATGTCTTCAAATTTGAAATCCCCTTTGTTTAAGTACAATTTTGAAGACGTAGCATTGCCTGAGAAATACAAATCGGGCAGACCATCGTTGTTGATATCACCAACAGCCACACCGCTACCATTGAAAAGGTAATGGTAGGTAAATTGATTGAGGGTATCGTTTTCAGGAACCTGATTGACAAAATCAATACCTGAATGAGCGGCATCAATTTTCTCAAAAAGTACTTCAGTTTCGGTTGATTTTTCACCACATGCAAAAGCACAAACGGCAATGGCAGACAACAAATATTTGTTCATATTTCAATTGGAATACAATAATACAAAATAAGAGGTTGAAACCAACTTATTTTCTTACTTGATCAACTCTTAAAAAGAGGAATAAGAGCAAGGTAAAGGCCCACATACTCGATCCACCAAAAGAAATAAATGGGAGAGGAATTCCGATTACGGGAATGATACCGATGGTCATTCCTATATTCACGAACCAGTGGAAAAACATGATACAGGCAACGCTGTAACCCAAGACCCTACCAAAAGTATCGGTTTGACGCTCAGCCAGAAAGACCAGTCGGATGAGTAGTCCAACATAAATCGAAAAGAAAATAATGACACCAAAAAAGCCCCATTCTTCACCAATGGTGCAAAAAATAAAGTCGGTATGTTGCTCTGGAACAAATCCCATTTTGGTTTGCGTGCCGTTTTGAAATCCGCGGCCAAAAAGTCTCCCAGCACCAATGGCAACTTTCGATTGTTCCAAGTTGTATCCCATACCACGTTTATCTTCTTTGATGCCCAAAACAATTTCAATACGGTCTTTTTGATATGGTTTCAATACGCTATCGCTGTTATAAACCAAACCTACGGAAGCACTAAATCCCACACTAATCAAAGAAACCAATGCCACTACCAGAGCAATGGATCTATTTTTTCGGGTAAAATAGATAATGATACTCGATAAGCCCAAAATGGTACCATAAAGGTAACCCATTGAAATGTGATAACTTCCAAAAATGATGGCCAAAATAGCTAAAATTCCCAACCAAATAGCCGAAACCAATAAATATCCCGGCATTCCTTCTCTATATAAGACCAAAAAGAATGAGGTGAATACCAAAGCGCTACCAGTATCATTTTGTACTAAAATGATGAGCATGGGAAGCAAGAAAATACCTACAGAAATGAGGATGTTTTTCCACCCTTTGAATTTGACACCGTATGTCCCCAAAAATTTAGCCAAAGCGAGTGCAGTTGCAACTTTTGCAAATTCTGAAGGCTGAATACCGACCCCTCCAAATCCAAACCAAGATTTAGCACCATTTACATTTCGACCCAAAAAGAGAACGGCAATGTTTAAGAAAATGGCAATCATGTAAGCGTAATAAGAGAAATAATCAATGATGACAACGTTGGCAAAGATCACCGTTAAAATAATCAATACTGCGCCTCCAATCCAAATGATTTGTTTCGTTGCAATGCCACTTAATGCAAATCCAACTTGATTTACATCTGAAGTAACAGAATATATATTGATCAAACCAATGAGTACCAGTAGTAAATAGAGTAAAAACGCGATAAAATCTATTTTCCCGCCACTTTCAAGATTGTTGTATTTGTAATTTCTACTACTCATTGTGGTTCTAAAACGGCTTTTAACATTCGATCACGCATTCCAGGGTTCGCGGGTTCAGTGGTTGGTTTTAAATATTTTTCAATCAACAAATTGGCTATTGGGGCTGCCCAGGTAGCACCGAAACCACCGTTTTCAACAATCACCGCAATGGCAATTTTCGGATTTACTCTTGGTGCAAATGCAATGTATAAGGAGTGATCCTTACCATGCGGATTTTGAGCAGTTCCAGTTTTAGCACAAATTTCAATATCTCCCACGCCTGTGCCAAAGGCTGTCCCGCCCGGTTTTGTAACTTGCGACATCCCCTCAATGACAGTTTCGAAATGGATTTGGTCAATGGTTGTATTGTGTCGGGTTTTGAATTTTTTGATCCAGTTTGCATCTAAAAATCCATTGATTTGTTTGATCAAATGAGGAGAATAGTAATAACCACGATTTGCTATTATACATGCAACATTTGCCAATTGTAGAGGAGTAAGCAATATTTCACCCTGCCCAATTCCCAGAGATATAATCATGCTGCTTTTCCAGCGATCACCGTGTCGGCGATTTAATTGTTTTACGGAGGGAATGTTTCCACTAGATTCACCCAATAAATCAATGCCGGTAGGAGAGCCCAATCCGAAACTTCTCCAATGTTTCTCTAATTGTTCGTAACCAATTTTAACATTGTTATATCGGGGATTGTCGATAATGTCCCTAAATACTTGACAATAATAACTATTGCAAGAAATTCTCAACGATCCAACAACATCCAAAGGGCCACCATGAGGGTGACATCCAACTGTAATACTACCCAAATGATAACCATGAGCACAGCCATGCTTTGTTTCTGGAACAAGAACACCTTCTTGCATTGCAATGAGGGCAAGCACTGTTTTTACGGTACTTCCTGGAGGATAAACTCCTTTCACTGCTCGATTGTAAAGTGGCTTTTTAGGGTCAATCAACATCCTGCGGAAGGCCTTTCCTCGCTCTTGTCCTATCAGTTCATTCGGATTGTAATCTGGTTTGTTCACGAAGGTTAAAACCTCTCCAGTGGCAGGTTCAATGGCAACAATACTTCCGCGTTTGCCGCTCAACAATTGTTCTGCATATTTTTGAAGTTCTATGTCCAAAGCACAAGTAACATTCGGACCAGCTTGAGCTGGAAAGTTAAATGCGTCGTTATTTACCACACCTTTTTCGGCGTAAGTTCTATCCTGCCAAACAGTTCGAATTCCTTTGATACCTCGGAAAATGTTTTCATAGTATTTTTCAATTCCAGTAATGCCCACCAAATCTCCAGGCTGATAATAGGGGTCTTCTTTGATGAGGGACTCTGCAGCCTCGCCTAAATAGCCCAAAGCATGAGCACCCCCCGAAATTTCGTAATTTCTGTCGGTTTTGGGTTCAATATAAAATCCCTTCAATCTGAACAAATTTTCTCTAATAACAGTGTATTGTTGTATGGTTAAATCAGAATAAAAAATAGCGGATTTATTAAAAGCATTGTTTTTTTGACGCTTTTTCGATTTTTGTGTGGCCTCGAATAGTCGTTTCCGATATTCGCTGGTATCAATATTCAATACATTACACAAAAATTTAGGGTCTGTATTTTTAACTTCTTTCGGAAATACAAGCAAATCATACATGGCCGAATTGCTCGCAATTACCTTTCCATTTCTGTCGTAAAGGATACTTCGAGCAGGATAGAGGGTAATTTTGTTCAAAGCGTTGTTAATCGCCTTCTGTTAATAATGATCGTCCATTAATTGAAGGCTCCCAACTTTATAGATGAAAACCGATAAAATAAGCAGAAATACAATAACGAAGACTTTCGATCTGTCTTTGTATAGGTCTTGCATACTTAACGTTTAATAATCGATTTAAACAATAAAATGAGCAAAAAAGTACCAATGGTACTCACTATTGTTGATAAGATCATCCTGAAAAAGCTTACAAATTCAAAATAATCCAACAAAAAGAATACGAAATGATGAATGAAGATGAGCGAAGCACTGTAATAGAAAAAGTAAAGAATTCCTTTTGTTTCAGTACCAACGTAGGTTTCACCTTGTAATTTCAATGAATCGAAGTCAGCATAACGAATATCAATAAAGTTTTTTGCATACACCATGGCTACACAACTTGCTGCATGTGTTCCATAAGTACCGGAAGTAAGATCAATGAACATTCCAAATACAAAGGCTATTAACAATAGTCCATACCGATTGAAGTTAACAGGTGTGATTAAAAACAATAATAAATAGGGCATGGGTCGTAACCAAACACCCATATCTACTTCACTAATGATGAAGGATTGTAAAAATCCAAGCACAACAGCAATTACGAAAATTCTGAGAAATTCTATCATTGCGAGACATCAGTTATTGGGTTCGACAAAGAATCAATTTCCATTTTGTAATTGTTTCGAATACAATAAACAGTATTCAACCTGTTAAAATCTGTAGCCAATTTCAGGGTAATTTTATGGAAATTTGATTTATTTTTCAATGAAATTTCATGAACAGTTCCTATTGGAATGTTTGGTGGGAAAATGGATGAATAATTACTTGTAACCACTCTCATTCCTTTCTTTATTTGCTCGGTTCTATTTACTTCCTTTAATTCAGCATATTGTTGGTCCATACCAGCCCAACCAACTACACCTTGTCTAAGTTCTATGTCTGGTATGTATGGAGTAATTTCGAATTTACTGTTTAATACGGACATACCTTGTGCGTAATTATCGGAAGTGTTAATAATGATTCCAACGATTCCTTGAGGACAAATCACTGCCATTCCCACTTCAATGCCTTGTTTGTTACCTTGATCAATAATGAAATAATTGTTTCGTGAGTTGTGGCTATTTTTTACAATCGTTGCTGGCAAATAGGTGTAAACAATCTTATGATGACTTAAAGTTTTTGATATTGAGTCAACATATTGAGTGTCTTTGAATGTGGCATCAAATGATTTGTTAATGGAAAGTTGACTGCGTAATCGTAAATTTTCATTTTTAAGCGCAACGTTCTCATTTTTTAAATTCAAGTATGATAATAAATTACTCCTCCAAGTATCTACCGTTCTAAAAAAAGATACACTGGAATTGTGGTAATAGCTATGTTGGTAAATTTGAAACTTTAAGACTTGATTTACAGAAAACAAAAACAATAGCAATGCCAATAACGGGTAAGAATTGCGTTTAAGCCACTGCAGAATGATGAACATAAATCTATTTCAGTTATGCCGTCATCAAGAATTTGAATTTACCAATGTTCTTCAACGCTGTTCCGGTTCCACGAACTACAGCTCTCAAAGGATCTTCAGCAATATTCACTTTTAATCGGGTTTTCATTGAAATACGTTTGTCAAGTCCTCTAAGTAGCGCACCTCCGCCGGTTAACCAAATACCATTGGTTAAAATATCGGCAGATAATTCTGGTGGAGATTGTTCCAAGGCTCTGTGAATGGCTTCTTCTATTTTCATGATGCTCTTATCAAGCGCTCTCGCTATCTCGTTGTAAGACACATGAATAGATTTTGGGATACCTGTCATCAAGTCACGGCCAAAAACTGCATAATCTTCTGGAGGAGATTCCAATTCTTGCAAAGCACTTCCGATGTTGATTTTAATTTTCTCAGCAGTTCTTTCACCGATGAGAAGGTTGTGCTCTCTTCTCATGTATTCAACTATATCTAAGTTGAATTCATCTCCAGCAACACGAATACTTTCGTCGCAAACTATTCCACCTAATGCAATAATTGCAATTTCGGTAGTTCCACCCCCAATGTCAATGATCATATTTCCAGAAGGTTGGGTGACATCAATCCCAATTCCAACCGCAGCCGCCATTGGTTCATGAATCAAATAGACTTCTTTTGCACCACTTCTTTCGGCACTATCTTTTACCGCTCTTTTCTCAACTTCGGTAATTCCAGATGGAATGCAAATGACCATTTTCAGTTGTGGGCTGATCCACTGTTGTCTTTGGTTCATCATTTTTACCATTCCGCGAATCATGTGTTCTGCAGCCTGGAAATCGGCAATTACACCGTCTTTTAAAGGGCGAATGGTTCTAATTCCCTCATTTTCTTTACCATACATTTGCATAGCATCGCGACCAATGGCAATTACATTGCCAGTATTACGCTCAATTGCAATGATTGAAGGTTCATCAACAACCACTTTGTCTTTGTGAATTATCAATGTGTTGGCAGTTCCTAAATCTATTGCCAATTCTTGTGTGAGAAAACTAAAAATGCCCATTAAAATTGTGTTTGTTTTGCAAAATAATTACAAAAGTACAGCAATAATTACGAATGATGATTATTTTTTAAAAATTCTTTCCAATGCAAAAATGAATTACCCTGTTTTGAACCGAATTATCTGTAATTCCATAAGCTTTTTCGAGTCTAAATTCGTATCCCCAAATATCCATATTTAATCCATAGCCAATTCCCAATAAATATCCGTCCCTAATGGCTGTAACCGATAAATCATAAGTGTTGCCTTTGTAAAAAATGGTGTTAAATGGATTCGCTGCATCTTTTGGAGTTGCTCCTACAAATGCTGTCCCGAAATCTAAAAATCCAACAAAAAATAATTTCTTTAAAAAATTTGACTCAATGACCCTTGAAGGAAAAAAACTGAGGGGACTCATTAAAAATTCATTTTGCATGACCAAGCTCTGGTTTCCAACCCTAGAGCCTACGTTAAAACCTCTCACAAAACCACTTTGTTGAATCAAAGTAGAAGCAAATTTATTCATTGCCTCCATTTGGGTTGATTCATATTGGCTCGAAATCAATGAACCTCGACTGCCACCAATAAAATGCACAACATATGGGTTCAACAAGCCATGGTTTGCCTTAACATTTGACTTGAAACGTACATTCTTATTTTGGTAATGTAAATTCGCTTCAGCGTGAAGGTTTGAAAGGTTGAAAATACCCATTTCATTGCTCATTGCGGAGAGCTCAGCCTGCATTAAATAGGTACATGATACATGACCAAATTGTATGATTTTACTTGGTGAAAAGTTTATTAATAAGCCCGAAATGTGGTGATATTTGTTTTGAACAATTGCATTTCGTTCGTTTGTATTGAGCGCAATGTCTGCCTGCAATTGATATTTAAGGCCAATACCAAAATTGATGTTTCCAAAATTATTTGAAATTTTATAACTCAATTGAGAAGATTTGTTATCGATAGCATCCCCAAAATCTGTTCGATATTGTCGCGATCGAAACATAAGCTCGGAATGATGCAAGTATTCATTTTGTGCAAAATCATGAACCAATTTGAACCCATATCTCAAACGGTCCAAGCTCACAAAACCTTTGATGTTGAAAATTTGGGATTTATTATCGCTTTCAATTTGCTCTTGTAAAAACAATGTTGCAATTGAATTATAGGTTCCTGTCAGAGGAAACTTATTCAAATAAGGGAGATCAAATTCTTCATTGCTAAAATAAATCCTCGAAGTTGTGGCATAAAAAGTTTGTTGGAACTGATATTTTATTGTTTTTTTTGGTACTAGATTGTTCAGCGTACTCAGTTTTTTGTTTTGAGGGATGATTTCTTTGTATTGTGATAAAAAATAACCATTTGAACTGTCATATCGGTTGTTACTTTGTGTGTTCTGTGGCTCCATTTTCGCAGTATCAAAAGAAAAACTTTTTTGTACAAATGTATCCTGATCATAAATCAATTCATCAACTGGATATTCGCCTTGCTCGATGCCATTTTTGGTTTGAAAAAAATATCGAATGACTTGTTTGTCATCAGACAACATTTGTCTGTAAAAATAACCTTTGCTCAGAACCATTTTTGGCTTCCAACCATTCATGTTATTGAATAAATGAACTACCTGCTGTTGGGTTTCTCCCGACTTGATAAAGCTCAAATGATGCTCAGATTCTTGAATGAGATCCTCAATTCGTATGGTTGAAATGGCATTACTATCCGAATAAATTGTGTCTATTTTGTTGATTGTGTGTATAGTTAAATATGAATAATTCGATTTTAGTTTAGAACCCATAGAACTCATCAGGAAATATTGAAACTCATTTTGTAAATGATAATCAATTAGATTTTGTGAAAAAACTTCAATGCGTTTTAATATTTCACCTTTTTTAGATAACAATAAGATATCCGTTTTACCGCAGTATTCGTGAATTACACTGTAACCGTTTTCAATTGTTTTCAGTTTGTGATAAATACCGAACTTTTCGAATTTCGACAAATGAATAAGGGTAGCGTTGGAAGTTATTTTGGAAAGCATCCAATGTCCCTCAAAAAAATGTAATAAAATTTGGCTACCATCTTTTTCCAATGATTCTGAGGGATTTGTTATTTCGAAATGATTGAGATAGAGGTAATTCTCAACAGAAATGGACTTTGTATGATATAATTTTACTTTTTTTGAGTCATGTATTAAAAACAATCGTTGAAATTTTGACTCTTGCAAATTCAAAAAATGGAATTGTTCGTTTTTGAGAGTTGAATGATTTAACTGATATAAAACCGTATTTTTATGGGAATGTATAGGAATGAAAAAATCGGTTTTTATCGATGAATACTTATTTTTATTCGCAATTTCCGAGATTTTACTTCTCAACCATACTTTGAATTTTTGTCCGAATTGGTATTCAAATGACCCTTGGAAACTATTCACATATTTAATTAGATACCAGAAAGCACTGTTAAATCCTCTGCCTTTTTCTTTTTCAAATAAATACCAAACAATGGTTCCGAAGTTTGTTTGGGCATCTGTTGGAATATAATTGATATTTTTAAAGTAGCCAAGTTGTTCAAATTGTGTAAAAATTTGAAAATCATTGATTTCAATTCCGCGAGCGAAGTATTCAGTAAATCCTTTAATCATCCAAATTGGAATTTGAGAATACTGAATTCCATTGATTTTATCGCGGTAATTGAGTCCATATAAATACTCTTCTATGATTTGATTGGCAGTTCCTTTTCGAATTTGATATGCAATTTTCCGGGAGTTACAACCTATGAAAATCGGATAATAAAAAAGATAATTTCCTTGAACGTCTAATTCATTTCTATTTCCAAATGGGTGATAAGATTGATATTTGGAAAATGAAACAGCATCGTTAAACAAAATGAACTTGATTCGATGACTCATTTTGTAAATCAAATTTTTTTCGAGCTGCATTAACGCCAAATTACAATCGGCAAATACAGAGTCTAGGACAGTATTTTTGGTGTTTTCATCTAATAAACAACTATCGGAAATGACAACATCCACTTTTCCTTGCTGAAACTGTTCACAGCGATTGGGGAATCTTTGAGCCCTTAGGTTAGAAACCAAAAAGAAGAGCAGCGCTGCTAAAATTTTGAATTTGCGATATGCGAATTTAGGATGGGCCAAAACTGTGACATCAAAAATAAGGAATTCCTTTTTGTTTCTTTCATAGGTATCGATGAATTTCGATGATTCAAAATAATTAAGGAATAGTTTGTAACTTCGCATGACAAAAATACCATGAAAAATACTCAATATTACATCGATTTAGAAGACCAATTTGGCGCGCACAATTACCATCCAATTCCGGTGGTTATTGAAAAAGGAAATGGAATTCATGTTTGGGATGTTGAGGGTAAGCAATACATGGATTTTCTATCGGCCTATTCTGCTGTGAATCAAGGACATTGCCATCCAACAATTATTCAAGCATTGAAAGATCAGGCTGATCAATTAACACTCACGAGTAGGGCGTTTCACAACAATATATTGGGTGAATATGAAGCGTATATCACACAGTTGTTTGGCTATGATCGTGTTTTACCAATGAATACAGGTGTAGAAGGTGGAGAAACAGCCATTAAACTAGCAAGGAAATGGGCATACGAGGTAAAAGGTGTGCAAGAAAATAAAGCTGAGATTGTTTTTGCCGAGGGTAATTTTTGGGGACGTACAATTGCGGCTGTGAGTTCAAGCACTGATGAGGATTCTTACGGAAATTTTGGTCCATTTGTACCTGGATTTTCGATTGTACCTTATAATGATTTAAAAGCTCTCGAAGAAAAATTCCAAAACAAAAATGTGTGTGCCTTTATGGTAGAACCTATTCAAGGAGAAGCTGGAGTAGTGGTTCCAGATGATGGGTATTTAAAAGGAGTGAGGGACTTGTGCAATCAATACAATGTGCTATGGATTGCTGATGAGGTTCAAACAGGTATTGCACGAACTGGTAAGTTATTCTGTTGCCAACATGAAAATGTAAAACCTGATTTATTGATTTTAGGAAAGGCACTTGGAGGTGGGGTGTTGCCTGTGAGCTGCGTTTTGGGAAATGATGAAGTGATGTTAACATTAAAACCCGGTCAGCACGGTAGCACTTTTGGAGGAAATCCGCTTGCTTGTGCAGTTGCTATGGCCTCTTTAAAAGTTGTACAGGATGAACAATTAGTAGAAAATGCAACAAATATGGGAGAAATTTTTCGCAGTAATTTGAAAAAAATGAACTTCCCTATTTTTGAAACTGTGAGAGGAAAAGGACTCTTAAACGCTGTTGTGATTAAACCATTTGGAAATAATAAAACAGCCTACGATGTTTGTATCGAATTGAAAAACAATGGCTTGTTAGCAAAACAAACGCATACACATATCATTCGTTTTGCACCACCTTTGATTATCAATGAAGCTCAAATCAACGAAGCCTCTGAAATCATTGAGAAAACTATTGCAGAAATGTTAAGAAATTAATTGGATTCCAAAAATATTTGTGTATTTTTGCAGTCCCTTAACACGCTCGGGTGGCGGAATAGGTAGACGCGCAGGACTTAAAATCCTGTTGACAGTAATGTCAGTACGG
>JACCEA010317728.1_pt1 | contig 19082 bp, 18 predicted proteins | sample 7449851 | NCBI WGS metagenome assembly JACCEA01 (sample SAMN15323453, study PRJNA562643) | freshwater metagenome | isolation source: river surface water | place: USA:Blue River Watershed | collected 2017-08-18
CCTTGTTGCTCGTACCCTTGTTGCTCGTACCCTTGTTGCTCGTACCCTTGTTGCTCGTACCCTTGTTGCTCGTACCCTTGTTGCTCGTCTCCTTGTTCAAATCCTTGCTGCTCGTTTCCTTGACCACCATGTTGTAAAGGTATAAATTCTTCCGGTGTCATAATTTGAATATCTTCGTAATATTTCAATGTATCATTTTCCCTATAGGCAGACAAAACATGAGATGGTGCTAAAATATAACACTGATACGGTTCCGACATCGACTCCTTATATTTAACCCACTGTTTACATATCTCAATCGCAGTTGTCGTTTTACCGGTCCCTGTGCCATGAAAAAGCATTAATCCCCTGTAGGGAGAATATTTACTTATGAAATTGCGCACAAATTTCTGATGAGGCATTAATTTAAATGTTTTGTCGCGACACATTGAATCCGCCTTTTCTTCTATCGTTCCTTCTATCGTTCCTTTTATCGTTCCTTCTATCGTTCCTTCTATCGTTCCTTCTATCGTTCCTTCTATCGTTCCTTCTTCTGTCGTTCCTTCTTCTGTCGGTCCTTCTTTTATCGTTTCTTCTAAATTCGCATTTGCTATTTTTATTTGAAACCCTGGATCATCTTCCATCACTAATTCTTCTTCTTCCACATCTTCTTTTGGTCCCTCTTCTTCATCTGATGTCAAAAACTTAATTTTCTTATACTCCTCCTCATTATTTAACTCTTCTACGACCAAACCGTCTTCCTCTTCATTCATCATCATCATTTCATCATTATTATTTTTTTTATTATGATAGATCGATTGATTTAATAACATGTTGATGTTGGTTTTTTTTTAATTTTTTTTTTAATTTAATTTTCCAGATCAAATAATATTTTTTTCTTTTTTTTTCCGTTTATTTTATTTTTTACTTACAATCTCGTTATTATCAATGAATATTAATCCTTTAATAATATTACGTCATCTTTTTTTTCAATGTATGATTCTTTCGCGCAAATTTACCACCATTTCTTACCCCTACAGGCAAAACTGAAATCGTATTATTTGTCATTATAACCTTTTCTTCTTCATCTTTTTGTTTCTGTTCTTCTTCTTCTGGAAATGAATTAGAATTTACATTTTCTAAAAGAATTGGTTTTTGTTTTTGTTCATCTTGTTTTTGTTTTTCTTCTGGAAATGATTTAGGAATTGAATTTTCTTCTTCTTCTTGTTTTTGTTTTGCTTCTGGAAATGATGAATTTGAATTTATATTTTCTGAAGGAATTGGTTTGGGGAATAATTCGTACCATTTGTTTTTAAGTGTTTGAATCATTTGACCTTGAGATAACCAATCCATCATATTGACTTCATTTCCCCCACCTACATAATAAGAATCATAAGAATGATCACTATTGTCATTAAAAATATTATTGTTATTGTTATTGTTATTGTTATTATTGTAATCATCAATTCCTTTTCCTTTATCCTTTTTTTTCGCATCATCTTCTTTTTTGGTTGTTGATGTGTCTAAAGATAACGCTTTTGATTTCATCGATTCGTCATAATAAACAATTTTTTTAAATGGATTTTCGTCGAAAAACAAATCGTCTATACTGGTTACAATATCTTCGGATTTCTTATAACAAGTTAATTGGTTGATGGTATTTAAATCTAATCCATGCGCAAGGGATAATGATATATGTACTTCAAATGATGGATACCGAACATTTCCATTTACTTTCGTTTGATCTTCCTGATGATAAAAATTGGATCTTTGATTATAATTATTCCTCCAATAATTTGATGACGATGAATCCTCCTCTTTATTATTTAAAATATTATTTTCCATTTTAAATTCTTCAATCGATAATAATGTATTTTCATCCTGGAAAAATACTTTCACACGATGGATCTGACGAAATAAATGCGTATTGATAAATTTAGTGATGCTTACCTGTAGGCGACTAATTTCTTCATAATAATTCTCAACAATGACATCATTGATTCCCGTATCTTTAAATGCATCTTGCACGTTAAATTTTAACATTTTCGATTTATTCAACAATTTATTTAAAATATCCACGTAATAATCATTACGATTCTTCTTCTTATCAATAAATTTTGGCTGTTGAAAAACCCATTTTGCATTCGATACAGGTTTTTTATTAGTCTGTTGTTTTTTATTTACTTGATTTTGATTTATGGGTGTTTTATTATTCTGTTGTTGTTGATTATTTGTTTTACTGTCACTCGTGTTGTTTGTTGTTATATCTTGCAGAAATTGTTTATCTTCCAACTCTGCTTTTTCCTTTACTTCCGTTTGAAATTGAACTTTTTTTTCATTTTTATCTGTGTTTCCTTTTTGCTTTACTTGATTTTGATTTGTGTTTTCTTGATTTTGATTTATGGGTGTTTGATTAGCCGGTTGTTGTTGATTTTCCTTATTTGTTTTACTGTCACTCGTGTTGTTTGTTGTTATATCTTGCGGAAGATCCTCCTCCTTCTTATTCTCCACCTCAAATGGAAAAATATAATCCCCATTCTCATCTTTATTACCGTCACCACCATATTGTTTATATTTTTCGTAGTATTTTCGAATTTCTTCTTCTCTATCTTCTTTTAATTTTTTGTTGTATTTCTGAATTTCTTCTTCTAACGATCCCAGTATGTAATCCGACATCTTGTATTTGTCCGTTTTTTCCTGTCTTATTTCCGGATCGACATTTATTCCTAAACGATGAATCATCCCCATCACTTCTCCAATCAAATTATACAATGTTTTGCGCATTGCAAAATATTCACCATATACCGGATGATATTTCAATGGATATTTATATTGCGCATCCAATATGATATATGGATCATTACCGTTCCCGCGTAAATACAATATCTTTTTATTTTTAAAAAGCGTTTTCACTAACATATTCAAATTGGCCTCAGCAATTTCCATTTTCATCGTCTCAATATCTCCCTGTATAGGCATACTCAACAATTCGGTTGAACAAAACGATTTCGATCGTAAAGTATCCATTCCCGACTGCGTGAAAAAAATGGATTCGCGAAAGATTGTGTTTGATGCATATTTTTCCTTACGTGAATTAAATTGCGCGATTACCTTGTCTTCATATTCCGGGTATTCCGTTATACACGTAGGATTGAACTTTATTGTATTATGCAAGTAAGGAAACTCATTTTTGTTTCTCACATTTGGTATTGACATTGACGACTTATATATCACCCGTTCATACCCAGGAACTTTAGTATGCAATACAATTTTCACCAATGACGACGTATTGTGAGTCTTGATATGGTCATAGTGTTTTTTCAACTTTTTCATTTGATTCGACACTGTGTCCATCATCCTTATTTGTCCATTCACTTTACGTTCCAATTTCGCAAGATCATCACTATCCTCGACCGAAAGTGTCGTCTTATTCTTATATAGACGTATCTTTCTCTTATTTCTCAATATCGCGAGTTCTAACTTTTTCTCCTTTTGCTTCAATTGTTTAATCTCAATCGTCGTTCCCGCTAAATTATCACTCATTTTTTTTCCTCTTCTTCCTCTTCTTCTTCTTAATCTATTTTTTCCAACTTTTTTTTCCCTTTTTTCCGTTTTGTATTGTCTTCCTCTTAAACAATTTAAAGATATTTAATTTATTTTTTTTTAAATCCAAATTTTTTTAAAAAAAAACACGAAATAGAAAAACAAGAAAAACAAAAAAAAACAAAATGTTACTCAAAGTTTTTATTGAACCTGATTCACCCCTACGTGAAAAATACATTCAACACATTGAAAAACATAATCGTGACGTATCCGTATCACAATATCCGAATGCAGGTTTCGATTTATTCGTCCCACCAGATACCCAAATAAATGGAGAAAACAAAACCCATTTTTTAAACCATCAAATCAAATGTGCAGCATTCAATTCCTCTACAGGCCAACCCTCTTCGTATTTTTTATATCCACGTTCCTCTATTAGCAAAACACCCTACAGACTTGCTAATTCTGTCGGAATCATCGACTCCGGATACCGCGGTAATATTATCGCTGCTTTAGACATCATCGATTCCTATCAACCATTTCCCGAAAAAATCGTACAAATATGCGCTCCCAATTTAGAATCCATCCATGTTACTCTCGTTGATTCTATCGATCAATTGGGATTCACCGAACGAGGCGAAGGCGGATTCGGATCCACGAATACTTTAGTTTAGATTTAATGATTCACTAAAAAGTTTTGATACGCCTCTTTTTTAAAATCCTCTTTCTTTTGATTTTCATATTTTTCCAATATTTTACGCGATTTATCAACCTCTTCATCCGTCACTTTACCGTTCAATATCTCGTCTTCTTCCATATCAAATAAATGCCTGTAGCGATGCGGTATTACACAATATTTACTTTCGTCATTCAATAATACATCCATAATAAATATCAATATACTACTATATATCAATGATAAATAAATGTCGCGAGTACCCATCCATACCACTGCAAAAATAAACAAATGTTTACTTAATATAATTTTCAAATATTTTTCCGTCGATTTGTTAAATTTAAAATTGATAAATCGTGACCCAATATTCAATAATATAATGACTACTCCCGCAAAAAATTTACTATTGTTTAAATAAGCCACATTTTCATCAATCACTTTTAATATTGAATATGACGCTTCATCATCTTTTTTACCTCCTACTGAACCTTTTTTCTTCGTTACCATATTTTATTTTCCCTTTTTTTTTGTTAAAATCAAATTTTTTTCCGTTTAATTTTGATTTTAATTCACAATCAAATTTTTTTTCTAATCTTATATACTATTTCTTTTTTTTTTGTTTAGTCCACCTGATAAGGTCGTAATGTCATAAATGTTTCCTCTACAGGCGCTGGCTCGTCCGTTGGCGAAATTTTTATTGTTTCCTTACTTTTACTTTGTTCTGGACGTAATGCAACTTCCTTTTGAACATGATTCACCTTTTTTTCACCTAATATCTCTTTTTCTTCTTCTTCTTTTTCTTCTTTTTCTTCTTCCATTTTCATTTCTTTTTCTTTAATATCTTTGAATCCTTCCGAAACAACCTGTGCACGATATAATAAATGCAACGTTAATACTGTCATTATAACTCCAAATACAAATTTACGCATTCCAATATAAACAACCGATAAACATAACAATAACTTACCTAAAATAGTATTTACAAATTGAGATAATCCTGTAGGATCAATCACGTGAAATGCCACCCAATAAAGAAATATAAATACGGATGGTTCTTGCATTGCTTGTTCAATTATTTTACTCATTTTTTTTTCAAACCTTTTGTATTTTTTTTAAATTTTTATTTTTTTTTAATGTTTTCTCTTGAAAAATCAATTATAATAATATAACCACACAAATAAAAAAACTAAAAAAATAAAGAAAAAAAAAAGAGTGATCAAACTGGAAAACAAAAAAAATCTCTCATTAAAATAATAAAAAAAATATTATAAGAAAAATATAATAAGAAAAATAACAAGTTAAGTTCAGTGGGTGATAAAAAAAATCAAATTTAAATTAAATTAAAAATCTAAATTTTTCCAGATTACATTTTTCCAGATTTATAAAAGAAAATAGAAAATAGAAAAATAGAAAAATAGAATAAAAAAAAAATGTCAATTGCTTATGCTGCCCCTTTTGATTTAAATGATTCTGAATCCTATCACATAACACCATCGAATCGCAATAAAAACAACAAAACCATCCGTAACCGACGTCAACCTGTTATTCAAGATAACAGCCCGTCCTCCTCGTCCATGGCCGAAGCTTTTTCTTCTTCTTCCCCTTCTTCTCAAACCGCCAAAATTGATCAAATCATGTCTCTAATTCACAAAAAAAAACCATCCAATTTAGATGAAAGTATTAGCGAAGATTTACGCGAAACCTTTTCTGCCATGACCCCAGGTGCTTGGTTAAAACCCAACAACAACACATCTGACCCTACAGGCACCATCGAACGTGATAAATACCAATTTTCCGACATTTCATCTGCATTCAAACCAACCACCATTCCAAATTCTTCCAATCCATATCTCAATCAATTCAATCAACAAATGTCTGCCGCTGCTGCCGCAACCGCACCTGTCACCGCTTCTTCACTCCCCCCATCCAATTCTTTAGGATCCTCTACCGAACTCCTCAATAAATTAAATTATATGATCCATCTTCTTGAAGAAACCCAATCTGAAAAAACCAACAATGTCACCGAAGAACTCGTTCTCTACGTTTTCATGGGCGTTTTCGTTATTTTCATCGTCGACTCTTTTGCCAAAGTTGGCAAATATGTTCGTTAATTCTCTTCTCTTTGTTTGTTTGTTTGCATAATATTTTCTCCTACAGGCTTTTTTTACACCTTTGTGCATTTAAGATGCGCAAAGAAGTCACCTTCTTCTCACTCAATTATCCGCCCAGAATGTGCGGATTGAATGAGAAAAGGTGTAATACAAGTTTTGCCTGTAGGAGAAAATAATTCGATTATACCACGATCATTGCTCTAATTTCTTTACTGTGGACCAAAATTTGGTCAACAATTTCTCTATAAAATCCACGGAATTCGCGACGTCGATTGCGCATGTCTTCTTCCGTAAACCATCCAATTTCAATTTTTTCAAATAATTTCGTCTTTTTCAACATTTTCTGGTCCATCCTCTCCCATAAAAACTTGTGGTTGTTATTATAATACACCGGTAATTTCGGATCGTAGCCTGTAGGGATAACATGCACATGATAAGTATCCACCGTAATTGGATAATACCCTACTTGCTTTACCCATTCGCGTATTTGTTTACCGTCGCCTAAAAACCCCGTCAACTCTTCTCCGCCTTCACGCATCGCTGTGTCAAATGGGGTTTCGTCTTTTTCCACTCCACCCCCGAAATCCGACCAGCCTTTCGCATCCCTCTCCAACGGATTCTCTTTCCCAAACAAAAAATACAATTTCTTTTTATATAATGCCACTGGTAATATACTCCCTGCTACCATTTTCTACGTTTTTTTTTGATTTTTTTTTTATATTGCGTTTTCTCTTGTTTTTGTTTCTGTTTATTCATTAGAAAAAAAATATATAGCAATTATCTATCTTACTTGTACAAACCAGTCTATATGTGTCATGATATAATATACATAATACACAAATAAAGCAATTATAAACCATTTGGAAAATGGATAATTTGATAAATGTTTGAAAAATACCATAAATACAATTAGTGTTACAATAAACGTGCGAATGTGCGGATATAATCTGTAATAATGTGTGTGGTTAAAAAAGTGTATATCATATATATCCATATACACATTAATTATTGCTAAAATGAAAGCAAAAGCAAATATAATTATTGAATCCATTATTTGTTTTTTTATATATTTTTTTTTTGATAACGGTTTAATTTTATCTGTATGTTTATTTATTATTAGAAAAAATATATAAATATATCATTTTGATGATATAATACCCGACCAAACCAATTACAAAACCTTTGAAAAATGGGTAATGTTTTGAAATATATTTGATATTTTTCAAAAATAGTATTGTTAAAATAAAACCAATTATAAACTGAATCATTGAATCCATTTTTTTTTGATAATGGTTTAATTTTTTTTTGATAATGGTTTAATTTTTTTTTGATAATGTTTTACTTATAATATATTTATTATATTATCAAATAATTAAAATGATAAGAGATCAATTTCTGGTTGTTGCGGTTGTTGTTGCTGTTTCTGTTTGACGATTTCAGCTAATAAACAGTCAATTGTATTTTTCTTTTTTGATATCTCAATTTCCATTTTGGCAATTATCAATTTTTGAGAGTCAACCAATTCTCTTAATTTATGACATTCAACCAAATGGTTTGCACGATTTTTATTTAATTCATTTATGAATTCTTTGTGTATTCTCGTTTTGACGTGATCCAACATTTTTTGTCTCGATAAATAATTTTTATTTGTACAAGGACATTTTATACCTGTTGGAATGAATTCATGAGATTGTGGCAATTTGTCAATATAATCTCCGGTTGTTTCATCTATCGATGGTTGATATACATCTGGTGTTTGCGCTAACATCCTTTTTTTTTTAATTCAATTTTTTTTTATTCAAATTTATTCAGTTGGTAATTAATTTGAGTTTATATTTCTTTTTTTTTTCAATATCAAAACACAAGACAATATTCTCTCTCTACAGGTAAACATATTAAATTATACAAAAAACACGCTTTTGGACAAACGTTATTCAATTTCCAAAGCCTGCGTAATTCAGACACAATCACCATATTATGTCCAATATCATCTATAAATAATTCGCCGTTTTTCCGATTCATCGCCATCGACCAACATTGTATAAACCCCGTAACGAACAAATCCATTGATAATGCCCCCACATTTATACTTCCCCTACAGGTTACTTTCTTTTCTTGTTCTGCAATTTCAAATATATACAAACTATATACATTCGGTATGGACATGACTGCATAGATTTTAATTGATTCTGCCTGTAGGGATGACATCAATTGTGACCATTCTGGATAAATGGCCGCTTTAAAAAACTGGGATCGACATTCCATCATCGTCTGATGAAACAATTCGATATTGGTTTTAGGAGTGATGGATATTATTTTAAACGTGTCTGGTATTGGAATTAAATTGAAATGGGGGGAACACGTGAATCCGTATGTATTGTATTTTATAAATGGAATCACTGATTTTTCCATCATTTCCACCGATTTTTCTTCGTCTGCCTTTATAATCGTTATCGGGCAATCTGGATCCATTTTATGCCGTTCTGTTAAATGCGTTGATATATATTGGGTCATCTTTTTCTTTTCCTTTTCCTTTTCATTCGTCGTTGTTGTCGTCGTCGTCATTAAATACACTTTCATACTTTTCCCGTATTTTTCTGGCGGTTCATATAACCATAATTGTACCCGACAACTTTGGATTGTATGACTTTGTATGGATGACACTAAAGCTTGTTCTGAGATTTCATGTTTCATTCCATAATGATAAAATAATGGATTTTTTTTCGTTAATGGGGGATCATTCACAATCCTACATTTCTTATTCATTTGAAATGATGTCACATGCAATACCGGTTGATTGATCCAATATGGATCCGAAAACTTTTGATACCCCCTGTAGGAAATATATATGACGAGTATCACGAGAATCAAAATACAAATGCCATTTACTACTATCTTGTTATTCACGTTCATAGTTTTTTTTTGTTGCTGTCCCCTCCTTTTTTTCTTGAAAAAATAAAATATTTTTATTATTACAACGGGTACGTAAAAAAAAATCGAATATATATTAAAAAAAAAGGCAATCCAATCCGAAATTAGGAAAAATAAAATGTTATTTACATTTCATTACAAAAAACAACAAGAACGGTCGCAACAACAAGAACGGCCGCAACAGCAACAACAAAGAAGACCGCAGCAGCAAGAACGAAGAGAAGTTAAGCCTGTAGCAGCATATTCATCCCTACAGGCAGCATCCCCCATAATATCATCTCAAACACCTTCCGATAAACCGATTTGGGGATCGAGAACCTGGCTCTTCTTCCACGCAATCGCCGCTAAAATAAAAGAATCTGATTTCTCCATTGTCAAAGATGAATTATTCGGACTGATTGACCGTATTTGCAACAATTTACCTTGTCCGATTTGCTCAAATCATGCATCCGAATATTTACGTAATAATAACATGCGTAGACTCGTCCGTTGCAAATCAGATCTTATCAAATATTTTTTCGTCTTTCATAATGTCGTCAATCAACGTAAAAAATACCCATTGTATCAAGAATCCAACCTAGATGTTTACAATACCGCCAATTTGCCCAAAATATTCCAAGCTTTTATCGTCGCATTTGAAGATCGAAATAAAAACCTCAATATGATGAACAATAATCTACTCCGCTACAGGGTATCCAGCGAACTTATCCAATGGTTTCAAATCAACAACAAATATTTTGATTAAAGCGTTTCGTTTTGATTTTTTATTTTTTTCCATTAATTCAATTCAAAATCAAAATCAAAAATCATAAATTAAATTTGTTTCTTCTTCCTTTTATAACAAAAAAAAATGGAATACCGTTTGTTTGATTTCCGAGAATACAATACTGAAACTCTCCAAAAAGAACAATCACTCATTAAACAACAAAATCATTTTAATCGTGAGGATGATGAACCGAATAATAATGAAATTGATGATGATATCGATGATATCAATGATGATGATGATGAAGAAGGAGAAGAAGGAGAAGATCAACAATTTGAATCTTTTGAAGAAAAATTGGCTTATATGGCGGCAATTAAAAATTCATATACAAAAAGCAACAACAATTACGTCATTCAAGCGTTTGGTATTAATGAAAAAGGTGAAAGTTGTTGCATATATGTCCATAATTTCCAGCCTTTTTTTTACGCTAAAATTAATTGTCTTGGATCCAAAGAATGGACGGATGAACAAACCAAAAATATGTTGAAGATATGGTCAGCCAATCCAGCAATCGGCAAAAAAACAGTCAATGATATTGTCAGCCACACCATCGTTTCAGCCAAAAAATTATACGGATTCGATAATGGTGCCATGTATGATTTCCTCTACTTGAAATTCCGCAACACTATTTCCATGAATCGTGTCAAAAATGTTTTTTATGAAACCACCAATCATAATGGGAATTACAATCGCCGACTCCACAAAGGCGGATATAAACCCTTTACTGGCGGGAAATACTACAGTCTCGAACTCTACGAAGCCCACGTTCCTCCCCTCCTCCGTTTTTTCCACGTACAGGAAATCAGTCCATCAGGATGGATTCAATTACCACTCAATAAACGTCTCAAAGAAATTCCGAAACATTTGAAAACCACTTCTTGCAGTCGCGAATTCGAAATCAACTATAAATATATCGTCCCCCTCCCCACCAAAGAAACACGCGTCCCTTATAAAATTTGCAGTTTCGATATTGAAGCATCCAGTAGCCACGGCGATTTCCCATTACCTATTAAAAATTACAAAAAACTCGCCATGAATATCGTCGATGTTCTTTCTAAAATGATCAAACCCCCCACTGAACCCCAATTGACAGACACCATCATACCATTATTCCTACAGGCAGCCTTTGGATTTAATAACACCGTCGAGGGTATTGAATTAGTATACCCCAAAATACCCGTCTCCTCCAAAGAACTCGACTCCCTCATTTCTTATTTCCTTAAATATCAATTTGATATTGATACAAGCAATATTGTTTCTGCCTGTAAGACACAATTTGATATTTATGACCTCCTTACTGGCGGTAATGCAGATGATAATGATAATGATCATGATCATGATCATGACTATGATCCAGCAGATGATAATTCCGATGATGATTCAATGAACGACAAAAAAGGTTACGATAAAAAAGGATACGACAAAAAAAAAGGATCCAAAAACAAACTTTTGCGAGTTATTGATATTTGTCTACCGTCGGATACCCTAAATCGCGATCATAAAATCAATATCCTCACTGAAATGCTCGATACCGTTTTCCCCCCTCTCGAAGGAGATAAAGTCACTTTTATTGGATCCACTTTCCTTCGTTATGGCGATTCCATGCCCTATATGAACCACTGTATTGCACTTAATACTTGCGACCCGGTCAATGGAGCCATCATCGAATCTTATTCCACTGAAAAAGATGTCCTATTAGCATGGCGCAATCTCATTTTACGTGAAGACCCCGACATCATCATCGGCTACAACATCTTCGGTTTCGATTACAAATTCATGTTCGACCGCGCAAAAGAAAACCACATCGTCCACGATTTCCTCCAACTTTCCCGCATTCAAAAAGAAATTTGCGCCAATTTGAAACGCGACCCCGATTCAGGAACGATGGAATACAAAATTGAGGAGAGTTCTATTTCTATCGCGAGTGGCCAGTACGAACTGTATTTCATCAAAATGGTCGGCAGACTACAAATCGATCTCCTCAATTATTTCAGACGCGAATTCAATTTGTCCTCCTATAAACTCGATTACGTCAGCGGCCAATTCATTTGTGACAATGTCAAATCCATGACCCCCAGTTATAATGCCTCTACAGGCTCACCCGTCACCGAAATACAAAGCAAAAATCTCACTGGTCTGCTTGTAGACGGATATATTCATTTTGAAGAATCATCGCACAGTACCGATTATTATAAAGACGGTGCCAAATTCCACGTCACACACGTCGACTATTCCACCGGCAAATTCGAAATCGCCGGACATGAAATCATCGACATGACTTCCAAATCCGTTAAATGGGGACTCGCTAAAGATGATGTTACCCCCCAAGACATTTTCCGCATGACTAACGAAGGTCCTAACTCCCGCGCCGTCATCGCCAAATACTGTATTCAAGATTGCAACCTCGTACACCATCTCATGCGCAAAATCGATGTCATCACCGGACTCGTTGAAATGGCCTCTATTTGCAGCGTCCCCATGAATTTCCTCGTCATGCGAGGCCAAGGAATCAAACTCACCAGTCTCGTCGCCAAAGAATGTCGCAAACAAAACACCCTCTTACCCACTCTCGACAAAACTGAAAACGACGGCGGATACGAAGGCGCCATCGTCTTACAACCCAAATGCGGTATTTATTTAGATAATCCTGTAGCGGTCGGTGATTTCGCGTCTCTCTATCCCTCTTCCATGTTAAGCGAAAACATCAGTCACGACAGCAAAGTTTGGACCAAAGAATACGATCTCGATGGCAATCTCATCAAATTATGGCCAGAAATCGATTACGACAAATACGACAATCTCCCCGATATCACTTATGTCAATATTTGCTATGATACATATAAATGGACGCGTCCACATCCCACCGCCGCAGCGGTTAAAGTCAAATGCGGCAGCAAAATATGCCGATTCGCTCAAGGAAAACGCGCCCTCATGCCCTCCATTTTGCAAAATCTGTTAGCTGCCCGTAAGGCAACACGCAAATTGGCCGAAAAAGAAAAAGACGAATTCATCGCAAATATCCTCGACAAACGCCAATTGTCCTATAAATTGTGTGCTAATTCACTCTACGGGCAAACCGGCGCCAGAACCAGCTCCTTCTATGAAAAAGACGTCGCAGCCAGCACCACCGCCACTGGACGTCTCATGCTCACTTTTGCCGAAAAAATCATCATCAATGCCTATAAAAACCGAATTTGCCAAACCGAAAATTACGGACCCGTATTAACCAACACCGAACGTATATATGGCGACACGGATTCAGTATTCTTTACCTTCAATCTCCAAACACCCGAAGGCGAACCCCTCCGCGGGAAAAAAGCGCTCGAAATCACCATCGAATTGGCGCAACAAGCTTGTCATTTGGCCGGCGCGCGTCTCAAAGCCCCACAAGATCTCGAATATGAAAAAACATTCATGCCGTTTATTTTATTATCGAAAAAACGATACGTCGGTATGTTATACGAATTCGATCCCAATAAATGCAAACAGAAATCCATGGGGATTGTTTTGAAACGCCGCGACAATGCCAACATTGTTAAAGACGTCTACGGTGGAATCATCGACATTTTCATGAAGGGACAAACGCTCGATTGTGCTTGCGATTTCCTGAAAACCCAACTCCAATATTTAGTTGACGGCAAAATCGGTCTCGATAAACTGGTCATCACTAAATCTCTCCGGTCCGATTACAAAAAACCCGAACAAATCGCACACAAAGTATTGGCGGATCGCATCGGCAAACGCGACCCTGGAAACAAACCATCCCCTGGCGATCGTATCCCTTACGTGTATATTGTCACCGATAAACCCACTAAATTACAAGGCGATAAAATCGAAATTCCCAGTTACATCATTGATCATCATTTACCGATTGATTATACATATTATATCACCAATCAACTCATGAAACCCCTCTTACAAGTGTTTGGACTCGTCGTCAATGATTTGCCTGGGATGACGGTATCGGAACGCATCGTTTTGGCTAAAAACATTGCCAACATTAAATATGAAATGCAGGAATTGAATAAACCCCCTGAAAAAATAGAGGACAAAATCAATGATACCAAAGAACGCGTCGTCAAACGACTTCTATTTGACCCTTTTTTACATATTGCACTAAACAAAAAACATAAACAAAATACATTGGTCGAATCTTGGAAAACATCAACAACACCTTCTTCTTCCTCACCTTCTTCTTCTTCTTCTAAAAATCATTCTATCGAATACAAACCGCCTGTAAGGAAACAAGCTACAATACAATTTCGACCAAAATAGTCCGTTTTGTTATTTTATTTATTATTGTTGTGTTTAGTTTAGTTTAGTTTAGTATTTTTTTTTAAATTTAATTTAATTTAATTTTATCTTAATTTAATTTAAAAAAAAATCAAAGATTAGATAGAAATCAGAATTTCTCTCATTATATCCATATCCCTTTCACTTTCCCTTTCCATATTATCACAATTCGTGAAAAAACGAATTAGATTTCTTATACATTTTTTTTTGAGATATTTTATTTCCCCTTTTTTTGTGGTATAAGAAATATCATCCAAAACAGTTTCATCTGCTTCCAAAGCGGAAGCAAGGGTTGAAATTGAATTATCAAATCTCATTAGAATTGCTTTTGCTTTTCTACTTGTCATCCCTTGACTCAAACGTAATATACCAACATTCAAATCAACTTTACTCATTCTATTTTTCTTTTTGTATTTGTATTTTTATTAATTTGTATTATAATACAAATTGTTTATATTGAATATCAAAGTTGTAACAATATTATGAATGAGAAAAAATGAACTTAAACAGGAAAGAAAAGAAAAAAAAGAAAACGGTGGAGAAAAAAAAAGAGGAAAAGAGAGACTGAAGAAATGAACAATATCGACAAAATATTTTATATTAATTTAGACTATCGTACAGATCGAAATGATCAAATGCTCCAACAATTTGACCAATATAATATTCCGCCTACTAGATTTTCCCGTATATCCGCGGTACGTTCACCCCCAGGATATGGATACATCGGGTGCGCTCAATCACATCTTGCGGCATTACAAGAAGCTAAAAAGGATCCAACAGTGGTTCGCAATGTCTTGATTCTTGAAGACGATTTCCAATTTGTCGTCGACCCCGAAACACTCAATCAACAACTTGACGCTTTTTTCAACAAGGAACCAAACACGCCCCCTTTTGACGTACTTTTTTTCAGTTATAACATGAAACAAGAGAATCCTCTACAGGCCGATATCCATCCTGACCTCCTTTGGTGCGCTAAAAACGTACAAACTGCGTCCGGTTACCTCGTCAACGCCCATTATATAAACACTCTCGTCGATTTGCTTGTAGAGAATAATGCATTGTTGGAGACTACGCATAAACATTGGCTCTACGCCAATGATCAATGTTGGAAATCCTTACAGGAAACCGACCGATGGTATTGTTTTAAAAACCGGCTGGGAATCCAACGCCCCAGTTTTTCCGATAATACACAAGAATACATTGTCCCCGCATTTTAACGATCCGACCACACTTTCACTACAGACAACCCTTTTGTTTTTTCCGGCGATTCCATATATTGACTAAATGTCAATCCCCATTTACAATATTGATGGATTTTCCCCAATAATGATTTCTCTGGTTTTTTATCGCGTCCCAATAGCACGTAGGACAATATAACACCGATGATTCTCTCTAGATGCATCCTTTCTGCGCGTGATTTGACCACGTTTAACAGGCCGAAAAAGTTGAAGCGTTCTTGCATTTCTGCCAATACGTCGTGGTCGATAATACACATGGATCCGAATGCGCCTAACCACATCGATTTGTTTGCGTGGAAATAGGTGAAATCGGGGGTGTCAATGCCAATACAACCTGCCCGACGCATTAATTCCAATTCTTTTTCTGGTTCGTCAAATGTATGGTCGAAATCCCAAATCACATTGCTCCTACAGGCTGAAAAATCAATCGTGTTTTTAATAAATACCCCGTCGTGAATGATAATTGCTTTCTGGAAAAGGTGGTATAATTTATATTCCATGTAGTAATAATAGGGGAGTAATTCACCTCTACCTGGAAATTCCGATTTGATAAAAATGATCTTGTGATCTGGTTGTTGTTGTTCTTTTTCGTTTGATATTAGTATCGCTTTTGGTATAATTGTTGAATTGTCGTCAATTACCACAATCCAACAATTCGGATATAATTTACGAATACACTCGCATGAATGTAGCCAGTAGGAGGATGATGTTTGACTGTTTATATGTCGGGACATCATAAATCCGAAATTCATGTTTTTTTCCATTTTTTTCTGGTTCCCTCTCTTTTTGTTTTTATTTTTTTTTTTTATTTTATATGATGTTTTATTCCTTTCTTTTTTTCGTTCACACGAACGCCCATCCTTTTCTTGGGGTAACTTCCTTAACACGAACGTATTGATTTATTTTGACTTTTTTCGTTTTTTTATTTTTTGATTTAGGACTTGGACTTCCGTACCATTCGCCTTTTGCATTTTTAACTGGTGCATATTCTATTTTATTTTCCAGGAAAGTCTTAGACAAGTTTTTTTCAGTCATCGATTTCATGTTTTCATATTCTGATTTTGTAAAATTACGTTGTGTACGTAAATTCATTTCGAAACCAGATCTGGACCTATTTTTAGGTGTGTTTTTTTTTGTTTTCCTTTTATTATCTGGTGACTTCATTGTAGGACTGTTTTTGATAATGAAATATTCCCTACTTGTAGACGACGATGAATTGGATTTTTTGTTTGGAGAACCCCTATGGGCTCTATATTTAGCTAAAGCGCCGGGACTTATTTTTTTCAAACCAGCTAATGGATCTTTTTTCTTTTGAAAGACTCGATTATATATTTTTGAAAACATTTTTTTTTGATAAGATGGATGATTAACGACAAATATTGTATATATAATATATAATATATATATATCAAAAAAATGTTGTTGTCAAATTGGCTAAAGAAAGAGCCGCATAATATATTTCAAAACAAGGTATTTCAGACTTGAATTGAAAATATTTTTGATCGTATTTGGAAAAATCGATGCTTTTTATATTTTTCAAATTGAAATCTAACCGATCAAAATCAAAATTCAACACCCTCAGTCGGATGAAATCTTTACATGTAAATGGTTGTTTATCTTTGCGAGTTATTTTGGTATATATATATCATGCAATGCAAATTTTGGTTCATTTGAAAACTTATAATTCATATCATTCATATTCCATTTTACCGTTTTCACAATATTGTTGGAATGTATATCTAGTTCAATTTGGTCGTTCATTGAATCCAAATTTAATCGGCTGTTATAATTATTGGATGTCTCTTTCAAATCATGTTTTAAATCAGATTCCAGATACATAAATTCTCTTTCATCTGCTAAATTCATTCTTTTTTTTTTCTCCCCTTTTTTTTTCGATGGTTCAGCCTGTAAAGGATGTGAAATTGAACAGAATTTCCAGAATGAAAATCTGGAAAAATAAAATTTTGATTAAAAAAGATTTAGGGAAATACAAATAATATTTCCTTTACAGGCTAAAACCGCAAGGGTTAAAACGATCGATGGTTTGCCTGTAGAGGAAATATATTGTGTTGACATATATATATATTATATCACTTTTTTTAAATAATATTTTGTTACCGTTTAATAAAAATACGAATGTCAACTGGAAACTATACTTTTGTTCCTCAAACAAATGAAGAATTGTATGATGCGGTTAAGGAATACCGTCGTATGTCTATCGGGAAACAAATAAATTACAGTCAACATTGGGATAAAGGAGAATTCAATCAATGGGATGTTTCTAGAATTACTGATATGAATATGTTATTTGATAAGTTGAAAAACTTTAATGAACCTCTTAATAATTGGAATGTGAGTAACGTTACTAATATGCGTGGAATGTTTGTTGATTGCACAAATTTTGATCAAAAATTGGACAATTGGAATGTAAGTAATGTAACTGATATGGCTGGTATGTTTTTCAATTGTAAAAAATTTAATGAACCTCTTAATAATTGGAACGTAAGTAATGTTACTGATATGACAGAAATGTTTATGGGATGTGAAAGTTTTGAACAACCGTTGAATGATTGGGATGTAAAAAATGTGGTGAGTATGGATTTTATGTTTTCTGGATGTTTAGGATTCCGTAAAAAATCGTTAAATAGTTGGAATGTTGAAAAAGTTAAATTTATGAACGGAATGTTTTATAAATGTATGTTTTATAATGAACCATTAAATAATTGGAATGTGAAAAATGTTGTGAGTATGGATAACATGTTTTATAAATGTAGATTATTTAATCAGCCATTAAATGATTGGGATGTTAGTAATGTTACTAGTATGGTTGGAATGTTTACAGGATGCAGTTATTTTAATCAACCGTTGGATAATTGGGATGTAAGAAATGTTACTAGTATGATTGATATGTTTGATGATTGTACAGATTTTAACCAACCGTTGAATAGTTGGGATGTTAGTCATGTTACTAATATGATTGGGATGTTTCGTGGTTGTGAAAAATTTAACCAACCGTTGAATAGTTGGGATGTTAATAAAGTTAAATACATGTCTGGAATGTTTAGAGACTGTTCATCATTTAATCAAAACTTAAGCGGTTGGAATATTTCTGATACTGTCATTATGAATGATACATTTCAAAATTCAGGAATGATGACCAATCGCGAATATTGGCCGCAACGACTACAATTACAACCAACACGTGAAATTAGCGGTTTGGCTTTTGAAATACACGATTACTTTGAATCTCTGGACAAGCAAGAAATATTATCTTTTTTGAATGATTTCAATAATAACCCATCAAATGTTGTTAACAAAATGACCGAACCAAATAACAGTAACAATATGTTCGCTCCACTCGAAACTTTTATTCAAAATAGCAATGACTTTGATGAAAATGCAAAAAGGTACCATTTAAACACATTAAACACCATTCATACCAAAATACAAGAATTTTATAACTCGCCAGATAGTGATCCATTACTGGTTAAGGAATTAAAAGAATTAGCAGATGCGTCCCTTCTCTTTGCTACAAAACAGTCTGA